>JAABUP010000384.1_pt1 | contig 99245 bp, 86 predicted proteins | sample 5559201 | NCBI WGS metagenome assembly JAABUP01 (sample SAMN10711887, study PRJNA513373) | rock metagenome | isolation source: Antarctica rocks | place: Antarctica | reverse complement strand
AGCAAGCGGCACATCACCGTCACCCTGGGTGCCGAGCTGCGCGGCGCACGGGGGATCACGACTCAGCGATGGCCGCCAGGCAGCATGTTCACTGTCGGGAGCACCGGTGATGGATCGGGGAACCGCTCCGGGGCGGGGGCGAGCGCCCGTGGACCGGGTCCTGCCATCCAAAGACCCGGTCGGTCCTGCCATCCAAAGACCCGGTCGCTCCTGCCCATCCGAAGACGGGTCGCTGTGCGGCCATCGATGATCACCTGGGCATGCCGACCGGGCCCAGCCGCATAGGCTGATCCGGTGGATCAGTCACGGGATCCGATCGACCCGGCTGCCGTCGAGGCAGCGCTCGGCGGGGCCAATGGATGGACTGTCTTGCACGTCGACGCCACGGGCTCCAGCAACGCCGACCTGGCGCTGGCTGCGGCAACCGGAGCCGCCGACCGGACCGTGCTGATCGCGGAGGAGCAGACGGCCGGTCGAGGGCGTATGGGCCGGAGGTGGCGAGCTCCCCGTGGCAGCTCGCTGATCATCTCGCTGCTGTTGCGTCCGAAGGTATCGCCGTCCCGCCGCGGCTGGGTCGGTGCGCTACTCGGCTTGTCGCTCGTCGAGGCGGTGCGGGAGGTGACCGGTCTGGAAGCCGAGCTGAAGTGGCCGAACGATGTCCTGATCGGCGGCCGGAAGTGCGCAGGCATCTTGGCGGAGGCTGCTGGCGAGGCGGTCGTGGTCGGCGCGGGCGTGAACGTCACCCTGACGGCCGGTGAACTGCCCGAATCGATAGGCGCAACTCCGGCGACCTCACTGAACCTGGAGGGTGCCCGCTGCACCGACCGGACCCGATTGGCGTCCGCTCTATTGGATGCTTTCGCCGGCCGGCTGGACCGCTGGTACGCCGCCGACGGCGACGTGGCAACCGCCGGACTGCTGCACGAGTATCGGACGCACTGCTCGACCCTGGGATCGGCCGTCCGGGTGGAGCTGCCGGACGGCCGGCGTCCGACCGGCACCGCTGTCGACGTGGACGACGACGGCGCCCTTGTCATCCGTGACGCCGCCGGCGAGCGGCATCGATTCACGGCGGCCGATGTCGTGCATCTGCGGCCTGCGGAGGGCGCCGCGTTCGGACGGCACGACCTCCGCCCACCCACGCTATGAACGACGAAGAGGTTGCGGCGAAGCTGCACCAACTTCGGAGCCGAATCGATGAGGCCGCAACGGATTCCGGTCGGCCGCCCGCAGACGTGCGAATACTGCTGGCGACCAAGATGGTACCGGCCGAACGCATCACCCAGGCACTACGGGCCGGACTCACCCTGATCGGCGAGAACCGTGTCCAGGAGATGATCGGCAAAGCCGATGCTCTGCAATCGATCCCGCACACAACGCATCTGATCGGACACCTCCAGCGCAACAAGGTGACAGCGGCACTGCCGCTGATCGACTGCCTGCAAACCTTGGACTCCTCCGACCTGGCCGAACGCATCGATCGGCGACTGGGCGCGGCGAGCCGCGACGAGCAGCCGTCCGGGCGCCATCCAGGGTCGCGCAGCAATCTCGACGTGATGATCCAGGTCAACGTCTCGGGCGAGCCCACCAAGGCGGGCGTCGCGCCGGAGCGCTCCGCGGAGCTGGTGGATACGGTCCACCGGTTATCGGCTCTCCGGCTGGTCGGACTGATGACCATCGGCCTCAACAGCACAGACCTCCGCGCCGTCCGTCGGGGCTACGCCCAGCTCCGCGAACTGCGGGATCGGCTGGTCCCGGGCGGACACCTGTCCATGGGTATGAGCGGCGACTTCGAAGCTGCCATCGCCGAGGGCGCCACCATCGTCCGGATCGGCTCGGCGGCATTCGGCAGTCGGGCTTGACCACGGCGGGATCGCGAAGCAGGCGCCTCGTTGTCCCCGGCCGGGACTGTGCCACGGTGTCGTCGGGACCGGTCACCTCCATTCGCGGTAGCGTGATCATGACGATCCGGCTGGTCAGCGGCCGGGCGAGTGGCGTGCGAGGTGGGGCATGGCTTATCCCGACAACCTGCTGTCCCGGGGCGAACGAGTGGTGCTTCACAAGCACCCGCACTGGAAGATGCTCGTCCTGCCGATCTTGTTCTTCATCGTGGCGATCGGCGGTGGAGCCGCCTTCGCCGCTTGGGTCAGCCACTGGCAGGATTCCGGCATCACCAGCCACCTGCCCTGGTACATTGCTCTGGGTGTGGTGGCCGGGCTGATCCTGATCTTTCTGGTGTTGGTCCCCGTGCTCCGCTGGGCCACCGAGCACTTCGTCATATCCACCGGACACGTCTTCTTCCGCACCGGGATCCTGAAACGGCGCGCGCATCAGATCCCGTTGGCGCGCATACAGAACATGGAGACGGAGGTCGGATTCTGGGGGCGCCTGTTCGGCTACGGATCACTGATCGTCGAATCGGCCGCCGACCAACCTCTGGAGTTCGAGAACGTCGCATCGCTGCCCAAGGTTCAGGCCACCCTGAACCAGCTGATCAGCGACGACCGGGGCGGCAGCGCGCCCGAGAGCACCGCCGGCGACGGTTCGGCCGGCGACAGATCGGTGCCGGCCGCCGACACCGGATACGTCGACCGGCCGCAGGCCACGCCGCGTCCGGCGAGGAAACGGCGTACCGGAGTGCCGATCCAGCCCTACGACCGGCCCGCTACCGGCGACCAGTACGCGCAGAACGACCAGAGCGCCCAGAGCGCGCAGAACGTCCAGAACGTCCAGAACGCCGGAGATTCCTCGGAAAACTTCAGTACCCCCGCGCCCGCCGGACCGGGTGAAGTCGTGGATCATCAGCAGCGGTACGACGCTGGCCCGACCCAGAACCATGGCGAGGCTTACGACGACATTGTGTACCAGCAGTACGCCGACACCGAGTACGGCGACCGCGGGCAGAACCGGCCTCTCGGCGACCGTCGATCGGTAGGCGACCCCGACGAGACCCGGGACGACGACCGGCGCCGTGGGTGACCGGTCCCGTTCGGATGGCGCGCCGATGGAACGCCGTGCCGGCGGTTTCCGCAACGGTCTGCCTGAACCCGTTGGCGCCCAAGGCCTACCACGATCGGTCCGGATCGTCGAGGTAGGCCCCCGCGACGGCCTGCAGAACGAGAAGACACCGATCCCGACGGCCGTCAAGCTGGAGTTCATCGATCGTCTCGGCGCCTCAGGGCTGCAGACCATCGAAGCCACCAGCTTCGTCAATCCGCGGTGGGTCCCGCAGCTCGCGGACGCTGCCGAGGTGTTCCCTGGCATCATCCAGCGGCCGGGGCTGCGGTATCCGGTGCTCGTCCCGAACCCGCGCGGCCTGGAGCGCGCGCTGGCCGCCGGAGTCGCCGAGATCGCCGTTTTCGCCTCGGCCACCGAGACCTTCGCCGAGCGGAACCTCTCGTCCACCCTCGACGGTCAGTTCGACATGTTCCAGGCGGTGCTCGATCGTGCCATCGACGAGGGCATCCCGGTGCGCGGCTATCTGTCGATGTGTTTCGGGGACCCGTGGGAGGGCAGGGTTCCTGTCGATCAGGTGGTCCGGACCGGTCGTCGGCTGCTGGAGCTGGGCTGCAACGAGTTGTCACTTGGCGACACCATCGGAGTTGGCACTGCCGGGCAGGTGACGGCCCTGCTGGAGGCGTTCGCGGCGGCCGGGGTGCCGACCTTCCGGCTCGCGGTGCATTTCCACGACACCTACGGTCAGGCGCTGGCGAACACGCTTGCGGCCCTCCGCTGCGGTGTGCACACCGTCGATGCGTCGGCCGGCGGGCTCGGTGGCTGCCCGTTCGCCAAGTCCGCCACCGGGAACTTGGCCACCGAAGACCTGGTGTGGATGCTCACCGGACTGGGCATCGAGCACGGGGTCGACCTGTCAGCGTTGGTGGCCACCAGCGTGTGGATGGCCGGCCAGCTGGGTCGCCCGTCACCGTCTGCGGTGGTACGGGCGCTGGGCGACACTGCCCTACCCGGCGACACTGCCCTACCCGGCGACACTGCCCTACCCGACGACACGGCCCCACCCGACGACACCGCAGCAGGAAACGAGAACCGATGAGGCTTCCAGGACCGTCCGACCTGTTCCGCGCCGCGGGCGATGGCTACCAGGCTCTCGAGCAGGCGATCGGATTGCTGCCGCGGGCCGTCGAGCTGGTGACGGGCGCCGAGAAGCTCATGGAGAGTGCGGGGGCGTTGATCAGCCGTGCGGAGGCGCTGGTCGACGGGGCGGAGAAGACAGCCGCCGGGGCCGGCCGGCTTGTCGACAGTCTTGATCCGACGCTGACCAAGTTGCAGCCGATGCTCGCCACTCTCGCCGACACCACCAGCCCGACCGAGGTCCAGGCGGCGGTGACGGCGATCGACATGCTGCCGGAGATCGTCACCCGGCTGTCGGAGGACATCATGCCGATTCTCAAGACGATGGATTCGGTCTCGCCGGATCTCCGCGAGCTGTTGCTCATCTCCAAGGAGCTCAACGAGATGCTGAGCGCGATTCCCGGTCTTGGCAGGGCGAAGCGCAAGTTCGAAGAGGAAAAGGAGCAGGAGCAGGAGCGGCTTGACGCCAAGCCATAGCTCTCCGTAGCCCACATTGCGCTAATCGGGTTTATCTGGATGACGAAGCGTAGATAGCGGTCGTCGCTACGTAGAATTCCTTCGCTCAGTCCACGCGTCCGTGATACACGATCCACCCGGGTGGCGTGCCCGGAATCCACCGTGCCCGGAGGTCAACCACGGATCACCTAGGCTCGTCGGATGAACCACAGTGGCCCTGAGGCGTTCGACGGCACCGCAGGAGGGGGCAGTCTGGCAGACCTCGGCGCCAGGGTGGCGGCCGGTGGCGCCGCGAAATATCATCAGGCGAACGCTGCCAAGGGCAAAATGTTCGCCCGCGCGAGGATCCAGTCTCTGGTCGACGCCGGATCGTTCTTCGAGGACGGGATGTTCGCCAACGCCTCGGCGGTCGGGCTGCCGGCTGACGGGGTGATCACCGGCACGGCAACTGTGAGCGGTCGCCGGGTCTGCCTGATGGCCAACGATTCGACGGTGAAGGCCGGGTCGTGGGGGGCGCGAACCGTCGAGAAGATCATCCGGATCATCGAGCGGGCATATGCAACCGGTGTCCCGATGATCTATCTGGTGGACTCGGCCGGTGCCCGGATCACCGATCAAGTATCCCTGTTCCCGGGACGTCGAGGTGCCGGGAAGATCTTCCACATGCAGGTCCGGGCATCCGGATCGATACCCCAGGTGTGCGCACTCTTCGGGCCGAGTGCGGCCGGCGGCGCCTACATCCCGGCATTCTGCGACGTGGTGATCATGGTCGACGGGAACGCGTCGATGTATCTGGGCAGCGACCGGATGGTGGAGATGGTGACGGGGGAGAAGACAACCCTGCAGGATATGGGCGGAGCCAAGATGCACACCTCGGTGTCGGGCGTCGGGCACCTGCTTGCGAAGGACGAAGAGCAAGCCCTGCAATGGGTCTCCGAGTATCTCAGCTATTTTCCGGACAACTGGATGGAGCTTCCGCCTGCTTTGCCGGGCGGTCCGTTCGCACCCGGCAAGGGTGAGCTGAGGGCCATGGTGCCGGAGTCCGAACGCCAGGCTTTCGACATGCGGCGGTTCGCGAGGGCACTACTGGATGACGGGTCGTACTTCGAGATTCATCCGGATTGGGCGAGGGAACTGACGGTAGGTTTCGGTCGGTTGAACGGCGCAGTGGTCGGAGTGGTGGGCAACAATTCGATGTTCCGCGGTGGCGTCCTGTTCGTCGATTCCGCTGACAAGGCAAGCCATTTCGTTCAGCTCTGCGATGCGTTCTCGATACCGCTGGTGTTCCTGGCCGATGTTCCAGGTTTCATGGTCGGCTCCTCGGTGGAACGGCAGGGAATCATCCGGCACGGGGCAAAGATGATCTCGGCCATTTCCGAGGCGACGGTACCGAAGATCTGCGTGGTGGTCCGCAAGGCCTATGGCGCGGGCCTGTATGCGATGGCCGGTCCCGGTTTCGAGCCGGATGCGACTCTGGCTCTTCCGACGGCGAAGATCGCCGTGATGGGAGCCGAAGCGGGCGTGAACGCAGTGTTTGCGAACAAGATCGCCGCGATCGCCGATGACGCCGAACGCGACGCCTACGTAGCCGCTTTGCGCCAGGAGTATGAGCGCGACATCGATCTCGTGCGGCTGGCCTCGGAGCTGGTGGTCGACCAGCTGGTGGAGCCGGAGAACCTCCGCACCGAACTGATCGGAAGGCTGGCGGCCGCCGCCGGCAAGGATCGGGCGTTCTCCCGGCGACGGCATGGCGTCACCCCCGTCTGACGAAGGGCGACGGACGACGGGCGAACCTCAGCTCGGGCGGCTGCGGGGCAGATCGGAGTCCCGTGCGCGGGAGGCCCGCGCACCCTTGTTGTCGCCGGCGTGGCCGACCCCGGCGGGATCGCCGGGCGCGGTACCGAGCTCGCCGAGTTCCTCGGGGAACACGAACCGCCGGTACGCCCAGTAGCGGAAGACCATGCCGACGCCCGTGCCAATGATGTTCGCCGAAATGAAGTCGGCGACGCTGACGGTGAGCCGGCTGTGGTGCGCGATGTTGAAGCCCAGCAAGTAGTGCGAGATTCCGAGCGGAATCAGATTCAGTCCCAGTGCCAGGCCGTTCACCAGGAAGAACAGCAACGCTTCGTGGTGCCGTTCCCGTCCACCCCTGGTGCGGAAGGACCATTCACGGTTCAGGACGTAGGACAGCACCGTCGAGATCAGGATCGAGATCGCCTTGGCCCTGATGACCTTGTCGATCAGGATCGTGTGCGAGAACAGCGTGAACAACCCGGTGTCCACGATCCATGCTGTGCCGCCGACGACCAGAAACTTCGCCAGCTCCCGGTACTTCGGTGGCAGGAGTTCGCGAACCCGTTCGATCATCTGCACCGGACGAGTCTACGGGCGGCGCCGACCTACAGGGCTGTGGGTGATGCCGTCCGGACGGGAAGCCGAGGCGCCGGGGGCGGCGTCTGACCTCCGTACAACGTCGGGCCCAGCAGCAGACCCCCGGTGATCGCGCAGCCCTTCGACGCCCGGCTGGCCTCGTGGCCGCATGGCGAGAGTGTGCCCGACGTCGGCGCGATGAACACCCGCGCTCCATTGCTGCTCGCCACCGGTCTCCGCGAGGCTGCGTGGGAGGAGGTGAACGTCCAGCGCGTGAGGTCGCCCTTCATCGAATCGAAGTCGTACAAGAAGGTGGTGGTGGCCGCTGCCACAGCTGCCGTGTCGTGGGGGCCGAGCCATCTGAGGGTGTTATCCACCCGGACCGTGTTGCCGGGCGGCGCGGTCGGATCTCCCCAGACGACGATGAGGCTCCAGCCGCCGGTGGCCCCCGGCGCGGACTCGACGCGGACCGGGCCGTTGGCCAGCAGGTGTAGTGCCGCGGCCGGCACGGTCGCCGTCCGCGACAGCAGAGGCAGCTCAGCCTGCCTGCTGATCACGGCGGCAGACAATGTGGTGAGGGGCACCCTGGTGGTGCCGGCATACAGCATCGGCAGGATCGGATCGCCCGGCGCCGGCACGGGCACGGGCACGGGTGCGGGAGCCGTCCAGGTCAGTTCGGCCCAGACGACGACACCCGTCGACCGATCGATGGTCGGACATGGCGTCGGCGTCTTGGGGCCGCCGCCTACTCCTTTGCAGGTCTGGTTCAGAGCGGCGCCGGTCGTTGCGGCGCGATAGTTGCCTGTCATTCCCGCTGGGTCGAGTGGGGTCGGATCGGGTTTCCTGGCCGGTAGCCCCATCCTGATCGAGCGGTGGAGCGGGTCGTAGACCTCCAGGTCGAGGGAACCCGGCGGCGTCTTGCCGAGGGGCATGGCAACCAGGGTGAACGGCAGCGGACCGTCGGCTCGGCCGACAGCACACGTGAAGATGGTGCCCGAGGTGTCGAGTTGACATGCCGGTGGAGCGCTCAGCACCTTGAGGCCGATCGCGCCGATCGTCCGGGGGAGCGCGACGGTGGCCGACGCTCGGGCCGGAACCCCCGCGTTCCATCCCAGGCGCAGGGCTCCGTTCAGCGGCAGGCCCGGAACGATGGCCGCGCTGGTGGTCAGAGTGGCCGAGGCGAGAAAGCGCAGCCAGATGGTGGCCGGAACGCTCGGCTTCGATGAGTCGAGGCCGAACTGAACTCTGGTAGCCGTCCGGGAGAGGTTTGCCGGTTTCGTCAGCTCTGCCGTCCGGATCTGGATGTGAGCTGTGAACCGCACCGTTTGACCCGGCTGGCCGACGAACCGGCAGGCATTACCGGAACAGCGGATCGGTACCGAGGCACCCGAACTGCCCACTTGGAGGTCGACCGTCGTCAGGCTCACCAGTCCGTCGGCATCGAGGAACCTCAGCGTGTGGTGATCGGGTCCCTGGCGCTGATCGGATGCGGTGAGAAGTGCGGACATCGTGATGACGCCGGCGCCCGTTGCGTTGATGCGGATGTCGATGCTGCTGTCGATGCGCGGCGGGTCCGGGACGACAGGACCAGTCGTCGGTGGAGCAGTGGTCGTCGGTGGAGCAGTGGTGGACGGTGGAGCAGTGGTGGACGGTGGAGCAGTGGTGGACGGTGGAGCAGTGGTCGACGGCGGAGCAGTGGTCGACGGCGGAGCAGTGGTCGAAGGCGGAGCAGTGGTCGTCGGTGGGGACGTGGTCGACGTGCGGGAAGTGGGGGTGGTGGTGGTCGAGGTCCGCGAGGTGGTCGACGTGGGGGGACTGGTCGTCGTTGGCCGAGACGTGGTCGGCGGCGGGCTGGTGGGGGCGGCGGTGGCGCGGGCCGCCGTCGGAGATGCGGTGGGGGTGCTGATGGCGGACGGGCTCGTCGGTGATGCACCCGGCGGAATGGCCACCGATCCAGCGGCACCCGTCGTGGAAGCGCTCGTCGCCGGTCCTTGGACGTTTGGGCCGTTGATGTTCGGAATTCCGGGTGGCACGCCGGCGCCGGCCGACGATCGCCCATTCGTCGCCGCGGCGGTGAATGTGCCGGGGAGCGCCGGCGGCAGGAGCGACGAATAGGGCGGGAAGGTCGAAGCCGGGAACGTCCGGCGGCCCGCATGGCCGGCGCCGGTGCCTGCCGGGGCGGTCCCGGTTGCCGATCTGCCACCCGAGTTCAAGGCCGTCCCGGCTGCGGTCGTCTCGGTTGCTCCGCCGCCAGTACCGGCGCCGCCAGCTCCGCCGCCGGCCTGATCCCCGGCCGGCCCGCCGATGGTGTTCTGGCCGATCGCCGTCGTGGCCGCTGCCCGATCGCCGTCGGCCACCGGGGGCGCCGTGCTGCCCCTGTTGACCGCCAGCGCCAGCACCAGGGCGACGACAGTGGCCACCGCTACCCCTCCGGCTGCCGCCACAGCCCTCGGTGATCGGATGATCACGCGCAGCCATCCCAAGGCATCGCCGGCCAAGCCGGCAGAGGTCGCCCCGTTCGGTGCCGCGGGTCCACCGCCGCCGGACCCCCCACCGGCTGTGCGGAGGGCAGCTTCGGTCGACGCCGGAGTTCCGTCACCGTTGACGGCCTTGCCACCCAGGCCCAATGCACCGAGCTGGACGAACGCCGGCGCCGGTCCGAGCAGCGCCAGGTATCCGAGGGCGGCACTGCCCAGCAGTAGCGGGGCCAGCAGAGCGCGTAGGCCGGAATTGACCTCGACCAGTTCGGCGGCCAGTGCGCGGCAGTCGTCACAGATCTCCAGGTGGGCATCCACCACCGAACGTTCGCGCTTGGACAAGCCGTCCCGCGTCCAGGCGCCCAGCCGGTTCACGATCGCCCGGCACTGGCCGGAGTCGGTGCGGTCGAGATGGGCCTGCAGGTACCTCTCGCGCAGACCTTCCCTCGCCCGGAAGGCCAGTGAGGTGACGGCATTGGGGCTCATGCCCAGCAGTCGGGCGGTCTGCGCAGGGGAGTGACCTTCGACGGCCAGGTACCACAGGACAGCTTGCCATCGCTCCGGCAATGCACCGTATGCCCGACCGATCAGCTGATTCTCGGCAGCCAGCAGTACCGGGTCGGCATCGTCGGTTGGCAGGTCGAATTCGGTGTCGTCGCCGGTGAAGGCGATCCGCGAGTCCTTGCGGGTGCGGTCGTAGGCGGTGTGCCGCAGTGTCGTGAAGAGATAGGCCCGGAATGCGGTGTCCGGGCCCTTGCCGGAAACCAGCGTCTGGAGAACTCGGGCAAAGGATTCGGAAACCAGGTCATCGACCGCCGAAGATCCGGTCGCGAATTGTCGCGCCAGATTGGTCGCGGCCGTCAGGTGACGCCGGTAGAGCTCACCGAAGGCGTCCCGGTCACCCCCGCGCACCCGGGTGATCAGCTCGGGGTCGCCGGCAACTAGATGAATCGGTTCGGTCACCGCTCACCTCCCAGACCGCCGATGCTGTCCCGGGTCAGCAGGGCAGGCAGTTGATTGTGCCTGTCGCACCGTCCGGGAGGCCAACTGATGCGGTGGACATTCCCAGGAGAGAGCCCGATGGTCGCTCCGATGGGTTGACCATACGTTCCGCCACCCTAAAGGATGAACTGGTACCTGGCAGCGTGACAATGCGGTGACGACGTCGTTCCCCGTATGCCGAACTGTTGCGCACTGTCGAAAGGACGCGCCCTTGTCATGCCGCTCATTCCGCCGCGCCAGCCGCAGTCACCGGAGTCGTTACGGGACACGTGGCGGTCGCTGTCCGAATCCGCCGGCTGGGCGTACCCGTCGGATTGGCTCAAGGCATCTGTTGACGCGCTGTGTGAAGCGCTCGTCGAGGGGCGAGTGCCCTGGGATGCCGCCGAGCGGTTGGGGCGAGAGCGGGGAGCAGCGGGCGTCGGGCTACCGGAAACGCTGGCGGACATCGATGCTCTGACGACGCTGGTGACGGCCGACCTCGCCGAGCAGCTGCGCCGGGCGGTTTCGCTCGGCTGGTCCGAGCAGGCGACGGCACCGCAGGCCGGGATCATCGACCCGATGACCGGCTTGGCCATTCTCGGTTACCTCCAGGTCCGTCTGGAGGAGGTGTACCGGGCCGGCGCTGCCGCAGGCATTCCGGTGAACGAATCACATGCCCTGGTGATGGTGAGCGTGGACACCCAAGGGCACGCGCTGGGTCGGCGGTTGCCGATGGTGATCGTTGCCGATGGACTCCGCGCTGTCTTCGACGGGGGGGAGAGCCTGGCGGTTCTGTCCGACTGGGTGATCGCGGTGCTCTGCGAACGAGAGCGCTGGCTTCCCCGGCGGGTCGCTCTCGCTCAATCGACGGCCAAGCGACTGCTCGGTTCCGATGACCTGGTCGGTGACGTCCAGGTGCGGAGCTGGATCGAGCCGTTGCCGTCCACCGTCGGCATGGCGACCCAACTGGTCGCGAACCTGAGTCGCTGACGTCACCCGCCTGCCCCGGGCACCGCCCCGACTAGGCTGGCGAAAGTGGATCCGCGCACCGGGCTTCCCCGGGTCGGCATGGTCGGTGGTGGCCAGCTGGCCCGGATGACGCACCAGGCCGCGATCGCGCTCGGTCAGAGCCTTCGGGTGCTGGCCGCCGATCCCGGCGACTGCGCCGCGCTGGTGGCGCCGGACGTGGAGATCGGCGGGCACACCGATCTCGCGGCACTGCGGGGCTTCGCAGCGGGATGCGACGTTGTGACGTTCGATCACGAACACGTGCCCGGCGAGCATCTGCGCGTCCTGCAGTCGGAGGGGCACCGGGTGTATCCCGGGCCGGACGCCCTGATCTTCGCTCAGGACAAGGCGGCGATGCGTCGGCGGCTGACTGAACTCGCCGTGCCGGTGCCGGCGTACACGGTGGTCAGCGGGCCCGACCTGGCGGGGGCCGTCTCCCGGTTCGCCGAACAGCACAGTTGGCCGGTGGTGGTGAAGACGGCCAGGGGCGGGTACGACGGTCGTGGCGTGTGGGTGTTGCCGGACCCGGAGCGCGCGGCCGGGGTGGCGACCGAACTGGCCGGCGCAACGGACCTGGTGATCGAGGCATTCGTGCCGATGCGCCGGGAGCTGTCGATCGTGCTGGCGCGGTCGGCGTTCGGCCAGGCCGCCGTGTGGCCAGTGGTGCAGACCGTCCAGCAGAACGGCATCTGCATCCAGGTGATAGCGCCCGCTCCCGACCTCGATCCCGATATCGCCGTCGCAGCAGAGCATCTCGCGCTGCGGCTTGCTGCGGAGCTCGGGGTGGTCGGGGTTCTGGCGGTCGAGCTGTTCGAGGTGGACCGGGACGATGAGTTCCCTGACGGCCTGCTGGTCAACGAACTGGCCATGCGGCCGCACAACTCCGGGCACTGGACCATGGACGGATCGCTGACCGGACAGTTCGAACAACACCTTCGGGCGGTGCTGGATTATCCGTTGGGGCGTACTGAGATGGTGGCGCCGTTTACGGTGATGGGCAACGTGCTGGGCGGCCCCCCGGACCAGCCGGGTGCCGCCGTCGGCATGGACGAGAGGGTGCATCATCTCGCAGCGCGATTTCCGCAGGTGAAGGTTCACCTGTACGGCAAGGCATTTCGCCCGGGACGCAAGCTCGGGCACGTCAACGTGTGTGGCGACGATCTACCGCAGCTGCGCGAAGTCGCTCGGCTGTCCGCGGACTGGTTGGGCGGCGGTTCATGGGCGGACGGCTACTCAGCACATGTTGCGGCGGCAGATGATTCGAAGGGGCGCACATGACGGACCACCCGCTGGTCGGCCTGGTGATGGGTAGCGCCTCGGATTGGTCGGTGATGAGCGGCGCCGCGGAACTGTTGGACGACTTCGCAGTCGGCTATCGCGTGGGGGTCTACTCCGCTCACCGGACACCGCAACGAATGCTGGACTACGCGAGAGCTGCTGCCGGCCAAGGGCTTCGGGTCGTCATCGCCGGCGCCGGGGGAGCTGCACACCTGCCGGGCATGATTGCCTCGGCCACAGTGTTGCCGGTCGTCGGCGTGCCGGTGCCGTTGCGACATCTGGACGGGATGGACTCGTTGCTGTCGATGGTGCAGATGCCGGCCGGGGTGCCGGTGGCCACGGTGTCCATCGGCGGTGCGAAGAATGCAGCGTTGCTCGCGCTGCGGATACTGGCCTGCTCGCCGGAGCCGGATGCTCGCCGCCTGGCCGGCGAGCTCGCTGCCTACGCGGACGATCTGGCCGCGACCGTGCTGGCCACTCACGAGAGGCTGCAGACCGACCGGACCTGAGCACGCCGTCCACAGAACGTGGGAACGCCGATCACCAAGGCGCGCCGAGCAATCAGTTGCTTACCAGAACATGTGAACCTCACGGGTCGAGGCGGTCGATGACATCTTCGGGACCGGGATGGTCGAGGGGTTGACGGCGTTGCCTACGACGCTCCGCGTCCCGGTATTCGCGGCGGTTGAAAGACAGCCGCGGAATCGGCCGATCTCTCGCCAAACCGGCAACGCGCCGGCTGACGGAGGTCGATGTTGGATCCAGATGAGCCGGGTAATGCCGACCGCCGTGATCCCGGATCGCGTCCGACCGCATCGGGTCCAGCGGCTCGCCCAGGGCATTGACGACCACGAGTTCGAAGCCGGCTGCCCGAACCAGATGAGCGAACATCCGCAACGAGACGGCGCCGCCGCACTCGGCGCGACCGACCGTCGCCACGCCGGTACCGGCTCTCACCGCGAGTTCTCGCTGGCTGAGATCGGCCAGCCTGCGTGCGCGACGCAGTAGGCCGGATGCATCGAACACAATGGCCCCCAGTCTGATCCGAACCTTCTGGTTCTCCTACATGACTATGGACTGCTCACGGCGGCGCTCCACAGTTGTCCACAAATGAAGGGGTTCGGCACGTCTGTGTGGAGGAATGCCCGAGTGGCCGGCGCCCCCGTGGAATCTCACCCGAGTCGGTGTCGGCTTCGAGATCTGCGCCCGGATGGGGGCGGTTGGGTACGACTGACACTCTGCTCCGGAGTGGGTGTGTTGCTCCGTCCGCTGGTGCAGAGTGGGTGTGTTGCTCCGTCCGCTGGTGCAGAGTGGGCGTGTTGCTCCGTCCGTTGGTGCAGAGTGGGCGTGTTGCTCCGTCCGTTGGTGCAGAGTGGGCGTGTTGCTCCGTCCGTTGGTGCAGAGTGGGCGTGTTGCTCCGGTGTCGGTGCAGAGTGGGCGTGTTGCTCCGGTGTCGGTGCAGAGTCGTAGGGGCGCACGGCCCGACACCAGGGGCTGGCGGTGCGGATCCCCTGTCCGCCGCGGGGTGGTGGCCGAACGGGGCGGAGCTACCATCTATTACTCGGCAGTAACAATCCGGAAGGGGGGAGCTATGGCCACCGACTCGGACGACAACCTGTTCGCACTCACCGAGGATCACCGTGCCATTCGGGCGGCGGTCAGGGAGATCTCGGAGAAGCAGATCGCGCCATACGCCGCCGACTGCGATGAGAACGAGCGTTATCCGGTCGAGGCGCAGAAGGCGCTCTCCGAATCGGGTTTCAACGCCGTGCACATCCCGGAGTCCTACGCCGGCGCCGGCGCCGACGCGGTGGCCACCGTCATTGTCATCGAGGAGGTGGCCAGGGTGTGTGCCTCCAGTTCGTTGATCCCGGCCGTTAACAAGCTGGGCTCGATGCCGATCGTCCTGTCCGGCTCCGAGGAGCTGAAGAAGCAGGTGCTGCCGCAGATTGCCTCCGGCGCGGCGATGATCTCGTATGCGCTGTCCGAGCGGGAGGCGGGCAGCGATGCCGCCGCCATGCGTACCAGCGCCAGGCCGGACGGCGACGACTGGGTCCTGAACGGTACGAAGTGCTGGATCACCAACGCGGGTGAGTCCAGCTGGTACACGGTCATGGCGGTCACCGATCCGGACGCGGCGCCGGCCCCGGCCCCGGCCGTGCCGTCGGCGGTGTCCGCACGGCGCACGATGAAAGGTATCTCGGCGTTCGTGGTGCACGCCGACGACGAGGGATTCTCCGTTGGCACCAAGGAACGCAAGCTCGGCATCAAGGGTTCGCCGACCAGGGAGATCCACTTCGACAACTGCCGAATACCCGGGACCAGGATCATCGGGGAGCCGGGCACCGGCTTCAGCACCGCGATGGCCACACTTGATCACACCCGGCCCACCATCGGCGCCCAGGCCATCGGAATCGCCCAGGGAGCCCTCGACGTGGCCATCGGTTATGTGAAGCAGCGCAAGCAGTTCGGCAGGGTGATCGCCGAGTTCCAGGGGCTGCAGTTCATGATCGCCGACATGGCCATGCAGATAGAGGCTGCCCGCACCCTGGTCTACCAGGCCGCAGCCGCCTCCGAACGCGGAGATGCCAACAAGAGCTTCCTGGCCTCGGCGGCAAAATGCATGGCCTCCGATGTGGCGATGAAGGTCACCACCGACGCCGTTCAACTGCTCGGCGGTTACGGGTACACCCGGGACTTCCCCGTCGAGCGGATGATGCGAGATGCCAAGATCACTCAGATCTACGAGGGCACCAACCAGATCCAGCGCCTGGTGATGGCCCGCAGCCTGTTGCGATAGGTCCGCCGGTCAACCCCAGCGAATGGTGCACTTCTCGACCTCGGCCAGGTGTGCTGCTGACGGCGTTCCGTCGCCGACCAACTGCACCAGCGATCCGTCGGCCGACAGCGCGCCCAACAGCAATGGCACCAGCGGTTCCGGCACCGTCCACGGCGCGTCGCTGAGCACCCGCGCCTGAGCGCCGAACCGCTCACCGGAGGCGCGCGCCGTGCGCACCACATCACCGACGCTGAGCTCGTTTTCCCCGCACCTCACCGCCGGCGCGGTGTCCTGCCCGGCCGGCCCGGCGCCGAACGTGTCGGCCTGGCCGAGCACCGAGGTGGTGAAGTCCCGTTGGTGGGCAAGCACTGTCGTCGACGGAGCACCGAGCGGATGCCCCGACACCACGAACACCTCGTCAGACAGGGCGTCCTGCCCGTCGGCTACGAAGGCCGCGGCGGCACCCGGATCGTCCGCGTCGGTGACCACGGCACCGGCCCACCAGCAGCCGAGCAGGATCGGCGCGGTCTGCCAGCCGGCGCCGAGCCGCACCGCTATCAGATCGCCGGGAGCTGTCCCCAGTTCATCGACCAGCAGGCCGGCCACCTTCGCCGACCAGTTCGCCAGCGAGGCGGTGGACAGCTCGGTGCGCGATGCCCCGGCGTAGACCACCAACCGAGGTGTGTGCGGATCTCCGGTGAGCAGCGGCCCGAGCAACTGCGCCGTCACCGTGCCGGCGTTCTGAGTCAGTTCACACATCCGACAGAGGCGGCGCTGACCGGCGCAGCCGAGCCGGTGCCGGGAGCCGGGGCCGCCAACCGATCCGGAGCCGGCACCTGCAGCGCCCTGACCGTCGACCGCAGACCCTGGCCCGGCGCCGGCGCGTCGGTTCCGACGACCACCAGCACGTGCCCGGCCGCGACATCCGCGTCCTGCCGAAGCTTGCCGTAGCCGAGAGCCCGCTGAACCTTCGCGGCGGAGGTCTGCGTGCCCGCCGGAAAGCGGACCTCCGTCGCGGCGAGCTGATGGGAGCTGCTCTTACCCGGCATGTCGGTTGGATCGGTCACCGATAAACCCGCTCCGCTCAGGGTGGCCGCCACCGACTTGCCCATTCCCGCCGTCATCGTGCCGTTCTGCACGTCAACGCTCAGCTTCTGGACGGCCGTCGATGTCGCTGCGCTGGCGGGCGCTGTACCCGGGCGATCCAGGCCGGCGAAGAACGCCCTGATCTCGGCCGGGTCGGTCGCCAGCGCATCGGTGCCAGCGCCCCCGGCCGGGCCATGGGTGGGGATGGTGACAAAGCTGACGTTGCCCGAGGAAATATCCTTCATCTGGACGGCCAGGCTGGCGAGATCCAGATCCGAATCCATCACCAGCGCCCTCTTCGCGGCGGCGACGAGTCCGGGAATGGTGGTCGGTTGAGACAGCACCTTCTTGATCGCACCCCCGAGGAACGCCTGCTGACGTCGCACCCGGTCCAGGTCGCCGCCCGGCAACCCGTGCCGCTGTCGGACGAAGGAGAGCGCAGCCGTGCCCTGGATCTCCTGCGGGCCGGCCTTGAAGTCGGCGCCGGACATCGGATCCTTCACCGCCTTGTTCAGGCACACCGGCACTCCGCCGATGGCGCTGGAGATCGTGTAGAAGGCGATCAGATTGACCTCGGCGAAGTGATTGATGTGCAGTCCGGTGAACCGGCTGACCACCTGGATCAGCATCTTCCGCCCGGCTTCGCTGGACCTCAGCTCGCGATCGGCGCCGCCGATGTTCCGCTTGACCAGGTACTCCTGGGTGAAGGCCTTCGCCGTCCCGTAGAAGGCGTTGATCTTGTTGGGCTTGTAGTCACCCTGAGCCCCGGAACTGTACGGACCAGGAAGATCCCTGACGTTGTCCTGATCGATCCAGGTGTCCCGCGGGAGGGAAACGGCGGTGGCCTTGCCGCCGCCGTCGGGGATGTGCAGCACCATGATGGTGTCGGTGTTGACGCCACCCGATGCCTCGGTGGCCACCTTCTTGAGCTCGTCCGCCGACAGTGGACTGCCATCGGCATTGGTCCGCGAGTCCGACCCGATCAGCAGGATGTTCATCCCCTTACCGGCAGGCGCCGCCTGCTTGGCGTCCTTGGTCGCGCTCGAGGTGCCTTGGATGTTCCAGACGGACCCAAGTCCGGCACCCAACAGCACCAGTCCAGCCAGCAGGGCCGTCACGATGCGTCCGCCGATCAGCCACCGCGGAGCCGGGGCGCCATCGCGGCGAGCCGCTCCTCCGGGTCCACCAGGTCCACCAGGTCCACCGGGTCCACCCGGCCCCACCCGCCGTGGCGGGTCGACCGGACCTCCCACTCGGCCGGCACGCACCGATGGCGCACCGCGAGCGTCGTCGGTCGGCGGCATCACCCTGGTATGCGCCCGATCCAGCTCCGACCAGGCTCGAGCGGTCGGGGAGGTGGCCGAATTGGGTCCGTACCGGCGCGGGCCACCCTGCGGCCCACCTCCGGAGGGATGACTCATTCCTTTTCAGCCTTCCTGGTCCAATGGCGGTGGTCGGCCTGCTGCCAGGCCGGGCGTGGTCGTCCTGATAGCCGCCCGGTGTTGACGACGCGGGCGGAACCTCGGGGTTGCGTGCCCTCGGGCAGCTCTGCCGTGAAACCCCTCACCCAGGGTTCAACAGTAATGACGGCGACCGCGGTAGTCGCCCGACCCGCCGGAGGCTCCGCACGGAGCGATGCAGCAGAATCCTTGCCATGACGACTCTGCTGATCACAGGTGCCGGCGGCCAACTCGGCTCGGATCTGCGGGCTGCCGCAGCCGCGGGCGGCGTAGCGGCCACCGGCCTCGCCTCGGGGGCGCTGGACATCACCGATCGGGCCGCCGTCCGGCGAGCCGTCAGCGACTTCGCGCACGGCGCCGTCCGACCGGTGGTGATCAATGCGGCCGCCTACACCGCGGTGGACGCCGCGGAGACCGACGCCGAACGGGCCTTCGCCGTCAACGAATCCGGCGCCCGCAACCTGGCTGAGGCCGCCGCCGAGCACGGGGCCGGGCTGATCCACGTCTCCACCGACTATGTCTTTCCGGGAGACGCGCAACGCCCCTACCAGGTGGACGATCCGACCGGACCCAAGAACGTCTACGGCGCTTCCAAGTTGGCCGGCGAGCAGGCTGTGCTGACCGCACATCCTGCCGCCCATGTGGTGCGTACCGCGTGGGTGTACGGCGCGGCCTCCGGTGGCAACTTCGTCAAGACCATGGCCAAGCTCGAGTCCACCAATCCGAGCATCACCGTCGTCGACGACCAGCTGGGATCGCCCACCTGGACCGCCGACCTGGCCGCCGGCCTGATCGCACTGGCCGGTGCGGACATTCCCGGTGGTGTGCTGCACGCCACCGGCGCCGGCCAGACCAGCTGGTTCGGATTCGCCAGGGCGATCTTCGAAGAGCTGGGCGCCGACCCGGAAAGAGTGCAGCCCACCACCTCAGATGCCTTCCCGCGGCCGGCGCCGCGGCCGGCCTATTCCGTGCTCAGTGCCGACGCTTGGCGGGCGGCCGGCCTGCCGTCCCTGCGTCACTGGCGGGAAGCTCTTGCCGAGGCGTTCCGGCTGCACTCCAGTGCCTTCCGGCCACGCACCGGCGACTGAAGCCAAGGACCAGGCGACCTTCGCTGATGGTCAATGCACGCCGAGGGTCGCGGTGACGATCGCGATGGTGCCCAGCGCGAGGATCGCACCACTGGTGATCCTCAGGTTTTTGGCGGCGACGATGAACGTCAACAGCCCGACGGCCAGCGGGATCAGAGTGGTGCCGTAGCGGGTGGTGATTTCGGGGAAGTAGTCACCGTTCAGAAGCGCCTGCAGCTGCACGATCAGCGGATACATCAGTGAGCCGAGTACCAGTGTCGCCGCGGCGATCCACTCGGGGCTGCGGCGCCGGAACAACGCCAGGCCGACCAGGCCGGTGGCGGCGATGATCGAGGTGATCAGGAGCACCCAGCCCGCCAGGTACGGACTGTCCACCGCCGGGTCGAGGTAGTAGCTCGAGCCGAGCCGGGCTCCGTCCAGGACCGTCGACACCCATTCGTCGAAGGGGGAGCCGACAACTTTGAGGGTGTTGATTCCGCCGACGGGGCTCTGGTAATTCGGGAGCTCGCGCCGCTGCTGGATGGCCGCCCAGCCCATCTGGAGCATGATCGCCGCCAGACCCATCAGCACCGAGTTCCGGATGAGTGGGGCGCCCGCCTTGGCGTTCCGCGAGCGCCACCGAGCGATGCCGATGATGAAGAACATCAGTGCTACGGCCAGCAGCCCGGTGGCGCTGATCCCCTTGGTGGCCGCCACCGCAACGGTGACGACCAACGGCAACACCCATCCATCGTTGCGATAGATCACCCACCGTCCGAGCAGGAAGAAGGCTGCGACACCGCTGAGCAGGGCCGGAGCGTCGTTCGTCACGATCGACGAGGCGTGCAGCACGCTGGGGATCAGTGGCAGCAACAGGGTTCCGCCGAGCGCCCATAGCCAGCCGACCCGCCAGTAGCGCAGGGTCAGGTACATCGCCAGCATCCCGGCGAAAAGCCAGACGCCACCCAACGAACGAGCGACGGTGATGAAGTCCTGGTGGAACAGACCCGCAAGCGCCCGCGCCGTCACACCGGTGACGGCGTAATACAGCGGGGGATGAAAAGCGTTGTACTGCAAGCCGTTTGCTGGAAGAGCGGAGTTCGGCGCGTTGCTTCCGCAGGCCGGAAGATTGGGAACGTTCGCCTGGCCGCGGCAGCCCCAGGCGTTGGTGGTGTAGCTCGAGAGAGGTTGCCCGGGGTAAGTCAGTTCCCCGTGCGAGAGTCGATAGGCGTAGTCGATGTGGGTGGCCTCGTCCAGGGCCGACAGCCGGGGCGCATTGATCACCGAGAGCAGGCTCAACCCCAGGGACACCAACGCGAGCAGCATGGCGATCAGCGCCAGTCGGGGCGCTGGGTCACGCGGCATCCTGGGCGGCGGCAGGTCGGCGGAACCCGGTGTCCAGCGGGTCGATCCCTTCGGTGCAGGTAGCGCGGCCGTCGGTTGATCGGGGGTGGGCGCTCCACCGCCCGCCGAGTCTTCGGTGCTGACTGCGGCGGTTGCAGATTCTCGATCGCCTGCCGAAGCCGCTTCCCCGGCTGCCCGTGAGACCGTCAGATCGGCGTTCTCGGGCCAGTCGCTCATGGACCCGGACCCTAGTGCATCCGATGTAGCGGAAGATCGGAGTCGGCGGTGGGTCCGATGTGCGGTGGATCGCACGCAGTGGGGGACCGGCGCCGCCGAGCGCTCAGCCGATCGCGGCGCGGTATGCCGTCACGGTGGCCTCAGCGCAGGCCTGCCAGGTCCATCGCGATGCCCACTGGCGTCGGCGATCCCGCGCCGAAGGCTCGTCGGTCCGCGGCGTGAGCAGGTCAGCCAGGGCGTCGACATCCCGGACGGTGAAGACCTCGGCGTGGCCACCGGTCACCTCGAGCAGGGCGGCGGCATCCGACACGATCGTGCGGGTGCCAGCAGCCATCGCCTCCAGGGCCGGCATACCGAACCCCTCGTACAGGGAAGGGAGTACCAGCGCCTCGGCGGCGGCGACGATCGCCGGCAGCCGGCGCTGGTCCTGGTAGCCGGCGAGCCGAACATCGGAGCGGGGACGCGCGTCGTCGGCGCCCCAGCCGTCGGGGCCGACCAGCAGCAGCGGCGCGGTATCGGGCTCGACGGCCTGCGCAACGGCGTGCGCGGCCAGCAGGGTCGTCAGGTCCTTGCGCGGCTCCCGGGCACCGACGAACAGCAGGTACCGCGGTGGCAGGCCCCAGGCGCGCAAGTCCTGCTGGGTGGCGGGCGCCGCGTCGAACCAGCTGCGGGTGACCCCCAGCGGTGTGACGATGATCTTGCCCGGGTCGATGCGGTAGGCATCGCCGACGGCCTCGGCCACCGCCCGGGTGGGAGTGGCGACCGCACCGGCCCGCCGCAGGGACCGGGGCACGAGGTCGAGCAACTCCCGGCTGGTGGCGTCGACGGTCTCCGGATGCACCAGATAGGTGAGGTCGTGGACAGTGACCACGCCGGCCGCCCTGCCGGTCGGCGGGAGCACGAAGTTGGTGCCGTGGAACACATCCGATCGACCAGCGAGCATCCACGCCGGCGGTTGTTCGGTACGGGCCCACGCCCGACGCAGTAGCCGGGCCGGAATCGGCAACGACCTGGTGGCGACCCCGGGCGGGACGGCTGCCGGCAAGCCGCCCGCCCCCCGCAGAGTGAACGCGGTCACGCCGACCGAAACATCCTTCCGGGCGGCCAGTTCCCTCACCAGGTGCTCGGTGTACCGGCCGACACCGGTACGGCCGCCGAGCAGCGGGGTTCCGTCCAGCCGGGCAGACAGCATCAGCGTATTCGGCGTAATGCCTTGCGGGGCAACCGGAGTGCCACTTCGGCCGCCTTGCGTGCTGTCCGGCCTGCTCCCTCGGTGCGCAGATGGTTGATCGCATTGGTGCGGTAGTCGGCGGCGATCCGCGCCACGGTGCGCTGGCCGGCCGGAGGCTGCCCGTTCAGGTTGATGGCGATGTGCTCGTACGGCTCGGCGGCTATCGGGATGAACGCCTCGGAATCGAAGACCGGTTCCCAGTCGGAAAAGATCTTCCGGTGCCCGTGCTCTGCGACCTGCCGCCTGGCCGCGGCCAGGATCTGCAGGTAGCGGCGCCCCTGGAGATTCGGGGGGTAGGTCAGCAACGCACGGCTGCGGGCGGCATGTCCGATCCGGTGCAGCCGTGCGGGATCGGCCAGCAGCGAACGCAGCTCGACCGTCCAATCCTGCACATCGGCGGCCAGCACACCGGTCCGCGGGTGCTCGATGTCGGTCCGGAAAGGCTCGGTCGGGGACGCCACCGTCGGCGTCCCCACCAGCGCGGCCTCCAGCCACTTGATGGAGCTCTTCGCCTCGTTGAATCGGGAACCGGGAGCCAGCGGCGCCAGATTCACGTCGATGTCCCGGAGCAGCCGGGGGAGTTCGTGCCAGGGAACCAGCGGTGTGCGCCGCACCCGGTCGGCCATCGCATCCATGGCCGGCGAGGTCTGCAGCAGGCCGCCCAACCAGAGCTCGACCTCAGGAAACTCCCGCATCACCTGCAGCACCGCAGGTTCCACGAAGGCCCAGTCCTGGTTGTGGGTGCTGGTCCCGGACAGGTAACCGATCCGCAGCGGTCCGCCCTGCCGATCCCGTCGCAGCTCGGCGTCGGACACCCTGGCCAGCTGCCTGCCGACACCGTTCCCGAACAGGTGAGCCGGCATCCCGGTGAGTTCCCCGACGGCCTGGCAGAGCATCGTGGTGGAGCCGATGTAGGCGTCCGCGGCCTCCAGCGTGGTCCGATAGCGGTGCACTCCGCGCCAGTACTGCGTGCGCTCGGCGTCTGACAGGTGGGCCAGCGTCTCACGGAGTTCGGGCTCCACGCCGGGATCGAAGACCAGGTCGTCGACATCGAACAACACCGGCACCGGCTGATCACGGCGGCGCACCATGTCGATCAGGTCGAGTATCTGTTCGGTCGCCGGCACCCGATACAGCACGACCGCTTCGGCGCTGCGAGCCAGTCGCGGCGCCTCCACGTCCCGGTAGTGCCGGATATCCATCCGCACGCCGAGATCGGCCAGCGCCTCCTGCGGCAGGCGGCCCCGATAGCGAAGTGGCGCCCGGTCGATGCCGGTGAGCAGCAGCACCCGCCGGATCGGGCGGTCGGCGACGTCACCGGCGGGGACACCGGGCGCCGGCGACGCGGGATCCCGGCCGGCGTTCACCAGCCTTTGGTAGTGCGATGCCAGCCCGTCGAGCTGGTCCTTCACGCTCCGTAGCCGGATCCCGCCCGGCTCGGGGGAGAGCCGCCGGAGCAGCTGCCGGTCATCGATCAGTGACCGCATGGCGTCCGCGAGCGCCGCGGCGTCGCCGCGGGGCACGATCAGGCCGTTCTGGCCGTCGACGATCACCTCCGCCGGTCCAGGGTTGTCGCCGGAGATCACCGGAGTCCCGACGTCCAGCGCCTCACGGGTGATCAGCGAATACGACTCGGTCGCCACCGATGTCATCAACAGCGCGTCGTACCCGGAGAGCACAGCGGCGACCTGATGGGCTGGGTACCGCGGCTTCGCCGTCACCTGGGGCGGCGCATCGGCGGGCGGCTCCATGCCGTAGACGTCTAGCGTCCAGCCGTCGGTCCCGGCGAGCAGCCGGACGGCGCCCATGGTGACGTCGGCGCCCTTCAACGGGTGCGGCCCCCCGGCGTAGACGAATCGCACCGGTCGGTCGCCGCCGGGATCCCGGTCCCGGCGCAGCGGAACGGCGACCGGCCCGTGCGCCGCGCTGGAGGCAGGGTTCTCGTCAAGCCGCAACCTGGTGGGGTCGACCCCGTTGGCCTGCAAGAGGTTGCGCATGGTGGTGGACGGCGCCAGGACCAGATCGACGTTCTCCAGATGCGCGGCCAGTAGCCGGTTCCGGTTCACCAGCCAGTCGTTGCCGGCCTCGCAGGGGCACACTCCGCAGGACACCACCGGGCTGCACGGGCGCATGTCCTTCTCGGCCAGGAACTGCCGGGCGCACCACCACCACATGTCGTGCATGGTCAGAACCACGCTCGCACCACTGGCCTTGGCCAGCGAAGCGATGCCGCCGCCGAAGCCCTGCAAGCTGTGGATGTGCACCACGTCCGGCTGCACCCTGGTCAGGAAATCGGCGAAGGCGGCCTCGATCCGCGGGTTGCGGAAGTTGTCCTCCCCGGCCCAGTCGATCATCGAGTTGATCACCGACCAGGTCACCTCGACCCCGGAGTCGGTCAACTCGGTCCACGACCACATGTCCTGCTCGGCCGGATCCAGGGCGCCGGCGAAGACGAACACCTGCTCGCCTCTCGCGGCGAACCCTTCGGCGATGCGTTGCGGGATCAGAGTTCCGCCGGAGGTGAAGTTCGGCGGATAATGAGCTGAGACGACGGCGATCCGCACGCTCTCAACCTCCGACGGTGAGCAGTCTGCGGACGGGTCGGAGCAGCCGGGCCAGAACCCGCCGGGTGCCCCGCCGGAGCAGCCGCCCCCAGCCGTTCACCGCGGCGTACTCCCGGACATGAGCCAGCCTCCGGTCGATCCGACCGCCCAGTTCCGCGCCCCTGCCCGGGTTCGCCGCGGCAGATCCCTTGTCCGGGGCGCTGTAGGGTGCCGCGCAGTAGTCCACCAGCGGTTGCAGCGCCCGGGCCCAGTGGTACTGCGGCGCGGTTGCCCGTACGGCCGCCGCGGCCGTGGCCAGCTCGACCGGGTCGTCCAACAGCTCGCGCAGCGCCTCGACCAGCCCCTGGGTGTCCCCGGATCCCACTACTCGGCCGAGTCCTTGCTCCGCAACGATTCTGGCGAATTCGTCGCCCTCGGTGCAGACGATCGGCAAGCCGGCCCACAGGTAATCCAACATTCTGGTGCGGAAGGAGAAGGCGGTCTCCACGTGCAGGAAATGGGTGGAGACGCCGATGTCGGCGTCGGTCAGATACTTTCCGCGTTCGTCGTAGGGAACCCATCCTTCGCGGAAGAACACGTGGCTGCCGATCAGTCCGTGTCCGTCGGCCACGGCGATGGCCTGACGCAACACGGTCGTGGAGATGTCTTCCAGCGATGGATGTCTGGTGCCCATGAACACCAGCTTGAGGGTCGGGTGCTGAGGAGCCAGCGCGGCGATAGCGTTGACCAGGGTGACGGGATCGAACCAGTTGTAGACGCCACCTGCCCACAGCAGGACGGTGTCACCGACATCGATCCCCTCGATCACCCCCTTGATGGCCCGACCGGTGGGCGGCGGGGCCTCGGGTATCCCGAACGGTGCGACGTCGATCAGTTTGCGCAAGGTGGTGTCGTGGCGATAGTTCGGTACGTTCACCCGGCCCAGCGCCGACAGGTGCCCGAGCCACAGATCACGCTGGCGCTCCGATGCGCACAGGAAGAAATCACCCACCTGGATCTGGATCTTCAGGGCCTGAAGGCAGCCGTCGACCAAGCGCTGGTGCCTGGCGTCGTCCTCGCGGTCCTCCCCGGCCTCGCCTTCCAGGGTCTCCAGATGTATCGGGTCGTACAGGTCGACGACCATCTTCGCCCCGAGCCCCGCCAGCCACGGACGATAGAAGAGGGTGAAACCCTGGGTGACGATGACGTCCATGTTCTCGGCGATCCCCGGCAACATCTCCGGCGATCCGTCGCAGACCGCGAAGTTCGGTGAAGACGCCTCTGCCCGCAACGTGGATGCGAGCCGCACGTCGTGTTGCGGCGCAAGGGCTTCCGCGATGTTCCAGGCTCTGATGGCCGGCCCCGCCATCTTGGCGCCGAGGGCGTCGTCGGTGACGATGAGAATCTTCAGGCGTTCGGTCACCCTCGCGCTGACCCCACGCTGTGACCCATGGCGGTGGTTTCGATCGGCGCTGTCGACATCAGTGTCGTCGGCCGCAGATTGTTCCACCGCGATCCGAGGGTGACCAGTCCGCCGGACTCGCGCGGCCGGCCGTGCAGCACATCGAACCGGACAGCCTTCACCCACTGGTCGTAGGAGTGGGCGAGCGCGTCATCGACGACAGAGGTGTTGAGGTCGAACGTTCCCGGCTGCAGGGCGAGCGTCGGGATGCTGACGTCGATGGTTCCGGCGCCCCGGAGCTCCGCCGGGATGAACTCGGCGTCCCAGGTGTGATGCGCCCAGATGTGCATCCCTTCCAGCGAGGACAGCGAGCAGCTGAACACCGGGCGCTCCACCGGCCGGGTCGCGCGCCAGTGCAGCCGGATCGTCAGCTGATCGCCGGTGGCGAATTGGCGGAGATCCAGTCCATGGGCGTCCAGCAGTTCCACTTTCTCCACCTGGATCTCGCCGCTGCCGTGCCGCATCCCGCCGGCCGTTACCGGGCGGGCGTTGTGCCCCTCCTCGATGTACTTGTCCACGATCAGGGCGGCCGGTCCCTCGTCGATCAGTTCGCCGTGACTGAGCCAGGCCGCCCGGTCGCAGAACGTCCGCATCTCCCCGAGGCCGTGGCTGACCACGACGACTGTCTTGCCCTGGTCCTTGAACTCGGCGAACTTCTCCTTGCACCGTTCCTGGAACGTCATGTCGCCGACGGCCAGGATCTCGTCGACCAGCAGGATGTCCGGTTCGACGTGGATGGCCACCGAGAAGCCCAGCCGGACGTACATGCCGGACGAATAGTTCTTCACCGGTTGATCGATGAACGCGCCGACACCGGCGAACTCGACGATCTGCTCGAACTTCCGGTCCAGCTCCCGGCGGCCCATCCCCAGGATCGAGCCGTTGAGGTAGACGTTCTCGCGGCCGGTCAGTTCGGGATGGAAACCGGAGCCCAGCTCGAGCATCGCCGCCAGAGTTCCACGTGAGCGGATGGCACCGGTGTCGGGTTCCAGGATCCGGGCGATGCACTTGAGCAGCGTGGACTTACCGGAACCGTTGTCGCCCATCAATCCGTAGGTCTTGCCTTCGGGTATCTCCAGGGACACCCCGCGCAGGGCCCAGAAGTCCTCGTACTCGGACCGCTTCCCGCGCATCAGGGCGATCTTCAGAGACTGGTTGCGCTCGCGATAGATGCGGAACGACTTGGACACGTCCTGCACTTCGACGGCACTTCGACTCACAGTTCCTCCACGACTCGCTTGGAGAACTTACGGAAGACCAGCGTTCCCATCCCCAGCGCCGCCGCCGCCCAGAAGATCGACCCCGCCCAGTCCTCCCACTTCGGCGCCTCGAAGTCGTAGAGCATGCTCCGGAAGGCGTTGGTGAACCGGAACGCGGGATTCAGCCCCCACAGGGTGCCCAGCGGGAACGGGTGGCCACTGGCGCCCAACCTGTCCTGCAGGTGCGCGACCGTGTCGATGGGGTAGATGATCGGTGTGAGGTAGAACCAGATCTGGATGAACAACGCCATGAAGTGCTGGGTGTCCCTGAAATAGACGACCGCGATGGACAACGACAGCGCGACACCGGTGACGAACGCCATCACGATGACCGTCAGGATGATCAACAACGGAATCATCAGCAGGACCTTCGGGCCGCCCCACACAGCCATGATCACCAGTAGCACGGCAAGTTCGGTGGCGAAGGTAACCGCCATGGCCAGAACCGTTGCCACCACCGGGATCCACCGCGGGAAGTACACCTTGCTCAGCAGGCTGGCGCTGTTCAGCAGGGCATTCATGCCGCCCATCACCGCGCCGGAGATGAAGTTCCAGGCCAGCAGGGCCGCCGCCAGCCACAGCGCGAACACATGGACACCTGAGTAGCGGCTCGGCGCGATCTTCATCTCGAAGATCAACCCGAACACCAGCGAGAAGATCGCGATCGTCGCCAGCGGATTGATGAACGACCACAGCCGGCCCAGAGCCGTTCTCTTGTACTGGGAGCGGACTTCCCGCATAGTCAGGTTGCCGAGCAACTCCAGGGACGAACGCCGAACCATCTTCCGGGTCGGGATCAGATCCGCCCGATCGGCGCCCTCGGCGGGTGGTCGCAGAGGCGCTGTGATGTTGGCCATCGGCGGTCGATCCTCCAGTGTGAGTCGCCGTGCGCAGGGTCGGATCGGTGCGCACCTGGCCCAGCAGGGGCCAGCGGCAATGGTACGGCGATACCGCAGCACCCACCGCAACGCCGCGGGTGAGAAGGAACTCCGGCGAACTCCCTATGATTGGCCGGCGGCCGCCTGATCGACCGACCGCCGCCCGGGGGTACACCCGAGAGCACCGTCACCCGACACGCCGACGCACCATATCGAGCCAGGATGAAGGACATGACCGAACACGCTCGAACGCCGCCGGAGCCTCCTGAGATGCTCGCCGATGTCCCGGCGCGAGCAGCGCTGCACCTGCGGGACCACATCAAGGGGCTGGAGGCCGAGGCCGGGAACGCCCGTGCCGAGACCAGGAGGGTGCGGGCGGCGTTGGGTTTCGACGTCGAGCGCCTGAAGCTGTTCGCCGCCGGGATGCGGCGCGACCTGGCGGAGGCCGAGGCGGAGCGCGACCGCGCCCGGGCGGAGCTGGCGGCGGCCAGAGCCGAGCTCGCGGTGACTCAGACCGAGCTGCTGAGCGCGCAGGAATCCGAGCGGGGCGCGGTCCGGCGCGGACGGCGGGGCAGGTGACCTTTCGCGGGCTGCTCAGCGTGATCACGGTCGCCAGGTCGGCGGCTGGACTGGCCGGGACACTGGCCTCGCTGCAGGCGCAGACGCACACCAGATGGCAGTGGTGCATCGTCACCGGAAGTGACCATGACCTCTTCGAGGAGGTCTTCCGCTGGGCGGCGGGTGACCCGAGGGTGCTGGTCGCCCAGGGAAGCTCGATTCCGGCGGACGAGCTGCTGCCGGCGGCCCTGTCGATGGCCGACGGCGAGTACGTGTGCGTGATGGAACCGGGGGACTGCCTGGACTCCGGATTCGTGAATCGGGTGGCTGAGGCTTCGCCGGACGGCTGGTTGTACACCGACGAGGCGACGCCGTTCGGCGACGGTGTCGGCAAACGGGACTGGCTCAAACCGGGATTCGGTCCCGAGCTGCTACGTTCGCATCCGTACCCGGTCCGGTCGGCGGTGCTGCCGATGGCCGCGGTGACGAACGCCGGCGGGCTACGTCCCGAGGCCGGAACGGCGCAGTGGTACGACCTGGTACTGAGGGTCTTCGAGGATCTCGGGGAACCCGAACACCTGACCGGCCCGTACTATCTGCGGGCTCCTGTGCCACAACCGCTGGAGCCGCCGTGGGTGGACGGCACACCGGAAGACAGATGCCGGGTGATCGCCGATCACTGCGGGCGGGTCGGCATCGAGCTGGCAGCCGTCGCCCCGATCGAGGTGGGGGGACGTCCGCTCGGGCAGCGGCTGGTCCGCAGGCGCCGGACGTCGCCGCGGGTGAGCATCGTCATCCCGACGCGGGGGACCAGCTCCAGGATCTACGGATTTCCGCGGTGCCATGTGGTCGAGCTGGTGCGGTCCATGTGGACCGAGCATCGGTACCCGAACGTCGAACTGCTGGTGGTCTACGACCAGGACACTCCGCAGTCCGTCCTGGACGAGCTCCGTCAGATCACCGGGGGCGAGGTCGTGCTGGTTCCGTTCCTCGGCGCGTTCCACTACTCGCGCAAGTGCAATGAAGGGGCCCTGGTCGCCAGTGGCGAGTACCTGTGCTTTCTCAACGACGACATGGAGATCCGCACGGCCGACTGGCTGCACGAGCTGGTCAGCCTGCTGACCGACCCGACGGTCGGAGCGGTCGGTGCCAAGCTGCTGTTCGCCGACGGCACGTTGCAGCACACCGGGCATCTGTACCAGGGCGGGGTGGGTCATCTGCTCTTCGGTGAGGCGGCCGACACGGTCGAGATGGGTGGCATCGCCCAGCTCACCGGCGAACGGTCAGGGGTCACCGGAGCCTGCATGCTGGTGCCGGCGGCAGTGTTCCACGAGGTGGGCGGCTTCTCCGAGGTGTTCCCGCTCAACTACAACGACGTCGACCTGTGTCTGAAGATCAGGCAGACCGGACTGCGGATCCTGTACACCCCGCATGCGGTGCTCGACCACTACGAGTCCCAGAGCCGGGATCCGACGGTGGACCCGAGCGAGATCGCCAACCTGCAGCGCAGGTGGCGGGTGGCCCTGCACGACGATCCGATGGTGAGCCCCCTGGTCAGGCCGGACGTGGTACCACGACCTGACGTGCTGCAGTTCTGACGGTTACCGCCGGTTCCACCTTCGCTGCTGCCGGTGCGGCGGAGCACCATCAGACGGATCGTAGTGTGTCCAATGAGCAGCGACGCCGAGAGGACCAGTATGAGCGAGGGCCACGGCCGGCGGGGCGCAACGGACTCGGACGACTACTCAGCGGTCTACTACCACGACTACTCCGGTCCGCCGTACACCTATGACGAGCCGCACTGGAAGGAATTCTTCGGCCGCATCGCCGATCGGGTGATCGCCTTGTTCGAACCTGGATCGGTGTACGACGCGGGCTGCGCGAAAGGCTTCATGGTGCGGGCGTTCGCCGAGCGAGGAGTCCAGGCGTTCGGCGGTGACATCTCGGCGTTCGCCATCGCGGACGCACCGCCGGACCTGGCGCAGCGGCTGGAGGTGAAGGACCTCACCGAGCCCTTCGACCGGCGGTTCGATGTCATCACCTGTGTCGAGGTGCTGGAACACATGGCACCCGCCGACGCCCAGCAGGCCGTCGAGAACATGTGCCGGGCGACGGACGTCGTTGTGCTGTCCACCACACCGGACGATTTCGCTGAGCCCACCCACGTCAACATCCGGCCACCGGCGTCCTGGGCGCAGGATTTCGGGCAGCAGGGCTTTTTCCGCCGTACCGACGTCGACGCCTCCTTCCTGTCGCCGTGGGCGGTGGTGTACCAGCGACAGCAGCTGACCGCGCTGCAGGCGGTGGCCCGCTACGAAACCCTGCTGCAACCGTTGCTGCGTGAGGTGCAGGACAAGCGCCAAGCGTTGCTCGACCTCCGGCGGCAACTGGATGAGGCCGCCGCCCCGGTGATGAGGGAGCGGGATCGACTGCTCGCCGAGATCCAGGCGCTCACGGCGGACCGCGACCACACAGTGGATCAGCGCGTTGCGCTCGCCGCGGAACTGGAGAGGTTCCGCGGTTCGGACACATTGCTGGCCCAGCTGGCGGTCGTCGACGAGTTGATGGGGGCGAAGGCCCAGCTGCACCAGAGCAGGGTGCGGGCGGAGACGGCGATCCAGTCGTCCGGGCGTGAGGCAGAACGCCTCCGGAAGATGTTGAAGGCGGCGAACGAGGAAATCGCCGTGGTGAAAGCCGAAGCGGGACAAGCACTCCGGGAGTCCGAGATGCGGACCGAGCAGGCTCAGGAGCTGGCCCGGCTCGCGGTCAGCGATCGCGACCAGGACGTGCAGCAGATCAGGTCGTCGATGTCCTGGAAGATCGGGCAGGCGGTCCTGCTGCCGGTACGGTTGGCGCGCCGAGCCCGCACACACCGAGCGCCGTCACTGGAGTGAACAGCCCTGAATGCGTATTTCTCCATCCTGGTACCGGTCTATCGCACCGACAGCGGCTACCTCGGGGAGATGATCGAGTCGGTCCGTTCGCAAGAGTTCCAGGACTGGCAGCTGGTGCTGGTCGATGACGGCTCCAACGCCCCCGCCCTGACGGCCAACCTGCAGGCGGCCGCGGCGTCCGACGAGCGGATCGTCGTCGAGGTGCTGGAACGCAACCGTGGCATCGTCGCCGCGACCAACCGCGCCATTCAACTGGCCAACGGCACCTTCGTGTGCCTGCTGGATCATGACGACGTGTTGGCCCCGGACGCACTGAGCCGGGTGCGCAAGGCCGTCGAGGAGCAGCCGGACGTCGACGTCCTGTACTCCGACGAGCTCATCATCGGGCCGAACGGGGAGACCTTGGGGGAGTTCGGCAAGCCGGATTTTTCCCCCGAGCGGCTGCGCGGGCAGATGTACACCGGGCATCTGGGCAGCTATCGCCGCAGCCTGCTCGACCGGATCGGCGGGCTCCGGGAGGGATTCGACGGCAGCCAGGACTACGACCTGGTGCTGCGGGCCACCGAGCTGGCGCGCCAGGTGGTGCACATTCCCGCCACGCTCTATCGATGGCGCACCGTGCCCGGTTCTGTCAGTCACTCCGGTGGCAACCAGTACGTCTTCGACGCCGCCAGGCGGGCGCTGTCGGAGCACATGCATCGGCGTGGCTCGGTGGCCGAGGTGGTGCAGACCGACAGCACGGGGCGGTACCGCATCGACCGGGCTCTGCCGGACGATGCCGCGGTGGCGGTGCTCATTCCGGTCACCGGCGCCCGCACCTACACCGGGGGGACGCTGAGGGAAGGCGTCACCGAGGCCGTGCAGGGGATCGAGGCAAGGATCGGGCTGCTGTCGCCGCAGGTGGTGATCATCGCCGCCGAAGCTCTGGATCCATGGGTGTTGGATGCGGCGCGAGAGGCGGTGCCGCAGGAGCGGTTGACGGTGATCAGGGCCGGCGACCCGGTGACGTCGGCGGCTGTCAACCGCGCCGTGATCGACCTGGACATCAGTCATCTGGTAGTGCTGGCCGAACACTGCGTGCCCGCCTCGATCGGCTGGCTCGACAGGTTGGTGGCGCTGGCCGCCGATCCCGAGATCGGTGTGGTGACCCCCCGACTTCTGGACGAACGCGGGCGCATCAGAGCGTCCGGGCTCGCCTTCGAAGGCGGAACACCGGTCGCCATCGGCGCCGGCGCTGACCGGCAGGATCCGGGCCCGTTCGGAGCACTGCAGATCAACAGGGAGGTGACGGCACCGCCCGCGGATGTGATGTCGGTGGCTGCGCCCCTGTTCCGCCAGGTCGGAGGGTTGTCGCCGCTGCTGGAACTTCCGGGTGCGATAGTCGACCTGGCGCTCAAGATTGCCCAGACCGGGCGTCGGGCAGTTGCCACTGCGGAGGTGGAGGTCAGCACGGACCGCGATCCCCGCCTGCCCGGCCGTCTGGACCTCGAACTGCTCAACGCCCGCTGGGGCAGGTACCTGGATCGCGACCGCTACTGGCCGCAGTAGGCGTCAGCTGTCGACGCCGGCCCAGGTTCTCCAGATCGCCGCCCTGCGGACCTGTGATCGCCGTCCGAGCCGGCGGCGGTCGGCCAGCAGGCCAGGCAGCGCCCGCGCCGTCTCGCCGAGAACCCCCAGCCGCAGCGTGGTACGGAAGTTCGGAGCGTCGGGAATCGGCCGTCCTGCCAGTCGGCCGAGGTGCAGGGAAATGGTCGTGGCGAGGAAGCGGACGACCGCTCCGACGGCGGTCCGCGCCGGCGCGTTACGCACCAGTGTCCACAGCCGGTTGCGCTCGTTGTACCGGTGGAACATCCCGGAGTGCTGATCGGCGGTGGCCGAATGGGCATGTCGGACCCTGGCCCGGCTGACCCGGCGGATCTCCCACCCGGCGCCGCGCAATCGCCACGAGGTGTCCAGGTCCTCGTAGTACAGGAAGAATCCGGCGGGGAAGCCGCCGACGGCGCGGACCGCCTCGGTGCGCAACAGGGCCGCGCCCCCGCTGAATCCGAACACCGCCGCATCGTCCACCGTGGCTTCGGACAGGGGCAGGTCCGCCAGCAGATCGGTGCCGTACCCGGACCGGAGCAGGCCGGCACCTGCATTCTGGATGATCAGCGGGTGATCGGCATGGACCATCAGCGATGTCCAGGCCGCGGTCCGTTTGCCGTCGCTGTCGTCCGCGTGGGCTTGCGACAGCAGGGTCTGGAGCCAGTCGGGGGCAGCCACGGCGTCGTCGTTGAGCAGCGCGACAAATCGGGTCCGGACCCGGGGAAGCGCACGGGCCACCCCGCCGGCGAAGCCGGTGTTGCGCTCCAGCCGGAGCACCTGGCCCGGCGCCAGCCGGCCCGCCAGCAGCTCGGCGGACCCGTCCGCCGAGGCGTTGTCGATGACCAACAGCCGATGCGCAACCGTCTGCGCCGCCAGTGAATCCAGGCAGCCCGGTAACAGCTGCCGACCTCGATGAGTGATCACGACAACGGTGACGTCCGGAGCGGGCACCGTGACAGTCTGCCGGTCGCCGCCCGGTCTGCCGGTTCCAGGTGCTGGGAGTCGCCAGGGTGGGTGTGATTGTCTGGATCCGTGCCCACCCTGACGTTGGTCGCCGAGCAGTGTCTGGCATCCGTTCCGGGTGGAACCGGCCGGTACACCACTCAGATCGGCGCCGCGCTGGCCGCTGACCGTCCGGCGGGCTGGACCGTCCGGTCGGTGACGGGGTGGCACCGCGATCTCTCTGCCGCCCGTATTGCGGGGATCGATGGCCCCCGCCGGTTACCGGCCGGTCGACGGGCTCTGACCTGGTTGTGGGAGCGGGGGCTGCCGCCGTGGCCGGAAGCGGACAGCATTCATGCGTGCACACCGCTGGCGCCGGCTCGCCGCTCTGCTCCGCTGGTGGCTGTCATTCATGACCTCGTCCCGTGGACGCATCCGGAGACGATCACACCCAGGGGAGTGCGATGGCATCGCAGAGCCATCGCCGCACTGGAGCGGCACGCCGACGCCGTGATCGTGCCGAGCCGGGCGGTGGCCGACGACCTGGAGCGCATCTATGCCTTCGCGGACCGGGTTCACGTTGTCCCGCACGGCGTCACGACCTCCGTCGTCTCCGAGGCCGATCGCGACGACGAGGCCGTCGAACTGCCGGATGACTACCTGCTGACGGTGGCCACCCTTGAACCCCGGAAGGGTCTGGACGTCCTGGTCAGGGCGTTGGCTGAGCCCGGAATGTCACAACAGCACCTGGTCGTTGTCGGCCAGCCGGGCTGGGGCGGGTTGGACCTGGACGCCGCCGCCCGGAGGGCGGGCCTCGACCCGGCGCGAGTGCATGTGCTGGGCAGGATCCGCGACGGCCAACTGGCGACCGCCTACCGCCGGGCAGCGATCGTCGTCGTTCCGAGCAGGGCCGAGGGGTTCGGCCTGCCGCTCCTGGAGGGCATGGCGGCCGGAAAACCGGTTGTCTACAGCGACATACCGGCCCTGCGTGAACTGGCGGGCGGCACCGGGATCATGGTTCCGGCCGGTGACCCGGCATCGCTGGCCAGGGCGGTGCTGCAGGCTCGAGCCCCAGGAGTGTCCGGGGAGCTCGGATCAACTGCCAAGAGGCGGGCCGGGATGTTCAGCTGGCACGCTGCCGCGCTGGCCACCTGGCGGGTCCACCTGGGCGTCAGCTGACGGGGACGCCTCACCCGCAGGATCACCGCGCTCATCCGGCCGCTGAGTGAGTCGCCTCCGGTGCAGGAACCCGCCACCGGCGAGCAGGAGCAGGAAGGCAGCTCCACCGCTGATGCTGACGGCCTTTCCGATTCCGAGGTACTTTCCGACGAACCGGAACTCCACCCGATGTTTTCCCTGCCCCACCGGGACCGTCGACATCGCATGATCGGCGGAGAGTATGCCGGTCGGGTGACCGTCGATGGTCGCCGACCAGCCACTGAGCATGTAGTCCCCGACCACCAGGTATCCGGCTCCCTGGGCGTCCACGTCGACGACGATCCGGTCGCCGCTGTCGGCGATCACGGTGACGGTCGCCGGCCGCCCGTCGGCCGCCGGCCCCGGGTGGTCCAGCACGACGGTGTCCGGTGGCAGCGAGGGATCGTCGAGGCGCCGCAGCCGCTGCGTGCCGTCCGCGATGACAGATGTCTGCCCGGCCCACCGGATGCGGGCCAGCGAATGCAGCCGTTCCCACAGGCTTCCGTGGTTGTCGGCGAACGTCAGCCTGAGCCCGTCGTTGACCGGAACCACCACCCGCCCCGTCACCGGTGCGTCGTTCGCGACCAGCACCAGCGGCGCCCCGGCGTTGGTGATCTCGACCGTGAGTGGGCCATTTGTGGCGGTGACGGATTCCCCTGCGACCGGAACGGTGAGCCAGCCAGTCGGAGCGCCGCTGCTGCGCAGGGAACCGGTTCCGACGGTGGCGCCGCCGGCGTCGAGGATGCGAATTCCGAGCGCGGCGACGGTGCGGCCGGCGACGGGTTCGGCGACCTGAACCTGCACCGCCCGCACCGGGGTCGGATTCATCGGCAGCCGCACCGATTCGCCTGCTGCCAGTGTCTTTCGGCCCGGCCCGGGAATGGCCGTGGTCGGTGGGCTGCCGTCGATCATCTGCACCCTGCCGGGAATCGGCTGACCGGCCGATGTGATGATCCACCTGACACCCAGGCGATCCAGCAGCGGCTTGCGGGTGGTGGCGCTGGTCAGGTCAGTGCTGATGCTGGGATTGGTCGCTGAGGTTCCGCTCGCGGTGAAGGCGTCGGGATCGATGGCAGTCAGGTACTGCCGCCAGGGTGGTGGCTGCAAGCCATGCCCGGTGACCGTGCGAAGACCGTAGGCGCCGCTGGTGGATCCCAGGAACGAGCCGACCTGAAGTGCGCGGTCGTGCACCACGTGCTGTTGGGCGGAGGCGATGAGGCCGTTGGTCTGGTAGAAGTCATCGGGCTCACCCACCGGCCAGTAGAAGGAGGTGTTGACGATGATCTGGATCCCCGCGGTGATCGCCGCAAGTGCCATCGCCAGGGTGGCGATCCTGCGCCGGCGCCACGTCAGTCCACAGGCGATGATGAGCGCCACCGTCAGGCATCCGAGTGCGACATCCCAGACCACCTCCGACCTGGAGGCCGGCGTGTTCCTGAATGCCAGCAGCAGGATTCCGAGTACCACGATCAGCACGGAGCCGACAATGGTGACTACTGCTGCCCTACTGCGCGCCCGCGACCGATTCGGCTCTGCGGATAGAAGTGCGTGGCAGCCGAGTCCGGCCAGCGCGCAGACGAAAAGGCCGACCAGGTCGCGCAAACGTCCCGAATTGTTCTGCGCGAATACCGGAACGTCCGCCAGCCAATCGGTCCACCAGCCGTGACGCCAGACAAGTGCAGCAGACAGCAGCGTCCCGGCAACGAGGAAGGTCACGACGCCGCGCCGGGTTGCGGCGTATCTGGCGGTCATCACACCGAGAACAGCCAGCACGATAGTGCCGGCGCCGAGGTACGCGAACGACTCGATAGGGTTCGATCTTGGATATCCCACGGCGGTGAATGCTCGCGGAAGAATGGTGGACAGGAAAGAATACACCGACAGGTGCTGGTCGAAGCTGTTCGCGCGGTAGTCGAGATTGGTGTCGGCAAGCTGTCCGGCGAGGGTCACCAACTGGAAGGCGGCAATCGCAACACCGAGAATCACCGCGCCGACGCCGTACAGAATCGTTCGCAACGTCCCACCGCGGTCGGTCGAGCGGCCTTCGGCCACCATTCGGACGACGAAGTATATTCCGGCTGAATAGAGTCCGTGGCCGGCGACCGCCGGGAATCCGGCGAGCAGGATGGTAGCGGTGACCAGGCAGATCGGCAGTGCCGACAACAGGCGCCTGTCCTGAACCAACCGTTCTGTCGTCCAGAAGAGAGCCGGCAGGAGCGCGGCAGTTGTCGTCTGCGGAACCCAGTTGGACCAGCTGACGAAGAAGCCGGAACCGCAGTAGAGAAGCCCTGCCAATGAGGCCCCCCATGCCGACGCTCCCACTCTCCTGAGCCAGAGCGCCATTCCGCCGAAAGCGACAATCAATTGCAACAGCTTGACGAAGCCGAGCGCCCATTGCGTTGGCAGCAGTATCAGCCAGAGCGACAGCGGGGTTCCGGCGCCGATCAGCACAGACGACAACAGCGGAGATCCTGCCCCCGCCAGATTCGTCCACCACGGGAAATCACCCGACCACAAGCGGTCGTGCGCCTCAATGTAGGACGGCATGAAAACGTCGATCGTGTCGTTGATGTAGGGGTTGGCCGCAGGTTTCGGGGTCCCGTCGTTCCAGGGCGCGAATGCCTGCAAGCGGTCGAGGCCGCCGAACACCTGAAGGCCCAGCAACGACCCGCCGAGTCGCACCACCACCAGTGCGAGAAGGACTCCGAGGACCGCAATGGTGACCTGCGACTCGACGGGCAGCTTCCGGAGATCCATTCGGCGATGGCGCCGCCTCGGCTTATCCGGGCCACGTTGCACGTGCATTCCTCTCGTCGAGCTTCGCCGGCGGCCGGGAACCCGGGCGGCGACCAGCCGAGGTCAACGCGGGGCGCCAACCGAACTCCTCGGGCCCTTCATGCTCTCAGCCCCACGTACCGTTCGGCTGCACGGCCCGGCCGTCGGCGCACCTAGGATGGGAGCGGCGGGGATCGGATGAAGACTCCCATACCGACCGAAGGGGCGGGAACCGACGTGCGAGAGGATCCGGCGGTGTTGCTGGACGCCACCTCGGTCCCGCAGCTACGAGGTGGAGTGGGCAGATACGTCGATCATCTGGCAGCGGCCCTGGCGGCCGCGGGCGTCCGACTCACCGTGGTGTGCCAGCAGCGCGACGTCGAGATCTTCGGTGGGCTGGCTCCGGACAGCCGGGTGGTAGCAGTTCACCGCCGATGGCGGTCCCGCGCGGGCCGGATGATCTGGGAACAGGCAGCGTTCCCCCGCCTGATCTCGCGACTGGCGGTCGACGTGGTGCATTCACCGCACTACACCATGCCGCTGGCCTCACCGGTGCCGGTCGTCGTCACCGTGCACGACGCCACCTTCTTCTCGCATCGGGCGCTGCACCTCGGGGTGAAGGGGCGGTTCTTCCGGTCGTGGACGCGAATCTCGCTGCGCCGAGCGGCGCGCTGCGTGGTCCCCTCGCGAGCCACCGCTGATCAGTTGCAACGCCACCTCCGAGTTCGACCGAACGCCATCCAGGTCGCCCATCACGGGGTCGATCAACGGGTGTTCCACCCTCCGGCCGAAGCGGATATCGCCGAACTCACCGACACCCTGTCGTTGACCGGGCGGACTTGGATCGCGTTCCTGGGCACCCTGGAACCGCGTAAGAACGTCCCCGCGCTGATCCGGGGGTACATCAAGGCATTCAGCGGGCGGGTGGACGCGCCGGTTCTGGTGCTCGCCGGGGCCGCCGGCTGGGACAAGGACATCGAGCCGGCACTGTCCGCGGTACCCGAAGAGCTGTCGGTGATCCGGCCAGGTCACCTGCCGATCGAATCTCTTCCGGCCCTGCTCGGGGGTTCGATGCTGGTCTGCTATCCGAGCCTGGGCGAGGGCTTCGGCCTTCCGGTCCTGGAAGCCATGGCCTGTCGATCGACCGTTCTCACCACTCGGCGCCTGTCCCTACCGGAGGTGGGTGGCGACGCCGTCGCATACTGCGGAGTCCAGGACGAGCAGATCGCCGGGGCGCTCGGCGAACTCGCGGCCGATCCGCAGAGTCGCCGGCGGCTCGCCGATGCGGCCGTGAAACGTGCCGCCGGATTCACCTGGCAGGCCAGTGCGGGTGAACACCTGAAGGCATATCGGCACGCTGTCGGCAGCCGGTGAGCGATGCCCGGACTCACCCGGTCGGGCTGATCACGGTCACCTACAGTCCGGGGGACACGCTCACCACGATGCTCGACTCGATCGGGGCCGCCACGGATCGCGAGGTGGCCATCGTCATCTCCGACAACGGATCCCGTGACGGGAGCATCGAACGTGTCGAGCAGCGGCCAGGGGTACAGGTCGTGCGCAACCCGGGCAATCTCGGATTCGGGCGGGGGGTGAATGTCGCCATGCAGGCCCTGCCCGCGGATGCCGATCCGGTACTCGTCGTCAACCCCGACGTGACGTTCGGACCGGGGGCGATCGACGCACTGATCCAGGGTCTGGCCCGGCATCCGGAGGCGGGCATTGTCGGCCCGCTGATCACCACTCCGGACGGCCGGATCTACCCGTCGGCACGACAGCTCCCCTCGATGGGCACCGGAGTCGGCCACGCCGTGTTCGGCTGGTTCTGGCCGGACAATCCGTGGACGAGGGCATACCGCAGGGATCACGCCGATCCGATCGAACGTCAGGCGGGATGGTTGTCCGGCTCCTGCCTGCTGATTCGCCGCAAGGCCTTCGAAGAGGTCGGAGGGTTCGATCCGGCGTTCTTCATGTACTTCGAGGACGTCGACCTCGGCGATCGGATGGCCAGGGCCGGTTGGCGCAGCATCTACCTGCCGGACGCCTCGGTGGTACACATCGGCGGGCATGCGACGGCGCAGCACCGTCCGGAGATGACGCGAGTTCACCACCTCTCGGCCTACCGGTACCTTGCCCGTCGATATTCGAGGTGGTGGCAGGCCCCGTTACGCCTGGCGATCAGGTGCGCGCTGTTCCTGCGAGGGGTCGTGGCCGGACGCTCGGGCAGGGTTGCCGGCGGGGCTGCGCTTCCGGACAACCGTCCGGGCGGCAGTTGAGCGGGCGCCGGAGCCGGCGCCCGCTCCTGCGGCTCGTCATCGCGCTGGTGAATCGGCATCCCGTTTCTGGCGTTTCCCGTCCGCCCGCGGCACCGCGACCTGGGGATTTGGGTCCCTGTAGAGTCGTGAGCCGATGACTTCCGGCATCGGCGGCCTCCCAGCAGATCGCGACCAGGCGCTGGTCGTCTCTCCGGATTCGCCTCGCCCGGCCGCCGGACCGGGAACCAGGAGCAGGTCCGCGAGCATCACCGGGATCCTGGGCATCGTCGTCGCCGTCCTCGCGGTCGGGTTTTGCGCCCGGGTGCTGGTCCGGGAGTGGCCGCACGTCACCGCTGCGCTGCGTCACGCGAATGTGCCGCTGCTGGTGACGGCGGCGCTGGTCGGTGCGGCGGCGATGTGGTTGCTGGCGGTTCTGTGGTGGAGGTGCCTGGCCGTGTTCGGATCACCCCGGCGAGTTCGCGACGTCAGCACCTGGTTCTTCGCCGGAGAGCTCGGCAAGTACCTGCCCGGAGGTATCTGGCCGGTCGTCGGCCGGGGCGAACTCGCGCGCAGGGGTGGAGTGCCCCGGTCGACGGCGTACGCCACCACCGTGCTGTCGTTGGCGCTGATGTGCGTCGGAGCGGGCATCGCCAGCGGCATCCTGGTGCCGGTTCTTGTCCTGGTCGGCGGCCGCCTCGGTCCCGAACTTCTGCTGATCGCCCTGGTGCCCCTTGGCCTTGCGATGATCCATCCAGCTGTTCTCGGGCGTCTGCTGGCGATGTTGGCCCGGGTCAGCCGCGGGCGGGTCCGGCTGCAAGCTCCGGCGTGGGGGCAGATGCTCGGCCTGATCGCCCTGTCGGTACCGACCTGGCTTGCGGTCGGCGGCGCGTCGGCGGTGATCACCCAGGCGCTCGGGTTCGGTCAACAACCCGCTCGGGTGGCTTTCGCGGCGATCGTGGCGTGGATCCTCGGATTCTTGGTGCTGCCGGTGCCTGCCGGCGCCGGAATACGCGAGTTGATGTTCGTCGCGATCTGTGGTCTGTCGGCCGGTCCGGCTACCGTGGTTGCCACGATGGCGCGAATAGTCTTCATAGTGGTGGACGGGACCGCCGGAACAACTGCACTGCTGATGCTCCGCCGTCATCGTGGACGACCCGCCGGCCCGCCCCAGGAGGCTGACGCAGGTGGACCTGAACGCCGCTGATTCGGTCGCCGCCCACACCTCGGTCAAGGGAACGTGGGCGTGGCGCGCGAAGAGCGCATATGCCGCCGCCGCACATGGCTTGGGTAAGGCCTTGACCGCAGCGCACATACTGCCGGCACAGCCGCCGCCCAGGCAGCAACGGATCCGCCACTGGTTGTTGAGCCTGACCAAAGTCCACGACTCGATGGCCATCGTCGAGTTGGGGGTTCCGTGGTGGACCTACCGGGCCATCGACGCTGTCGAGTCTTGGCTGTCGCACCGGCCAAGACCCATCCGGGTCTTCGAATACGGCTCCGGTGCCAGCACCTTCTGGCTCGCGGAGCGCGCCGACGAGGTCTTCAGCGTCGAACACCATCCCGAATTCTCGTCCCTGATCCGGCCGGAGCTTGCCAAACGACCCAACGTGACCTTCCTCGAGGTCCCGGCGGTGTCGATGGCGGAACCAGCGGTGAGCTCACGCAAACCGGGGAGCGAGAAGCTCGACTTCACGGCATATGTGCACCAGATCGACACGGTACCCGGCGATTTCGATCTGATCGTTGTGGACGGCAGGGCGCGGGAGGCGTGCATGAGGGCCGGTGCCGGCCGCCTGCGCGAGGACGGTCTGATCGTCTTCGACAACACTCATCGCCGCAGGTACAAGCGGGCGATCGCGGCGAGTGGACTCATCGAGCAGGTTCACCGCGGGCTGACGCCGACACTGCCGTACCCGGATCGAACCTCACTGTTGCGCCGGCCCGCCGGTCGCGCGCGCCCAGACGCAGCTTGAACGGTGGTCCGCACCCGGTCCCGGAACCATGGGTGATGCCGGCATCGGATTCGGTGCCCGGCCAAGCGGGCGTTCCGGTGCCTCCGACTGGTCGGCTGACGCGGGGTCAAGCGTCAGCTGCCGCCGGTTCTCCCCAGCTCCGAACCCGCCGGTTCTGCGGACGCATCGGGGTTCTGGCAGGACGAGATCAGCTCGCTGTCGATGGTGACGGTGCATTCCCGATCCATCGGCGACATCACGTGCCCGGGCATCACGGCCAGCGGCGAGCGCTGATGTGCGGCGTCGAAGACGGCTCCGGCCCGGCCAGCTGCATTCACGTCACTCCACCTGTCACATTGGTCACTTGCGTCACAGCTGGACTGTAGCTCGATGCCGACTTTCCGTCACTGACGTCGCCGCGTGTCGGCGGACGGCGAGCCATCTCCGCATCGATCGACGGGGCCGGCGACCGCACCCTCTGGGCTCCGCCGGGGCCACGTCGCCACCGGATGCCCTCCGTCGGCTCGGGTAGGGTCTGCTCGTCCGGCGTGCTCGCCGGTCCCCGGGGACACCCGGGCAGATGACCAACACGCGCCGGTCGGCGCCTGTCGAGGACGGCGATGAAGGGCATCATTCTGGCCGGCGGAGCCGGCACCCGGCTGCACCCGGTGACCAAGGCAGTGTCCAAGCAGTTGCTGCCCGTCTACGACAAGCCGATGATCTACTACCCGCTCTCGGTGCTCATGCTGGCCGGGATCCGGGAGATCCTGGTGATCACCACGCCACAGGACAACGCCGGATTCCGCCGGCTGCTCGGGGACGGCACGGAGTGGGGCCTGAAGATCAGTTACGCCGAGCAGCCGGAACCGAACGGGCTGGCAGAGGCATTCATCATCGGGGCCGATCACATCGGCGCCGACTCGGTGGCACTGGTGTTGGGGGACAACATCTTCTACGGTCACGGCTTCTCCGAGACGCTGGCGACGGCGACTTCCGAGGTGGACGGGTGCGTGCTGTTCGGCTACCCGGTGAGTGATCCAGAGCGTTACGGCGTCGGGCAGAAGGATGCATCCGGAACGCTGATCTCCATCGAGGAGAAACCGGTGGCACCCAAGTCGAACCTCGCCATCACGGGCCTGTACGTCTACGACAACAAGGTCGTGGCACTGGCCAGGTCACTGTCGCCGTCTGCCCGCGGCGAACTCGAGATCACTGATCTGAACAATCTCTACCTGGCCGAGGGCAAGGCGACGCTGATAGATCTGGGCCGCGGATTTGCCTGGCTGGACACCGGAACCCACGATTCGATGCTGGAGGCCGGTCAATTCGTCCAAGTTCTGGAACACCGCCAGGGCGTGCGGGTTTCCTGCCTGGAAGAGATCGCGCTCCGACAGGGGTTCATCGACGCGGAGCAGTGCCTGGCTCTCGGACAGGCCCTTGCGAAGTCGCCGTACGGCCAGTTCGTGATCAGTGTCGCGCACGCCGCGGGCGCCTCCGGTTGACCGGCGGCGATGCTGAAGGACAGCAGGTGGTGCCATCCCCGTCGCCCACATTCTCGCGTTGACCATTACTGAGTTGACCACCACTGAGTCGACCACCACTGAGTTGATCACTACTGAGTTGACCACCACTGAGCAGACCAGGGGAGGCGTGGTGTCGCAGGATCGAGCGTTCGATGGAGTGGACGGCTTCTGGGCGGTGATCCCGGCCGGCGGCGCCGGAACCCGGCTGTGGCCGTTGTCCCGCGCGGCCGCCCCGAAGTTCCTCCAGGATCTGACCGGTTCCGGCAGGACGATGCTGCAGGAAACAGCAGATCGGCTCGCTCCGCTGTGCGGCACCCGGCTGATGGTGGCGACCGGCGCCGCACACGTCTCGGCAGTCCGTGCCCAGTTGCCGCAGTTGGCGGCCGAAAATCTGCTCGCCGAGCCGTCGCCGCGCGACTCGATGCCGGCGATCGGGCTCGCAGCCGCGATCCTGGAGCGTCGGAATCCGGAGGCGATCTTGGGGTCCTTCGCCGCCGATCATGTGATCGTCGACGAGCGGTCCTTCAGATCCTGCGTCAGTGAGGCGATCTACGCAGCCCGCGAGAATCTGTTGGTCACAATCGGTATCGAGCCGACCGTTCCGGCCACCGGATTCGGTTACATCCAGCAGGGAATGCCACTGGCGATCGAGGGGGCGCCCCACGCGCACGGCGTCACGGCGTTCGTCGAGAAGCCCGTGCTGGCAACCGCGCAGGAGTATCTGGACAGCGGGAAGTATCGCTGGAACGCCGGCATGTTCGTGGTCAGGGCAGCGGTGCTGCTCGATCTACTCACCGAGTTTCAACCGGAGCTGGCCCGCCGGCTGCGAGAAATGGCCGCCGACCCGGAAGTGCGTGAGCAGCACTGGTCTCACCTGACGAAGATTGCCATCGACCACGCCGTCGCCGAACCAGCCGCCGCCGCCGGTCGGGTGGCAGTGATCCCGGGCAATTTCGGCTGGGGGGACATCGGTGACTTTTCATCACTGGCCGCGGTGCTCGCCGAGCGCACCGAGATGCCAGGGACCAAAGTGCTGGGCGACGCCGCGCTGGTCTGGATGAAGGACGCGACAGGGGTGATCGCGCCGTGGTCGGGCCGAGCCATCGTCGCACTGGGTATCCAGGACGTTGTGGTGATCGACACTCCGGATGCGTTGCTCGTCACCACGAAGAGCCGGTCACAAGACGTGAAATCCATTGTCGACCAGCTCAAATTGTCCGGCCGCAGTGATCTGACCTGATCGCCGCAACGTGCGGTGCGGCAGTCCGCGGGTGAACCCTGTCCGGTCGCAACCCTGCCCGGTCTGCTCAGCGCTGAAGGGCAACTCTGAGCAGGGCTGCGTCCAAGCCCGGATCGACGGGCACCGGGAGATCGGCTATCGGCCACCAACGCAGGTCGTCCGATTCCGCGGAGATCACGGGTGTTGCGCCCTCCGGCGCGATTGCCGTGAACCGTACGTCGAAGTGTCGTGTCGGCACTGCCAGCGAGCAGGTGATCGGGTGCACCTCCAGCTGCACCAGGCTCGGCTCCAGGGAGAGCTCGACGATGCCGGATTCCTCGGTGGCTTCCCGCAATGCGGCGCCGGCCAGGGTCGCGTCACCGTCCTCACAGTGCCCTCCTAGTTGAAGCCACCGGCCCACCCGCGGATGCAGGGTCAGCAGCGTCTGCGTGCGGTCCGCCGACAAGACGATCGCACTGGCGGTCAGGTGTCCGGGGACGCAGGACCTCATGGTGGCATCGTCGCGGGCGTCCAGGAATGCCAGGTATGCCTCGCGGAGGGAAGATTGGGCGGCGTCCGGCGCCGCCCAGTCAGTCAGCAGGCGAACGGCGTCGGCGTGCACTTCGGTGTGCGTCACGACGGGCGGCCTTCTCGGCGCCCGACCTCGATCGCGGCCAGCGGCCGCAGGCCGGCGGGCAATGTCGAACGGTCGGGCAGCACACTGAGCCAACGGGCGGCGAAGCCTGCCACCGCCAGCATTCCCCGCAGCACCTGCAGCGCGACCCCTGCCCGCACGGCGTCCGGCGGAACTCCCTGCAATTGGTCCTGCGGCCGAGCGGCCGCCACGACGACATTTCGGCCGGACTGGCCCAGCAGCAGCACTTCCAGGTTTGCCCGGATGACCAACGGAGTGACGCCGCGGGCACGGGCGATCAGGTAACCGAGTTCGGCTCGGTCGACCGGTTGCGGATCAACGTCCAGCTCCAGGGCGGCGAGCTCCGCCGCCTGCTGTCGGCCCTGCGCAATCGCAAGGTCTGTGCCCAGCCGGAACAGGTCCTGCACATGGGGCCGGATCAGCTGCCGGCCACCGCCTCGGAAAGCCTTGCCGCCAGAAGCATCAAGGCCGCGGAGCACCGCCACCGGCGTGCCGGACAGCTTGCCCTTGACCAGATCTGCTGCGGCTGCCATCTCGTCGCCGACCGCCACCTGGGTGACGACCAGCTCGTTGCCGTGTTCGTCGACGCCGCCGCGATGATCGTCCAGCACCGCGATGCCCGCGCCGCCGATGGCCACATCAGTCACCCCGTCCCGCCAGGCCCGGCCCTGGGTGTCGGTGATCAGCACGCCGACGCGCACGCCGCGGTCGGCGAAGGCGTCCACCAGCGCCGCCGCCGAGGCGTCGGGATCTATTGGCAGCAGGGCGATCTCGTCGGCGCGGACATTGGACGCGTCGATGCCGGCGGCCGCCGCCACCAGCCCGAGGTGGTTCTCCACAATCTTGGTCTGGCCGACCTGCGCTACCAGCCGCACCGTTTCCCGGTCGATCAGCGCCCGCCGGAAGGCGTCGCGTTCTGCCGGATGGGTCGGCGAGCGGACCAATCGTCCCTCCGCCTTGGACACCACCTTCGACGTCACCACCAGCACATCCCCGTCCAGGATCCACGGCGCCGCGGCAGCGATGGCTCCGGCCAGGTCGTCACCCGGTCTGAACTCCGGCAGGCCGGCCACCCGGAGCACCGTCAGTCCGTCGGGTGCCGGCGCGCCGCCGAATCCACCAGTGCCGAAAGTCCCTGCCGGCCGGGGGTTCTCATGTCCGGCGTTCTCAGACATCGGCCAGCTCCCGGCAGGCGGCGACCATGGCCGCAGTGGCCTTGGCATCGGACATCAGCAAGGGTGCAGCAGCGACCCTGACACCCGCAATCTCCGCCGTCTCACCCTCGGCCACCAGGTAGCCGTCCAGGATTCCGTCGCCGGATCTGGCCGCATAGTGCCTCCCGACCGCCTCCGCTGTCGACTCGACGCCGATAGCGGCCAGACACCGGTCGGCGTATCCCCGGACCGGGGATCCTCCGATCAAAGGTGCCACCGCGACGACGGGTGCAGGTGCCGTTCGAAGCGCCTCCCGGATGCCAGGCACTGCCAGGATGGTGTCGATGGACACCACCGGATTCGACGGGGCGATCAGCACCAGATCGGCCGCTGCCAGTGCCGGAAGGACGTCAGGAGCAGGGACCGCCTCGGCGGCACCGATGGGTGAGATGGAGTGCGGCATCGGGCCGGCGCGATAGCGGACCCACCATTCCTGGAAGTGCAGTGCGACCAGGTCCGGGGGTTCGCCCGACGTATCCGGCCCTGCGGACCCGGCCCCAGCGGACTCCGGATTCTGCACCACCACATGGGTTTCCACCCGGTCGTCGGACATCGGTAGCAGCGTCACCCCTGGGCGCCAACGATGGGCAAGGGCGGCCATCACGGCGGACAGCGGGTATCCGGCGTCCAGCATCCTGGTCCGCATCAAGTGGGTGGCAATGTCCTTGTCCCCCAACGAGAACCATGGCGCCTCGGCGCCGTACCCAGCCAGCTCCGTCGACACCGTCCAGGTCTCGTCTGACCGTCCCCAGCCGCGCGCGGCATCTGCCTGACCCGACAGCGTGTACAGGCACGAGTCCAGATCCGGACAGATCTGCAGGCCGTGCAACCGAATGTCGTCGGCGGTGTTGACGATGGCGGTGATCTGGTCGTCGGTCCCATCGGGTGCCGGACCGTACGGATCCCACCCGAGGTGAGCCTTCACCCCGCACAAGAACTTCGCTCCACCGACACCGCCCGCCAACACCGCAATCTTCACGGGTGCCGATCCTGCCACTGCGGCCCCAGCCCAGCGGATCCGGATCAGCCGCCCCAGAAGCGGAACAGCGTCTGGCCCAGGAATGCCTGGTAGCGGTCGCCTCCGGCAGCGTCGAAGAACACTCCGCCGACGTCGAACAACATCCGGCCGGCACCGGGGACTCCCCACAGGATCGCGAACAGCGCCAGTGGCGCCCATTGTCGGTACGGCTGGATGCTGCGCAGGAACGCAACGGGAAGGTACGGGGTGATGATTCCGAATCCGTCGAAGCCGGGAACCGGCAGCAGATTGAGGATTCCGGCCACGAACTGAATCAGTCCCAAGAAGGCCAGGGCGCCCCCGAGCGGTGAGCTGATGGTCACCGAGACGCCGGTGATGACGGCGCCGGCGAGCAGGTTCACCGCCGGACCGGCCGCCGACACCAGCGATGACCACCAGCGGTAACGCAGCCGGTGCGGCTCGACCAGGACCGCGCCACCGGGGAGCGGGATGCCTCCGATGGCCAGCAGCACCAACGGGATCAGGAACGAGTTGGCCGGATCGGTGTACCTGAACAGATTCAGGGTCAGGTAGCCCCGCTCGCGCACCGAGCTGTCGCCGCCGGCCAACGACACCGCGGCATGGGCGAACTCGTGCAGGCACAGGGTGATCAGCCAACCGCCGAGCACCACGACGAACGTCCACACTCCGACCGGTCCGTTGCCGGTCGCACATCCGACCGCCGCCGCCGCGGTGATCACCAGCACCGTCGGGAAAACCCACGCGCCGCCGGAGATCCGTCCGCGCTTGTTGACCGACCCCATGTTCATCGCTCCAGTGTGCTGGACGCAGCTGGTAACCCCGTTCTCGGCTGCCAGCCCGTTGAGCACCGCGGGGTAAACCAATTGCTGACAGTGACGACAGCGCCCGTTGGAGCAACTCGAGCGGGCCCGCGGTCACCCGAACGGGCAATTCCCGGCGCGCGTGGCAGATTGACCGGGCCATATCACTCGGAGCGGCTTGACGTGTGGAGAACACACGGGTGTAATCACATATGTGTCATTTCGTTCGGAAGTCTCCGGTCGGGGCAATGGAACACCTCCTCGACCGGCCGACCCCGCGGCGACGACCGCCTCCCGACCGATCGACATCCGAGAGGACCTCACGCCATGACCAGCTCAGAGTTCACCATGATGGACCGCTTGCCGATCTCGACACCTGGCGCCGACGAGCAGGAGTGGCACGATCGCGCATTGTGCGCGCAGACCGACCCCGAGGCGTTCTTCCCGGAGAAGGGAGGCTCCACCCGAGAGGCGAAGAGGATCTGCACCGGCTGTGAAGTGCGGGCGGAGTGCCTGACCTATGCGCTGTCCAACGACGAACGTTTCGGTATCTGGGGCGGACTGTCGGAGCGCGAGCGTCGACGGCTCAAGCGCCGCGCCGTCTGAGAGTCGCACGTCGGATCGTGCGGGGGCGCCGAGCGTCGTGCCGCAGCAGCGTGGTGCACCCTGGCATCTGCGCCGACCAGGATCTTGGGCCCATCAGCATCGGTACGCACCGGCGTCTGGGCCCAAGAGTTCCGCCGAGTCAACGCCCTGAGCCGAGTCAACGCACTGTGCTGAGCGAACGCCCTGTGCTGAGTGAACCTCATGCGCACCTTGCGCTCCGACCGTGCACCGCCGGGCGGCTGCGTCAACCGGCCGAAGAAGTGCTCGGTTCGTCTGGTTCTCCGAGGACGGCTGACACCTGTTCCCGCATGACTTCGATCACCAGGTCGGCAAGGTCCGCCGCATCCACCGCGCGACTCTCCAGCGGACGGCGGTAGATGACGATCCGGGCCCTGGTCGGCCGTCCGCGACGATCCAGACCAGGTGGCACGAACCGGGTGAGCGGCACGCCGCCATCCAGCACCACATCGGAGGACGGCGTCACCTCGCCAGCCGGTAGGGGAGGAACCTCGTCGACCGCGAACTCGATGGCCGCCAATGCGTCAGCCCACTCGGATTCCAGATCGCCGACCGCCTGCAGTACCGCCAGATCGAACTGTTCCGCACGCGATCGCGCGTTCGGCAGCCCCTGGGCCAGCAGCGGCCGACGCAGTCCGCGTCCCCGCCGATCCCGCTGATCCCGGCGGTTCTGCCGGGACGTCGAGGCTGAGCTGGGGGAGGACGGTCGCGCCTGGCGCGGGTCGTCCGGCGATTTCTCCTGCGCCGGACGCGGCGACACCCGATCGGGCTGCGGTGGCACTTCGGTTGTCATGGCGGAGCAAGTCTAGATCCGTGGGTGCGAAGCCCCTCAGTGCCGGAGCCAGTCCCCCGAGTCGTCGGGTTCCGCGCGGTGGAGGCCAGACTGCGCGCATCGTGCCCAACTGGGGCCGGTTCCGCGCGGCAGGAGGCTCAACGTCGTTCGCAAGTGCCCGAGTTGGGCGGTTACCGGGGCGATCCCGCTCCGGCTGGGTTTCCCAGTGTGCCCGGGTCGGGCGGTTACTGGGGCGATCCGGCTCGGGCCGGGTCCGCAAGTGCCCGAGTTGGGCGGTTACTGGGGCGATCCGGCTCGGGCCGGGTCCGCAAGTGCCCGAGTTGGGCGGTTATGTCCCACGGCAGCCCGCGGGGCCTGACTCTGCGAACGGCAGCGGCGCGCCGTCCGGTCGGGATGCCGGTGGTCCGTTAGCGTGCCAGGGTGTCCAGAGCCAGGCGTTGCTCGCGCACCGGGTGCACTGGTCCGGCAGTGGCCACGCTCACCTACGCCTATGCCGAGTCCACTGCCGTGGTGGGTCCGCTGGCAACTGCGGCCGAGCCGCACTCGTACGACTTGTGCGCTGACCACGCCCTTGGGCTGACTGCGCCTCAGGGTTGGGAAGTGGTGCGGCCGGACGGCGATCTCGTCCACCTCGGTCCCGGGGTGGACGACCTGGAGGCGCTCGCCGACGCCGTCCGTGAGGCCGGGCGTGGAGACTGGGCTCCAGAGCCGCCGCAGGTGACCGGACGCCGTGGTCACCTGCGGGTGCTCAAATTCCCGGAGAACTGACACCCATCCTTCGCCGTCGGCGGAAACATGTTCCGGCCGCACCGGCCGCACCGGCGCCGGCCGCACCGGCCGCACCGGCGCCGGCCGCGCCGGCCCGAGCCGCCGGCGGTTCGGGTCTCGGCCGGCCCAGCCCGGCCCCACGGTATCTTCGGGATCGTCCCACCGATCCTCGAGAGGACGCAGATGCCTCAGGCCGGCACGTCGAGCGGTGCCCCGACGCGTGGTGACGTGCTCGATCGGATCGTCAAGGCCTACGACGTCCGCGGACTGGTCGGCGACGAACTGACCGGGGACCTGTGCCGGGCGCTGGGCTTCGCCTTCGGCCGGTTCGTGTCCGGTGTCGGCGACCCGTTGCCGGACGGTTGTCCTCCGGCGACCGCGGTGGTGATCGCGCACGACATGCGGGAGTCGTCGCCCGAGCTGGCCGGCTCCTTCGCCGAGGGGGTGACGAGCGCCGGGGTGGACGTGGTACAGGCCGGATTGGCATCCACCGACATGATGTACTTCGCGTCCGGTCACCTCGACCTGCCGGGAGCGATGTTCACCGCCTCGCACAACCCGGCGAGCTACAACGGGATCAAGACATGTCTGGCCGGCGCGGCGCCGATCAGTCTGGAGACCGGCCTGGCCGGGATCCGGGATGTGGCGAAAGCCGTGCTGGCCGGCACCGGGCCGGAACCGTCAGCGACGGCAGGGACCGCCACCGAACAGGACATGCTCGCCGGTTACGCCGAATTCCTGCACTCGCTGGTCGACCTCTCGCACATCCGGCCGCTGTCGGTGGTGGTGGACGCCGGCAACGGAATGGCCGGCTACACGGTCCCGGCGGTCTTCACCGATGTCCCGGTGCACCTGCACGATCTCTACTTCGACCTCGACGGCTCGTTCCCGAATCACGAGGCGAACCCCCTGGACCCGAGCAACCTGGTCGATCTGCAGGCGGAGGTGCGCCGGGTGGGCGCCGACATCGGACTCGCCTTCGACGGCGACGCCGACCGCTGTTTCGTCATCGACGAGAACGGTGACCCGGTGTCCCCGAGCGCCGTCACCGCGCTGGTGGCGGCCAGGGTGCTGGCCCACCACCCCGGCGCCACCGTGCTCTACAACCTGATCACCTCACGAGCCGTTCCGGAGGTCGTCATCGAGCACGGCGGGGTCCCGGTCCGCACCAGGGTCGGCCACTCGTTCATCAAGGCTGAGATGGCCCGCACCGGCGCCGTGTTCGGCGGGGAACACTCGGCCCACTACTACTTCGCCGACTTCTACCGGGCGGATACCGGGATGCTTGCCGCCATGCACGTTCTGGCCGCGCTGGGCGGCCAGGACCGTCCGCTGTCCGAGCTGGCGGCCGGATACCAGCGCTACCACGAGTCGGGCGAGATCAATTCGACGGTGACGGACGTGCCGTCCGTGCTGGCCAGGATCCGGGCCTGGGCCGACGAGCGGAGCGGGCGGATCGACGAACTCGACGGGCTCACGATCGATCTTCCCGGCGGCAGCTGGGCGAACATCAGGGCCAGCAACACCGAACCACTGCTCAGGCTCAACGTCGAGACATCGTCGGCCGGGGAAACGGCGACTCTGCGCGACGAACTACTCGGGATCATCCGAAGCTGACCCACCCGCCACAGGGAGAACACATGGCCGTTCAGTTGGATCCGGTGCTGCTGGAGGTTCTGGCATGCCCGGACACTCATCACGCCCCGTTGAGGGTCGGGTCCGCCGGAGATCCGGACGCCGACGCGTTGACCTGCACCGAATGCGGCCGGGTGTTCCCGATCCGGGACGGCATACCGGTGCTGCTGCTGGACGAGGCGAGCGGTGGCCCCGGCGGCGACCCGACGGCCGGGGAAGCTGGCGCCGGCGGGTCGGGGTCGAAGGCCGCTCCGTGACCTCGTCCGGGGCGGGACTGCTGCATGATCCGGCCGCATTGCTGGCCGCCGACGGCGGCCGGCTGCTACCGGCGGCGGCGACCGCCGGCGCCCAGGTGCGGGCGATCTCCGATCAGCTCCCCCTACTGCCCGATCTGGAGCGGCCACGTGCCCTGGTCGTGGCGGGCCCCAGCGTCGCCACCGAAGCCGCCTTGCTACGAGCGCTGGCCGGACCCCAACTGGCAGCGCCGATCGTCGCGGTGGACCGCATCCCGTCCTGGGTAGGGTCCCTCGACACCGTCGTGGTGTTGGCCGACCAGGTGCACGACATGGTGGCGGCAGCAGCCGTCGACACCGCGCTGCGGCGGGGCTCCACGGTGATCGTGCGGTCCGCCGCGACCGGTCCGGTAGCCGCCGCCGGCGCATCCGGCGCCGTCGTGCTGCCGGTCCCGATCGCCGTCCCGGAAGCGCTCGCCGCACACGGCAGGCTGTCCTTGCTGGTGTCCATCGCGCATCGGTGCCGGCTGCTGGCGGCCCCCGATCTGGCAGCCTGGGCCGACGCTCTGGACGCGGTCGCCCTTGCCTGCCATCCGTCGGCCGAGGAATTCGTCAACCCCGCGGTGGCACTGGCCGAATACCTGGTCGGCGGCACCGCCTTGTTCATCGGCGCAGACCCGATCGGCGACGTGCTGGCGGCGCTGGCGGCGGAATCGCTGGCCCAGCTGGCAGGTCGCCCTGCCGGAGTGCTGGGAGCGCGGGCGGCGCTGGCCTCTCCGGCGGTGTTGCGGCGAGCGGCAACGGCCAAGGACGACGTGTTCGCCGATCCCTTCGACGACGCCCAGCCTGCCGCCGCTGGGGTGTTCATCACACTGGAACCCGACGGGCAGGTGGCTAGGGCGCTCACCGCTGCACTGCCGTCGGCTCCGGTGGTCACGCCCGAATCCGACCGCCCGCCGACCTCGGTGGTGGCCGCGGCAGAACTGCTGCAGCGCTGCACGTTCACCGCTGTCTATCTGGGGATCGTGGCCGGCCAGTTCGCGCCGCTGGACAATCCGGACGGGCTCGGTCGCAGCGGTACCGCGCTCGGTGAGGTGCGGGTGGACGAGGAGGGCGCCTTCGTGCCCCGGACTCCTGACCCGCGGCAGATGGCCAGGAGCGACGCTGATGACGGCGCATCCCCGGGTCTGCTGGAGCTGTACGAGCCGGGTAACCAGGGGCGTGATCAGCCGCCCGGAGCCGGTCCGTCCTGATCCGCGGGCCGGCGGAGCGGGCGGATACCGTGGCACTGGATGCTGGAACCGACAGTGACGGCGGGTGGGATTTGCTGTGGAGCTGATGACGAACCGGATCCGTGCCTACGCCTGGGGTTCGCGGACCGCGATCGCCGAATTGCTCGGCGAACCGGCACCATCGGCGCATCCACAGGCAGAACTGTGGGTCGGCGCCCATCCCGCGGACCCGTCGCAACTGCAGACCGATGTCGGGGCGGTGTCGCTGGCCGACCGGATCGCCGCCGATCCCGAATCTCAGCTGGGTGCGCGGGCCGCCGCCGAGTTCGGGTCGAGGCTTCCGTTCCTGCTGAAGGTGCTGGCGGCAGCCGAACCGCTGTCGCTGCAGGCCCATCCGTCGGCCGCTCAGGCCAGAACGGGATTCGCCCAGGAGGAGGCCGCCGGCATACCTCTGGCTTCTGGACACCGCAACTACAGGGACGCCTGGCACAAGCCCGAGATGATCTGCGCCCTCACCGATTTCCACGCCCTGTGCGGTTTCCGGGACCCCGAACAGACCGTTGCCCTGCTCGGCGAACTGGACATCCCCGGGTTGAACCGGTATCTGACGTTGCTGGCCGGTCAGCCGGACGCACACGGCACCAGGGCGCTGTTCTCCTCGATGATCACGATGCCGCCTGTTGCCCTCGGGCCGCTGCTGGACGCCGTGCTCGCCGCCTGCGTCGAGCGGGTGCGGGCGGGCAGCGAATTCTCCACGGAGTACCGGACCGCGCTGGACCTGGGAGAGCGGCATCAGGGTGACCCGGGCGTGCTGGCCGCGTTGTTGTTGAACCGGGTCACATTGCACCCGGGTCAGGCGCTGTACCTGGGTGCCGGCAATCTGCATACTTACCTGTCCGGCTTCGGCGTCGAGATCATGGCCAATTCCGACAACGTGTTGCGCGGGGGTTTGACCCCCAAGCACGTCGACGTGCCGGAACTGATGAGGGTGCTGGACTTCGCCGTCGGTCCGGTGCCGGTGATCGACCCGGTGGCGGCCGGCCCGGGAGTGTTGCGCTATCCGTCACCGGCCGCCGAGTTCTCGCTCTGCAGGGTGGAACCGTCAGGCGTCGACGGCGGGATCCCGCTGGAGCACGCCGGACCGAGGGTGGTTCTGGTGGTGGACAAACAATTGCGGCTCTCTGATTCGGCCGGCCACCGGCTCACCGTCCCGCGCGGCCACTCGGTCTGGATACCTGCCGACGAGGCCGGCATCCGAATCTCGGGTGACGGCATCGGTTTCCTGGCGACCGACGGTCTGCGCTGACCTCGGATCGAGGATCGGGGACGCACACGCGGAGGCGCCGGGGCCGGCGCATCGGGAGACGGCCAGGCCAAGGGGCAGCGGAAACCAAAGGGCCACCAGGGAACCCACAGGAGACCACTGCTGCCAGGGACAGAACGTCGGACCTGACCATCCACGGTCGGGCGGCGCAGGCAAACCGCGCCGGTTCCGCTACGGTGGCCGCCGGGATGTCGATGCCACCGGTGGCCGGTGGCCGAAACAGCAGGGGGCGAGATGTTCGATTCACTGTTGGTGGCCAATCGGGGGGAGATCGCCCGTCGGGTGATCCGGACGGCTCGGCGGATGGGGCTGCGGACAATTGCGGTGCACTCGGACGTGGACGCCGACCTGCCGTTCGTCGCGGAGGCAGATGAGGCGGTGCTGCTGGGCGGTGCGGCGCCCGCGGACTCCTATCGCAACATGGACGCCATTCTCAAGGCGGCGAAAGACACTGGGGCGCAGGCGATCCACCCGGGTTACGGCTTCCTGTCCGAGAGTGCGGAATTCGCCCGGGCGGTGGTCGATGCGGGCATCGTCTGGGTCGGTCCCAGCCCGGAGGCGATCACCGCGATGGGCGACAAGATCGCTGCCCGGAATCTGATGCAGGCGGCCGGGGTGCCGGTGGCTCCGGGCAGCAGGGATCCCCTCGGCTCCGCCGAGGACGCCGTTTCCGCCGCCGAGGCCATCGGCTATCCGGTGATGATCAAGGCTTCGGCGGGCGGCGGCGGGATGGGCATGTCGGTGGTCGCCGATCCCGCGGAGATGACGCGCGAGTATTCGAAGGTCACCAGCTTCGCCGGCCGGCTCTTCGGCGACGCGTCGGTGTTCGTGGAGAAGTACTTCCCGAGCGTCAGGCACGTGGAGGTGCAGATTCTCGGACTGCCGGACAGCCGGGTACTGGCGCTCGGGGAGCGGGACTGCTCGGTGCAGCGACGTAACCAGAAGATCGCCGAGGAGACACCGTGCCCTGTCCTGGATCCGGTGACCCGGGAGGCCATGATGCAGGCCGCGAGGGACGCGGGATCGGCCGTCGACTACCGCGGGGCGGGGACCGTCGAGTTCCTGCTCGCGCCGGGCAGCGGAGACTTCTACTTTCTGGAGATGAACACCCGCCTGCAGGTGGAACATCCGATCACCGAGGCGGTGCTGGGTATCGATCTGGTGCAGGCGCAGTTGACGGTGGCCGCAGGGGAGGATCCCGGCATCACCGAGCGGGCCGCCCAGGGCCACGCGATCGAGCTGCGCATCAACGCCGAGGATCCGAAGCGGTTCCTGCCGGGTCCGGGAGCCATCACCGAATGGGTGGAACCGTCAGGCGACGGCGTTCGGGTCGACTCCGGCTACGCCGCGGGCACCACCGTGACGCCGTCCTACGATTCGCTGATGGCGAAGTTGATCGTGCACGGCACCGATCGGGACGACGCGCTGGCCAAGGCTCGGGAAGCTGTCGAGGGGTTCACCGTCGTCGGACCGAAGTCGAACCTCGCGTTCCACGCCGAGCTGCTGGCGAACCCCGAATTCGTGTCGGGTGTCTACGACACAGCGCTGATCTCCAGGATGCGCGGAGGGGCGTAACTGAGATCCGCCGCACTCCGGGCGAGTCGACATGCGGCGGATGTTTGCCCGGGGTCTGTCCGCCTCGGTAGGTTCGCAGGGGACCGAGAGCTCCGCCCGGTCCGATCGAGTGATCTGTTCCGTCAACAGCAGCGGATATCGTCACTGCTCACCGAAACCACGAAAGAGGACGAAGTGGCACTGCCCCAATTGACCGATGAGCAGCGCACAGCCGCGCTGGCGAAGGCTGCGGCTGCCCGCAAGTCACGCGCCGAACTGAAAGAGCGGCTGAAGCGGGGCGGAACGACCCTGAAGCAGGTACTGGTCGACGCCGAGAAGGATGAGGCGCTCGCCAAACTGAAGGTCTCCGCGCTACTGGAAGCCCTCCCCGGCGTCGGAAAGGTCCGGGCCGCGGCCCTGATGGAGCAGTTCGACATCGCCACCAGCCGCCGGGTCCGCGGCTTGGGAGATCGCCAGCGGAAGGCTCTTCTGGACGAGTTCGGATTCTGAGGCTTCCCGGCGCCATCCGCACCGACGGCCCGAACGCAGCGACCACCGCATGACGGCCGCCGCCTGCAGACCACGCACCGCAGGGCGTCTGTTCGTCCTGTCCGGACCGTCAGGGGTCGGCAAGAGCACCGTGATCGCGGGGCTGCGCCCGGCTCTGCCCGATCTGTGGATCTCGGTGTCGGCCACCACTCGTGAACCCCGCGCGGGGGAGGTCGACGGCCGCAACTACTTCTTCGTCACCCCCGAACAGTTCCGATCGCAGGTCGACGCCGGCGAAATGCTCGAATGGGCCGAGTTCGCCGGCAACCTCTACGGGACCCCCAGCGCGGCGGTGGCAGAGCAGCTGGCGGCCGGGCGCGACGTGTTACTGGAAATCGACGTCCAGGGAGCCCGTCAGGTCAGGACCGCTATGGGAGAGCTCGCCCGGTTGATCTTCCTGGCGCCGCCGTCCTTCGACGAACTGGCCCGGCGTCTGGTCGGTCGTGGCACCGAGTCCGACGAGGTCCGGCGCAACAGACTGCTGGCCGCGCGGGTCGAACTGGCGGCCGAGCCGGAGTTCGACTACACCGTGGTGAACAGCGACGTCGATGACGCGGTCCAGTCCTTGGTAGACTTGGTCGCTGATCAGCACCTTCGATAGATTCTCCCGGCAACCACCCACGGGCCGTCGGCCGATGAACAGTGCAGAGCCCGTCGAATCGGCTGATCGCGTGCCGCCTCCGTTCCGAACGCTCATTTCACTTCAGGAGTTGACCAGCGTGACCATGTCCGCCAGCACCAGGATCCCGACACCGGCAGAGATCACTGCCCAGGGCATCACCTATCCGCCGATCGACGAACTGCTGGAGAAGACCAGCAGCAAGTACGCGCTGTCCATCTACGCCGCCAAGAGGGCTCGTCAGATCAACGACTACTACGCCCAGTTGGGCGAGGGGCTGCTGGAATACGTCGGCCCGCTGGTCGAGCCGCTCCCGAAGGAGAAGCCGCTGTCGATCGCCCTGCGGGAGATCAACGAGGGCCTTCTCGAGCACGCCGAGGGAGGCGATGGGGAGTGAGCATCGCAGGCGTGGAGCGAGGGACGAGTGCAGCGCCGAGGATCGCCGCGACCACGGAGCCGACCATCGGGTGCGGAGGCGCAGTTCCCCGCCTCGGCGGGTGAGCTCGGCCGGCCAGGATGCGGATTCCACGGGCAAGCGGATAGTTCTCGGCGTCAGCGGCGGGATCGCTGCCTACAAGGCATGTGAATTGCTGCGCCGGTTGCGCTCGCTCGGTCACGACGTGACGGTCGTCCCGACCGCAGCGGCGCTCACCTTCGTCGGCAGCGCCACATTCGAGGCGCTGTCCGGGAATCCGGTGTCCGGCGACGTGTTCACCGACGTCCCTGACGTGCGGCACGTGTCCGTCGGTCAACGGGCCGACCTGGTGATCGTCGCACCGGCCACCGCCGATCTGCTGGCCAGGGCGGCCGCCGGACTGGCAGACGACCTGCTGACGGCCACCCTGCTGGTGACCAGGGCGCCGGTGCTGATGGCGCCGGCTATGCATTCCGAGATGTGGAGCCATCCGGCAACCGTCGCGAACGTCCGGATGTTGCGGTCCAGGGGTGTGACGGTGCTGCCGCCGGCCGTTGGCAGGCTGACCGGCGCGGACTCCGGCCCAGGGCGGATGGCCGAGCCCGAGCACCTGGCGCAGCTTGCGCAGCTGGTGCTGCACCCGACCTTCGCGCACCGGCCGGCATTGCCGTTCGACCTGGACGGTAGGCGGATCGTGGTGTCGGCAGGTGGGACGCGGGAGGCGCTGGATCCGGTGCGGTTCCTGGGGAATCGATCGTCGGGGCGACAGGGATATGCCATCGCGCTGGTGGCCGCTGCCCGTGGGGCGGACGTCACCCTGATCGCCGCGAACACCTCTCTCGCCGATCCGCCGGCCGTCGAGGTGCGCCGGGTGGTATCGGCCGCCGACCTGCAGCGGGCGGTCAAGGATGCCGCCCGGCAGGCAGATGCCGTGGTGATGACCGCGGCCGTCGCCGACTTCCGGCCGGCCGAGGTGGCCGAACACAAGATCAAGAAGGTCGCGGACTCCGAGCCTGCGGTGCTGGAGCTGGTGCAGAACCCCGATGTGCTCGCCGGCCTGGTCGCCGACCGTGGGGCGTCCCGGATGCCGGTGATCGCCGGTTTCGCCGCCGAGACCGGCGACGCCACCACGTCGCCGATCGAGTTCGGACTGCAGAAGCTCGCACGGAAGGGGTGCGACCTGCTGGTGGTGAACCAGGTCGGGCACACCGGCGGATTCGAGTCGGACGACAACGCCGCCGTCATCCTGAGCAGCGGTGGCATCCTGAGCAGCGGTGCTCCCGACAGCACCGAGATGGCCGCCGTCGAGGTGCCCTTCGGTCCCAAGACGGCGCTGGCTGCCGCTGTGTGTGATTCGATCGTCACCGCCCTGAACGCAGCCAAGGCCACCGGAACAGGGCAGCGTTCCGATAACCTCAGCACGCCGAAGACCCACGTCAGGCAAGCAAACCCTCAAGGAGCATCACCGTGACGTCCCGCCTGTTCACTTCCGAGTCCGTCACCGAAGGCCATCCGGACAAGATCTGCGACGCGATCAGCGATTCGATCCTGGACGCGTTGCTCGCCAAGGACTCGGCCAGCCGGGTGGCGGTGGAGACCATGGTCACCACCGGGCAGGTGCACGTGGCCGGCGAGGTCACCACATCCGACTACGTCGACATCCCGACGATCGTCAGGGACACCCTGCTGGAGATCGGCTACGACTCCTCCGCCAAGGGTTTCGACGGTGCTTCGTGCGGCGTCAATGTCGCGATCGGCGCGCAGTCGCCCGACATCGCGCAGGGCGTCGACACTTCCGAGGAAGTCCGGCTCGGGCTGTCCGGCGGCGACGGCGGGGACGAGATCGCCCGGCAGGGGGCAGGCGACCAGGGCCTGATGTTCGGCTACGCGTGCAGCGACACCCCGGAGCTGATGCCATTGCCTATCGCTCTGGCGCATCGGCTGTCCCGCCGGCTCGCCCAGGTCCGCAAGGACGGCACCGTTCCCTACCTGCGCCCCGACGGCAAGACCCAGGTGACGATCGAGTACGTCGGAGACCGGGCGTTGCGCCTGGACACGGTGGTCCTGTCCACCCAGCACGCCGAAGACGTCGACCTGGAGAAGCTGCTCACCCCGGACATCACCGCGCACGTGATCGAGCCGATCATCGCCGGCCTTGACATCGACACCCGCAACTACCGCAGCCACATCAATCCGACCGGTAGGTTCGTGGTCGGCGGCCCGATGGGCGACGCAGGGCTGACCGGCCGGAAGATCATCGTGGACACCTACGGCGGAATGGCCAGGCACGGCGGCGGCGCGTTCTCCGGCAAGGATCCGTCCAAGGTGGACCGTTCCGCCGCCTACGCCATGCGCTGGGTGGCCAAGAACGCGGTGGCCGCCGGGCTGGCGGAACGGATCGAGGTCCAGGTCGCCTACGCGATCGGGGTGGCCGTCCCGGTGGGGTTGTTCGTGGAGACCTTCGGCACCGAGCAGGTCGATCCGGACAAGATCGCCCAGGCCATCAACGAGGTCTTCGACCTCCGCCCGGGAGCGATCATCCGGGATCTGGACCTGCTGAGGCCGATCTACGCGCCGACCGCCGCCTACGGCCACTTCGGCCGTACTGACATCGAGCTGCCCTGGGAGTCCACCGACCGCGCCGATGCGCTGAAGTCCGCGCTCGGGCTCTAGCACGCGATTCGCGTGCTGTGCTGACGGCCGGGCCCCGCTGGGGCTCGGCCGTTCTGCGTCCCGGGACCTCGCGGCCCGAGGGTGTTTAAACGCGTAGAGCCCATCACCGGCAGCCGAGCGAGCCGCTGGCCTTCAAGCCGGCTGCTGGCTTTGCAAACGCCAGGGGATGGCACAAGGGCCAGCGGATGGCAATTCGCCACTGCGAACGGCACGCCAGTGGGACAAACTGCCTCAGGCCGACGCCGCACCGGCCAATATCCGGACCAAAGGTGATCACAGCCGGCTCGGCTCCCCTTGACGGCGATGACACCGCGCACTATTGTCTGAGCATCTGCTCAACGAGTGAGCAAATGCTCACGCGAACGGAGTGATTATGCGGGAGTCGTCGGCCGAGCAGCGAGTGCTGGTTCGCGCCGCGGTCCTGTACTACCGGGAAGGCGCGACCCAAGCAGAAGTCGCCCACCAACTGGGCGTCTCTCGAGCCACCGCCGGCCGGATGCTCGTCCGAGCCCGCGAAACCGGGCTGGTCAGGATCGAGATCGCCTCACCGCTAACCCGGCAGATCGAAGTCGAGATCGCCTTGGAGAAGCGGTTTGGGCTGGTGGAGGCAGTAGTCGTAGAACCTGTCGTTCCCGGTGATCATCCCGGCGTGGAACTCGGTCTGGCCTGCGCCGACCTCCTGATGCGGCGGCTTCGCTCGGGCATGGTGCTGGGACTCGGCTGGCAGTCCGATCCTCGCGATCCGATCGCGCACACCGGGGAAGCACTGCGGCCGATGGTGAGCGCCGGGACGCGACCGGCGAACGTCACCGTCGCCCAATTGGCCGGCTCCCTGCCAGACGGAGCCGCACGCCGTAACCCGGGCCGGTCGATCGCCGACGTCGCCGGCGCGCTCGGCGCCCAGGAGCGGCTCATCCCCGCACCGCTTTTCGTAGATGACCCGGTGACCGTCACGACGCTGATGTCCGACAGCACGGTGCGCGAGGCGCTGGCAGCGGCCGGAAAGTCCGATGTCTGTCTGTTCGGTGTTGGTGACGTCACAGAGACGACACCGCTGTTCGTCAACGGCTACCTCGACTCCGGCGCGCTGACCGATCTGCGGACCTTGGGTGCGGTGGGGGACATCGCCGGCCGATTCTTCGACGCCGACGGGCGCCTGGTGGACGGAGCCCTCGCCCGCCGTACCGTCGGCGTCACTCTGGACACAATTGCGAACTCGCCGCTGCGGATCGCCACCGCCGCCGGGCCGGCCAGGGTCGCGGCCCTGCGGGCAGCCTTCACCGGAGACCTCGCCAACATCCTGGTGACCGACGTCGCGACGGCGACCGGCCTGCTCGAAACCGACTGACTCTGATCCACACACCGTTCGCGGCCCAGCGAGCGACGAAGCGCGGACAAAGGAGTTCACATGTTGCGACGTTCCCCACCACCGGTTCTGCTGTCGGTGGTACTTGCCGCTGTGCTGACCGGCTGTTCGCTGAACGGTCCGATCACCGACGCCGCGACCGGGGCTGCCCAACAGCCGAGCACCTCCGGATCCGCGGCGGCCACCCCGTCAGGTCCGCTGAAGATCGGAATCGCCTCGCGGGAGATCGTCAACGACTACAACCGGGACATCGTGGCCGGCGCCCGTAAGGTGTTCGCCGATAAAGGGGCTGACATCGTCACGACGAACGCCGGCGGTGATGCGACACAGCACGCCAACAACGTCCAGAACCTGATCAACTCCGGCGTCAACGTGCTGTTCATCCAGCTCGGCGACCCGTCCTCGCTGACCCCTCTGGTGCAAGCGGCGAAACAGAAGGGCATCACCGTCGTGACCGCCGGCGTCGGATCGACCATCCCCGGGTCCGTCAGCGACGTCGGAGGCGACGAGACGCTGATGGCCGAGATGATGTCAAGGGCGCTATTGAGTTCCATCGGCTATCGCGGCGATCTGTACGCATTCTGGGTCCCCGGTGCGCCCCTGCTGGAGACCCGGCTCCGGATCCTGGAGGCCATGGTCGCGGACTATCCGCAGGTGAAACTGCATCTGGAGCCATCGGATTTCAGTCCGGCGAAGGTGCAGAGCCAGATGCAGGCTGTGCTGACGGCACATCCCGATCCAGGGTCCATCGCCGGGGTATGGGGGGCATACGACCAGATGACTTCTGGTGCCGTGCAGGCGATTCAGCAGGCTGACCGACCCGAGATCAAGGTCACCTCGATCGACGGCGACCGCGCCACATTCTCGATGCTGTACGCGCCGAACAGTCCCTTCGTCGCGACCGTCGTCCAGAATGCGCAACTGATCGGGCAGCTGGCCGGGCAGGCCGCGCTGGACGCCAGGAGTGGCAAGGCGGTCCCTCCGAGCATCTTCACCACGGCCTGGGTGGCAACGCGCAACAACGGGATCGCTGCGGCGGAGAAGCGTTACGGCCCAAGCATTTGGGCGGAGATCAAGCTCGATCGCGCCAAGGTGGAGTCGAGTTGGCCGCAGAATCAGGACGTCGTGGTGATGCAGCCGGTGAACCCGTCGACCGCAGTCTCCGGGAACACCCGATGAGCCGGTCGGACCCGACCGGGCAAGCAGCCGGAGCCGTGGTGGCGATGCTTCGCGGGGCCGTCGTCAGATTCGGTGACGTGACGGTTCTGCACGGCGTCGACCTGACCCTGCGGGCCGGCGAGGTACATGCGCTGGTCGGCCAGAACGGCGCCGGGAAATCCACCCTGGTGAAGGCGCTCATCGGGGTCAACCGGCTGGCATCGGGGCGACTGGAGATCGACGGCGCAGCTGTCGCATTCACCGGGCCCCAGGACGGACGCCGCGCCGGCCTGGAGATCGTCTTCCAGGACCAGCCGCTGGCGGCGCATCTGACGGTGCTGGACAACATGTTTCTCGGTCGCGAGCAGCGCGGCAAGGGACCGCTGATGGATCGCCACGGCATGCGCAGAACAGCAGAGCAGCTGCTGAAGCAGATCGGTGCGGACTGCTCGCCGGACGACTTGGTGGATGAGCTGACCCCGACTCAACGGGTCCAGGTCTCCATCGCGGCGGCACTGGCCGCACGACCAAGGGTGTTGGTGCTCGACGAGCCGACGGCAGCCCTCGGTACGGCCGAAGCTGCGCCGGTCTTCCATCTGATCCGGTCGGCCATCGACCAAGGGGTGGCGGTTCTGTACATATCCCACCGGTTGGGCGAGATAACCGCCCTGGCGCAGCACATCACCGTGATGCGGGACGGTCGGGTCGTCCGGTCCGCGCCGGCCGGCGATCTCGGTACCGACGAGATGATCACGGCGATGGTGGGGCGTGAACTTACCGCGATGTTCCCGGAGCGGGCGCGCGGTCGCGGAGCGGTGGTGCTGCATATCGATGATCTGCGATCGGGTTCCCTGGTTTCTGGCATCGATCTCGATGTGCGTGCCGGCGAGATCATCGGGCTTGCAGGCCTCGTAGGTTCGGGTGCAAGTGAGGCGCTGCTGGCAGTGTTCGGTGACCGCCGGGCCAGTGGGCAGGTGACGATCGACGGGCAGGATGCCAGGGCGGGTTCACCCCGGGCGGCCGTCGCGGCCGGGATGGCTATGGTGCCAGAGGAGCGCCGCACCGAGGCTCTGTTCGCCGGACTCGGGGTGCGAGAAAACCTCACTGCGGCAAGTCTGCACGCCCATGGCGCCGGCTGGGTGTTGCGCAGGTCCGCTGAGGAGCGCACCGCCGTGGGTCTGATCGACCGACTGGGAATCATGGCCAGGGATCCCGAGCAGGACGTCGGGACCCTCTCCGGTGGAAATCAGCAGAAGGTCGTGGTCGGACGCTGGCTGACCCGGGGTGGTCGGGTGTATCTGGTTGACGAGCCGACGGCCGGCGTCGATGTGGGCGCCAAGATGGAGATCTACCGGCAGCTGGGTGAACTGGCTGCCGCCGGAGCGGCAGTATTGGTGGTTTCCTCGGATTTCGAGGAGTTGATCGGGCTCTGCGACGGCGTCCTGGTGGTGCGCGACGGTCGGGTGACCCAGCGGGTGGATCCGGGCGAGGTCGACGTCGAGAGCTTGACCGCGTTGGCCGCGGACACCCGCCATGATGGCCGTGACCGCCACGAGTCCGGCACCGAGCCGACGGACCGAGTCGTCCCTACCGCACCAAATCCTTCCCGACGACGATTGTCGGCCCGCAGGATCGGTGTGCCGGCGGTGATGATCGCGGTGCTGGCGGTGCTCGCCATCGGTGCTCCGACCTTCGTCAGCGCGGCCTCCTTGCTCGAGGTCCTGCGCCAGGCGTCGACGCCCGTTTTGCTGGCAGCGGCGCTGTCGATAGCCCTCGGCGCTGGCGCCTTCGATCTGTCAGTCGGCGCAGTGGCCCAACTGACAGCCAATGTTTCCGCGGCGCTGGTGGTCGGCGGATTGTCACCGGTGCTGGCTGTGCTGGTCGGCATCGTCGGCGGCGCGGCGATCGGTGCGGTCAATGGTGTCCTCACGGCGGTGCTCCGCGTGCCGTCGTTCGTGGCGACCCTCGGCATGCTGTTCCTGCTCGTCGGCGCCACCCTCGGGGTCAATCACGGACTGTCGACAGCCGTCCAACGATCGTCGTCGTTCTTGCTGCTTGGCCAGGGCTGGACGGGACCGATGCCAGTGATCGCTGTGTGGTCATTCGTGGTGGTCGCCATTGCGGGTTTCTTGTGGCGGCTGACGGCTATCGGGCTGCGGTTGCGCGCGGTCGGCGACGATGCCGGCATCGCCAGGTTGCGCGGGGTGAAGGTGAGGCTGGCGACGCTGGTGGCATTGACGGCGAGCGGGGCGATCAGTGGCCTCGCCGGCGTGCTGATGGCGTCCTACAGCAGCGGTTCCACCGCTCGCGACGCCTCCCTCAGCCTGCTGGTGTCCGCGCTGGCCGCCGCGTTCCTCGGGTCGGCGATGACGCGGGGCATGCTGTTCGATCCGGCTACGGCCGCCGTTGGGGCGTTGTTCGTGACGGCCGTCGGTGTCGGGTTGCTCTCCAACGGCCTGTCCGATCAACTGCTCGCAGGGGTCCAAGGCGCGGCTCTCTTGCTGGCGGTCCTGGTCGCCGTCGTCAGGCGGCGCCCGCTCGGTCAGGTGGCGATCTTCTGATGGAAGACTCGACGACGCCGACCGAGGTCCGGTCCGGCCTGCCGACAACTGAATCGCCCGGCCGCCGCCGTGTTGAGCTGCTTCGCGGGTACGCGGTGGTGGCCGGGATGCTCGTCGTGCTGGCCGCTGTTGCGGCGGCCAGACCGTTGTTCGTCCAGGTGCGCAACCTGGAGGCGGTCGCCGTCGACGCGACGGTCCTGGTCGTGCTCGCCGTCGGGCTCAGCCTGGTGATGGCGATGCGCGGCATCGACCTCTCAATCGCCATCACCGCGGACGTTGTCGGCTACCTCGTCGCCGGTCGGCTGCTGGCCGGCAGTGGACTCGCCGTCGCGGTCATCATCGGCGTGGCTGCTGCACTGGTGATCGGGATCGTCAACGGAGTATTGGCCGCCTACCTCGGCGTCCCCGCCATCGTCGCGACATTGGGAGTCAACCTATTGTTGACCGCGTTGTCGTTGGTGCTCTCCGACAACGGGACTCCCCAGCAATTGTTCACGGCTCCAGTGGACGTGGTGCGAGACATCCTGGTCTTCGGGTCCGATTCCTGGGGGTCGTTCCGACTGCTGTTGTTGACGGCCGTCGTGTTGGTCGTGATCGCGTGGTTCGCTACACGGCGGACGATCTGGGGGCGTCATATCGACCTCGTGAACGCGAATGCCCGCGGCGCGTTCTTGTCCGGTATCCCGGCGCGCGCCACCTTTGCCAGTGGGTTCGTCGTCTGCGCATTGTTCGCCGGATTGGCCGGCATCATGTTGACGGCACGTACCGGACTCGCGGTGCCAGGTTCGGCCCAGCCGTACCTGCTTGATGCCTTCACGGCCGTCTATCTTGGATCGATCGCATCCCCGTCAGGCCGGGTGCGCGTGCTGTGGACCGTCGTCGGTGCGGTGTTCGTCAGTCTGCTGGCCAACGGATTGATCTTGCTCGGCCTTGGCGTCGCATGGCGCTACGGACTGAACGGGGCATTGATCCTACTGGCACTCACCCTCGGGACATTGCGTCGCAGGACGGGTGCCTCCGAGCGGCAAGGTCCCGTCGATTCGTCACCCGCAAGGGCCGGTCGGCCCGGGATCGCCCAACAACGAGGGGTTATAGCTGATGGCTCGAACGATCGATGCGCACAATCATCTCGGTGTCCGCCATGGCGAGAGCCAGAGCGGTGACGAGTTGGTCGTGAAAATGGATGCCGCCGGAGTGGACTTGGCCTGTGTGTTCCCGTTCGTTGAGGGTGTGTTCTCCAACGACGTCATCGACGAGGCGGTGAGCGGACACCCCGATCGGTTCGTCCCGTTTCTGGCGGTCAATCCGTGGAACCAGGCCGATGCGGTCGCCGAGATCCATCGGCGCGCTGAAGCCGGATATCGCGGGGTGAAACTGCATCCGACGCTGCACGGGTACCACTTGTCGGACCTCGGACTCGTCGGGCCGATTTTGGACTCGATCCGAGAGCGGCATCTGCTGGTCATCTGTCACGGGGCATCCGATCTCCGAAATGCGCCGCCGGAGTTCGGGCTGGTCGCCGCCGCCTATCCCGAGGTTCCGTTCCTGATGGCGCACAGCGGCACCTTCTGGTCACACGGCCAGGCAATTCGGTTGGCGGCCGATTTGCCCAATCTGTACCTGGAGACTTCCAGGGTCCCGATCTTCGAGATCAGCGAATCGGTGCGAGAACTCGGCCCGGAGAAGGTGATCTGGGGCACGGATTCGCCGTACGTGAATTACACCTTCGAGTACGAGAAGATGGTCAGTGCGACCGACTCCGAGGACAGCAGGCAACTGGTGACGGGCGGCAATTTGTTGCGGCTGCTTGGCCTGGACTGACGGCCGCAGTGCTAAATCCGCCGCCCTGACCAGGGTGCGACCGTACCGCTTCCACGCGTTGCATCCCGCGGTCGGTGTCGTCGAGATCGCCGTCGCCGACCCGACGTCAGGTTCCGATGGCGCCGCGCACACGACGGGGACGGAAATCGGTAGCGGATCCCGGCGCATTTCGCCGTACCCCCAGGGCTGACGAGGGATTCTGGCAGCTCGTCGACCGAGCTACGCGGCGGAGCCGGCGCTCGAGCGCGCACCGTTGTGGACAACTGGGTGAATGACGCCCCCGTCTGATATTCACGGAGTATGACGCCCCCGCCGATCCGTGCCGACCGGATCTCCGGCGCGATCGCCGGGGGGCAGGCGGCTGCGCAGTCGCAGCCCGGCCCGGTCGGGCAGCTGGGGACCGTCGAGCAGCCGGGGCAGGCCGAGCCCACTGCCCAGGGCAAGCACCCCGCCGCCCCGGCCGAGCGGCGGCCGAGGCAGCCCGCCGCAACGAAACGGCCCGCCCAGCGGCTGCCGATCGCGAAGGTGGCGGTCGACATCTCGTTGTCCCATCTCGACCGGCCGTTCGACTACCTGGTCCCGGCCGATCTGGACGACCAGGCCCAACCGGGCGCCAGGGTGCGGGTGCGGTTCGCCGGCCGGCTGGTCGACGGCTTCGTGCTGGAGCGGCGGGAGAGCACCGAGCACGCTGGCCGGCTGGGCTACCTGGAACGGGTGATCTCGCCCGAACCTGTGCTGACCGACGAGATCATCGACCTGGCCCGGGCCGTCGCCGACCGCTACGTCGGCAGCCTGGCCGACGTCCTGCGGTTGGCTGTCCCGCCCCGACATGCCAGGGCGGAGGCATCCGTCGCCGATGCCGCTGGTTCGGGCTGCGCCGCGTCGCAGGGTTCGGATCCTCTCGAGTTGCCTGCCGGATGGGCGGCGTATCCGGCAGGCAAAGCGTTCCTGGCAGCCGTCACGCGAGGCGCGCCGGCCAGGGCCGTCTGGCAGGCGACCCCGGGCGAGGACTGGCCGGCCAGGCTGGCCGAGCTGGCCGGAGCCGCCGATGCCGCCGGCCGCGGTGCGCTGCTTCTGGTACCGGACGCCCGCGACTTGATGCGGCTGGAAACTGCTCTGGCACAGACGCTTTCGCGCGATCGATACGTCACACTCTCCGCGGATCTGGGGCCTTCCGAGCGGTATAAGCGTTTCCTCACCATTCGTCGCGGACACGCCAAGATCGTCGCCGGAACCCGAGCGGCGGCGTTCGCGCCGGTGGCCGACCTGGCACTGGTGGCGATGTTCGACGACGGTGACGAACTGTTCGCCGAGCCGCGGGCTCCCTACCCGCACGCCCGCGAAGTCCTGATGATGCGCTCTGCGGCCATCGGATGTGCGCTGTTGGTCGGAGGTTTCGCCCGCACCTCCGAATCACAGTTGCTGGTCGAATCCGGATGGGCGAAGGAGCTGGCCGCGACCCGGGAGCTGGTGCGGTCCCGGATGCCGCGGATCCAGGCACAGGGCGACAGCTATGCGATCGGCGCCGATTCCGCCGCATCGGCTGCCCGGCTGTCTCCGGCGGCATTCGCCGCCGCCAGAGCGGCACTGCAGGGCGGTGCCCCGGTGCTGGTGCAGGTCCCGCGTCGCGGGTATCTGCCCGCGCTGGCCTGCGCGCAGTGCCGGCGACCCGCCCGCTGCCGTCGTTGCCACGGTCCCCTCGGTGTCTCGGCCAGCCAGCGTATTCCTACCTGTCGGTGGTGCGGCGCCCCGGAAACCCGTTTCATCTGCGGCGCCTGCGGCGGCACCGAGTTGCGATCCGCCGGTCAGGGTGCAGAGCGCACGGCCGAGGAGCTGGGCAGGGCATTTCCGGGCGTGACGCTGGTGACGTCGGCGGGGCAGAAGATCCGGGACACGGTGCCCAACCGGCCCGCCATCGTGGTGGCAACCCCGGGCGCGGAACCGATCGCCGGTGACGGTTACGGGGCGGCACTGCTGCTGGACGGTGGCGTGCTGCTGTCCAGGCCCGAGCTCGCAGCGGGAGAGGAGACATTGCGCCGCTGGATGGCGGCAGCGGCGCTGGTCCGACCGGCGTCCCGCGGCGGCCGGGTGGTACTCGGCGTCGACGGCTTGCTGCCGTCGGCGCAGGCGTTGATCCGCTGGGACCCTGTCTGGCATGCCGCCGCGGAGCTGGCAGGGCGACGCGAACTCGGTTTTCCACCGGCCGTCGCGATGGCCTCTCTGAGCGGTGACGAGCGCTCGGTGCTCGGTGCGCTGACGGATCTGGAACCACTGGACCAGGTGCAGGTGCTCGGCCCGGTGCCGGTGGACTCCGCGCCCGGGCCGGGCCGGCCGGGGGAATCTGGCGGGGGGGAATCTGGCGGTGCGGACGACAAGGTGCGCGTCCTGCTGCGCACCGCTGCGTCGAATCGACGCCAGCTGGCTGCCGCGCTACGGGTGATGGCGGCCGACCGGGCGGCCCGCCGGGACACCGGAACGCCGCGGATCCAGCTGGATCCGTCGGCCTGGCTCTGATCCCGAGTCCATCACGACATCGGCGCCGAACCGTCTGCGGCTGGAGCGCGATTCCCGGGTCGTGGCCGGTGCGGCGGTGAGCCGGGGCCAGATTTGAGATGGATACGTCAGCCCTGGATCCGATCCCGCAGCCGCTGCGCCACCGCCGGCCACTCCGCAGACAGGATGGAGAACACCACGGTGTCGCGGAAGGTGCCATCGCCGCGCATCTTGTGCCGGCGGAGCACCCCTTCCCGCACCGCACCGAGTTTGGCGATCGCGGCCTGCGAGCGGTGATTGATCGCGTCGGTCTGGATCTTGACCCGGCCGAAGCCGCAGTCGTCGAAGGCGTGTCCGAGCATCAGCAGTTTGCATTCGGGATTCACCGCCGTCCCCCAGACCGCGGGTGAATAGGCCGTCCAGCCCAGATGCAGTCGTTCGTCGGCGAGCACCACATCGCCGAGGCTGCTGGTACCTACCACCGTGCCGGCGGCGCCGAACTCCGAGGCGGCGACCAGCCGGACGACGTATTGCACGCGCTCGGCCCGGTCCGGGAACCTGTGGGCCAGCTGCTGGGCTGTTGTCGGCCGGGACGTCGGGCCGCCGTTGTAGCCGCTTTCCCATATCCGCTCGTCGTCCAGGGCCACGAACAGGTCCGCCGCGTCCGATAGTCGCACGGCGTCCAGCCGCACCACCGTGCCGATCAGCGGCCGCCCGTCCGGCATCCGTGCTGGCATAGTGATCTCTCCGTCTCCCCGCGGTGGGATGGTCACGATCTGATGTGCAAGGCCGACACCGGGTGAGATGTAGGCGGCCGCGGACCTGAGCCTCGACGATGCCCGATGGTCCCGTTGGCCCGGTGCCGGCTCCGGTTCACCAGGGGCTGGGCCGATAGTCCTTGAGGAAGCAGCCGTACAGGTCGGTTCCGGCCTCGCCCGTCACGATCGGGTCGTACACCCGGGCGGCGCCGTCGACCAGATCCAGCGGGGCATGGAAGCCCTCGTCGGCCAGCCGGACCTTGGTGTGGTGCGGTCGCTCGTCGGTGATCCAGCCGGTGTCGACGGCCGTCATCAGAATGCCGTCGGTGTCCAACATTTCCTGCGCACTGGTCCTGGTCATCATGTTGAGTGCGGCCTTGGCCATGTTGGTGTGCGGATGCCCCGGACCCTTGTACGCGCGGGAGAACTGGCCCTCCATGGCCGAAACGTTGACCACATAGGTGCGCCTGGCCGGCGAGCGGCGCATCGTCGCCCGCAGCCGGGATACCAGCAGGAACGGCGCAGTGACGTTGCACAGCTGGACTTCGAGCATCTCCAGCGCATCGACCTGATCGACCATCTGGGTCCAGGAGTTGATGTGCGTCCGGTCGGGTACCAGTCCGCCCGCGTCGATCGCGGTGCCGGCCTCGATCCGTCGCAGCGACGCGGATCCGGTGCGCAACGCCAGGGTGGTGACTGCCTCGGCGGCGAGTACGGGATGCGCCGTCACCGATCCGGCGAGCGCCGACGGGTGAGCGTCGTGCGCCCTGGCGAAGCTGCGAATATTCGGCCCGCGGGAGATGAGTTCGGCGGTCAGCGGCTCGTCCTCGGCCCTGGCCAGCGGAAGGTAGGCGCCAGGGCTGCGGCGCACCGTCTGCGCCGCGTTGTTGATGATGACGTCCAGCCGGTCGGCTCGGTCGAGCGAGTCGGCCAGTGCGATCACCTGGGCGGGATCGCGCAGGTCGATGCCGACGATGTCCAGCCGGTGCAGCCACTGCTCGGAGTCCTCCATGGCGGCGAACCGGCGTGCGGCGTCCTTGGGGAAGCGGGTGGTGATGGTGGTGTAGGCGCCGTCGCGCAGCAGCCGGAGGGCGATGTACATGCCGATCTTCGCCCGACCGCCGGTCAGCAGCGCCCGCCGGCCGGTGAGGTCGGTGCGGGCTTCGCGTTTGGCATGGCTGAGCGCGGCGCAGGCCGGGCACAGCTGGTGATAGAAGTGATCGACCTGGGTATACGGCTGCTTGCAGATGTAGCAGGGACGGGGCCGAAGCAGGACCCCGGCCACCGCGCCGGTCGCCGACGACTGCAGGGTGGCGCCGCGGGTCTCGTCATCGATCCGATCGGGTGCCGCGGTGGCGGTCAGCGCGATGACGGCCCGGTCGGCGGCGCTCACCGAGTCCCGCCGGCCGTTGCGGCGCTGACGCTTCAGCGCCTTGAACATCCTGCCGGTGGCATACCGGACCGCGACGTAGCGCGGATCATTCTCCGGCAGCAGGTGTACCTCCTGGAGGACTCGGAGGGCGATCGCGATGTCCTGCGAGGTCGGTGCGGCCGCGGCACCCTCGGCAGTGGTGTGCGCAACGGAAGTGGTGTCGCCGGACCGTGCCTCTGTGGGCACCACCCCTGGTGCTGCCGCTGCCTGCGCGGGGATCACCCCGGGCTCCGTCGTCGCCTCGGCGGCAACCACGGGGTCGGCGGATGGGCGGCCGACCCCGGGCTCGCAGAGATCGCCGACGGCGGGAGCGGCATCGGTTTCGCACACAGCTCGATCGTAGGGAACGTCTAGACTCCGTCCGACCGTTCGACCTACCGCCCCGGCCACTGCCGCCGATCGGAACGAGCATCCCCTGCGCATCGTCTTCGCCGGAACCCCGGCCGCCGCCGTGCCGTCGCTGCGAACCCTGATCGATGCCCACCGATCCGGCGAGCACCAGATCCTCGCCGTCGTCACCCGACCGGATGCCCGATCCGGCAGGGGCCGGTCGCTGCGGGCCTCGCCGGTCGCCGACGTCGCCGAGCGGGCCGGTCTGGTCGTGATCAAGGCGGCCGGTGCCAGGGAGCCGGCGTTCGCAGCGACGCTGCGTGAGCTGCGGCCGGACGCCGGCGCGGTGGTCGCCTACGGCGCGATCCTGCCGCCGCCGGTGTTGGAGATACCGGCCAACGGTTGGGTCAACCTGCACTTCTCGCTGCTGCCGGCCTGGCGGGGCGCAGCGCCGGTGGCGGCGGCCATCCGGAACGGGGACCGGATCACCGGTGCCAGCACCTTCCGCCTGGAGGCGGGCCTTGACACCGGACCGGTGTACGGCGTGGTCACCGAACCGATCGGTCTGCGGGATACCACCGGAGAGCTGTTGCAGCGGCTGGCGATCGGCGGCGCACGGCTGCTGCGAAGGACGCTCGACGGCATTGCCGCCGGCACCCTGCAGCCCCGGCCGCAGCCCGTCGACGGCGTCAGCCGCACCGGCAAAGTGACCGCGCAGGACGCCCGCATCGACTGGTCGGCCTCGGCTGCTGCCGTCGACCGGCAGATCCGCGCGGTGACACCGGATCCGGGCGCCTGGACGGAGAGTCGTTGGGGCAATTTGGGCCTCGGCCCGGCCGAGCCGATGGACGCCGCCGCACTGGCTCCCGGCGAGTTGTCCGCCCGCAAGCGGGAGGTGTTGGTGGGCACCGGCAACGGCGCGGTCCGGTTGGGCACGGTGACGGCGCCAGGCAAGAAGCCGATGCCGGCGGCCGACTGGGCCCGCGGGACCCGCCCGTCGCCGGGCGAGCGGCTCGGCGACGTCGGCGGAGGCGCCGAAAAGCTCCCGGCCGCACCGGGTTCCGCGTCATGACCCGGCCGCCGCGCCGGGCACAGCGCGGCCCGACCGGCCCGCGTCGGCGGCCCGGCACCCGTCGACCGCCCGCTGTCGATCCGGCCCGCCAGGTCGCGCTGGATCTGCTCGCCGCGGTCCGCGAGGACGGCGCCTACGCCAATCTCGCGTTGCCCGATCTGATCGTCGGTGCTGGTCTTCACGGCCGGGATGCGGCGCTGGCCACCGAGCTGTCCTACGGAACCTGCCGGGCACTGGGCCAGTTGGATGCGATCATCGGAGCCTGCGGCGATCGTGGACTCGGCGACCTGGACGGGGCGGTCCTGGACGCCTTGAGGTTGGGCGCATATCAGTTGCTGCGGACCAGGATTCCTCCGCATGCCGCTGTGTCGGCGACAGTGGATCTGGTTCGCGCCGGCCGGCGTCCAGGGGCGGCCGGCTACGTGAACGCGGTTCTGCGCCGGGTGGCGGAGGCGGACCTGGACAGCTGGGTCGCCCGGCTGGCACCGGACCGGAACACCGACCGGTTGGGCCATCTGGCGATGGCCACCGCGCATCCCCGGTGGATCGTCTCGGCGCTGTCCGATGCGCTCGGCCCCCACCGCGACGAACTGGAGAGCGCGCTGCGCGCCGACGATGCCCCGCCGATCGTCCACCTGGTGGCCCGGCCCGGCCGCATCGACCGGGAGGAACTGGTCACCGCTTCCGGCGGCCAGCCGGCCCGCTATTCCCCGTACGGGGTCTACCTGCCGGCGGGTGACCCCGGAGCGATCGCCGCCGTCCGCGACGGGCGCGCCGGCGTCCAGGACGAAGGATCCCAACTCGTTGCGGTAGCGCTGGCCAGTGCCGACATCGACGGCGCCGACTCCAGGTGGCTGGACCTGGCGGCCGGACCCGGCGGCAAGGCCGGCCTGATCGGCGCGCTGGCGGCGCAGCGCGGTGCGACCGTGGACGCCGTCGAGATCTCCGCCCACCGGGCGAACCTGCTGCGCCACACCACGTCCGGGTTACCCGTCGCCGTGCACGTCGCGGACGGACGCGACCCGGGTCTGCTGGAAGGTACCTTCCAGCGGGTACTGCTGGACGCGCCCTGCACCGGCCTGGGCGCTCTGCGGCGCCGGGCGGAGTCCCGGTGGCGGCGCGACCCCGCCGATGTCGCCGATCTGGTCCGGCTGCAGCGCGAGCTGCTCGGGTCCGCCGCACGGCTTGTCCAGCCGGGCGGCGTGGTGGGGTTCGTCACCTGCTCGCCGCATCTGTCGGAGACCATCGGCATCGTCGGCCGCCGGCCCGAGGGGTTGGACCTGGTGGACGCCCGGCCCTACCTTCCCGGAGTTCCGGACCTGGGTGAGGGTCCGACGGTGCAGTTGTGGCCGCACCGGCACGGCACCGACGGCATGTTCCTGGCCCTGCTGCGCCGACGCTGACGAGCCGCCGCCCGGTCCCACGGGACGCCCCGGCGAGGATCGTTCTCGGCTGCCAGGATCGACGTCGCACGGGGCAACCCCATTAGGGTGAGGCGCGTGTCCGTGCTGATGGCCCCGAGCATTCTGTCCGCCGACTTCGCCCGGCTGGCCGACGAGGCAGCCAGGGTCGGCGGGTCGGGCGGCGCCGACTGGCTGCACGTCGACGTGATGGACAACCACTTCGTGCCGAACCTGACGATCGGGCTCCCCGTGGTGGCCGCGCTGAAGAAGGTCACCGACATTCCGCTGGACTGCCACCTGATGATCGACGACCCGGATCGCTGGGCGGTCGGCTACGCGGAGGCCGGCGCCTACAACGTCACGGTGCACGCCGAGGCGATACGGGATCCGATCAGCGTTGCTCTCGAGCTGAGGGCCAACGGCGCCAAAGCCGGGCTGTCGGTGAAGCCCGGAACGCCGTTGGACGACTGGGTCGACGCCCTTCGGCAGTACGACACCCTGCTGGTGATGACCGTCGAGCCCGGTTTCGGGGGGCAGAAGTTCATGACGGAGATGCTGGACAAGGTGCGCAGTGCACGCCGGATGGTGCAGACCGGACATCTCAACGTCGTGGTGCAGGTCGACGGCGGCGTCAGCGCCGACACCATCGAGGCGGCTGCGGAGGCCGGCGCGGACTGTTTCGTCGCCGGATCCGCCGTCTACGGCGCCGACGATCCGGCCGCCGCGGTCAGGGCGCTGCGCGAGCTGGCCGAGCGGCACCCGCGAGGCCGACGCGACCAGCAGTAAGCAGCAGCACAGCGGTCAGGGGGCTGGTGGGCCGTCGCGGAGTGGGAGAATGGAGCCCGTCCACCGCACGCGCGGACGCCGACAGGAAGAAGACCATGTTCACCGGGATCGTCGAAGAGCTGGGCCGGGTTGCGGGCATCGACCTCGGGCCCGGCGGTGCCGATGCCAAGCTCCGGATCGAGAGCCGGAAGGTCGCCGGTGACGTGCATCGGGGTGATTCCATCGCGGTGGGCGGCGTCTGCCTGACCGTCGTCGACTACGCGGAGCAGACGTTCACCGTCGACGTGATGGCGGAAACCCTGCTGCGGAGCACCATCGGCGACTGGCGGCCGGGAACCCTGGTGAACCTTGAACGAAGCGTCACCCCGACCACCCGGCTGGGCGGGCACGTCATGCAGGGCCACGTCGACGGGACCGCCACGGTGATCGGCCGGGAGACCCACCCCGGCTACCACCTGCTCACCTTCGCCGCGGCGCCGTCGCTGGCCAAATACATAGCCGGCAAGGGCGCCATCGCCGTCGACGGGGTCTCGCTGACGGTCATCGACGTGCAGGACACCACCGACGGCGCCCAGTTCACCATCGGGCTGATCCCGGAAACCCAACGTGCCACCACGTTGGGTGCCACCTCGGCCGGCGCAACGGTGAACGTCGAGGTGGACGTGTTGGCCAAGTACGTCGAACGCCTGCTGACGGCGCCGACGTCGGCCGCTGCGAGCGATGGGGGGGCCGGCGCCGCCGCCCGGGTACCGGTGGGCGCCGATCGGGGAACGGTCCGCAGATGACAGATCTCATCGAATCGGCAGTCCCACCGGCCACCGGCGCCGGCTTCCACACCATCGAGCATGCGATCGCCGAGATCGCCGCCGGCCGGGCAGTGATCGTCGTCGATGACGAAGATCGCGAGAACGAGGGAGATCTGGTCTTCGCCGCCGAGCTGGCATCGGCCGAACTGGTGGCCTTCACCGTCCGGTACTCCGCCGGCGTGATCTGCGCGCCGCTCACCGCCGCGGATTGCGACCGGCTGGCGCTGCCGCAGATGCTGGCCACCAACGAGGACCGCAAGGGCACCGCCTTCACCGTGTCCGTGGATGCCAAACGTGGCACCACCACCGGGATCTCGGCCGCCGAACGGGCGCTCACCATCCGCACGCTGGCCGACCGGTCGAGCACCCCCGGCGACCTGAGCCGGCCAGGACACGTCTTCCCGCTGCGAGCCCGGGAAGGTGGTGTGCTGGTGCGCCCCGGGCACACCGAGGCCGCCGTCGACCTGGCCACCCTGGCGGGCCTGGCTCCGGCCGGCGCCATCTGCGAGATCGTCAACGACGACGGCTCGATGGCCAGGCTTCCGCAGCTGCAGGATTTCGCGCGGCGGCACGGTCTGGCGGTGATCTCGATCGCCGATCTGATCGCCTTCCGCCGTGCCCGGGAGAGCCAGATCCGCAAGATCGCCGACGCCCGGCTTCCGTTGCCACAAGGGGAGTTCCGGGCCATCGGTTACCAGTCCATCGTCACCGGGCGGGAACTGATCGCGGTGGTGCACGGCGACATCGGCGACGGCCAGAACGTCCTGACCAGGGTGCATTCCGAATGCCTCACCGGCGACGTCCTCGGCTCGCTGCGCTGTGACTGCGGCCCGCAATTGCACGCAGCGTTGGACGCGGTGGTCGCCGAGGGCCGCGGTGTGGTGCTCTACATCCGCGGTCACGAGGGCCGCGGCATCGGCCTGCTGGACAAGCTGCGCGCCTACGAGCTGCAGGACGAGGGCGCCGACACCCTGGATGCCAACCTGGCGCTCGGCCTGCCGGCCGACTCGCGGGAGTACGGCACCGGTGCGCAGGTGCTGGCCGACCTCGGCGTCCACTCGATGCGGCTGCTTACCAACAACCCGGCGAAGCGGGCCGGGCTTGAGGGCTACGGACTGCAGATCGTCGAGCGGGTGCCGCTGCCCGTTTCCAGCAACCCGGAGAATCTGCGTTATCTGACCACCAAGCGGGATCGGATGGGTCACGAACTCGACGGGCTCGGGCACGCCTGACCAGACAGCACTCGGGCGGGCAGGCCGGCAGCACCTGACGAACGAATCATCGACAGCGGAAGTCCTGAGGAGTTGACGACGTGAGCGGAGATGGACGCCCGGCCGCCGCACCCGTCGACGCCGCCGGGATCCGGGTCGGGGTGGTCGCCGCCCGGTGGCACCCGGCCATCACCGACCAGCTGCTGGCCAGGGCGCTGGCGACCGCCGAAGCGGCGGGTGTCATCGCGCCGACGGTGGTCCGCGTTCCGGGGTCGGTGGAGTTGCCGGTGGTGGCCCAGCAGTTGGCAACCGATCACGACGCGGTGGTCGCGCTCGGCGTCGTCATCCGCGGCGGTACACCGCATTTCGAGTACGTCTGCGACGCCGTGACGGCCGGGCTCACCAGGGTCGCGCTGGATTCCGGGACTCCGATCGGCAACGGCGTGTTGACCTGCGACACCATCGAACAGGCCCAGGATCGCAGCGGCAGGGATGGCGATCCCGAGGACAAGGGCGCGGACGCGATGAGCGCGGCGCTGGCCACCGCACTGGTGCTCCGCGATCTGCGCCGTCCGCGATCGGTGCTCGGTTTCGGGACCGGATCCGAGTCGAGCGCCGGGCAGACAGCATGACCGCGACGTCGCTGCTGCAGGTCCGGCCGCGCCGGATAGTGAGCTACGCGACGGTCGCCACCGTCGTGGTGGTCGGTGCGATGGTGACGGTGGGCATCCTGCTGACGAACTCCGATGACGGCGTCTCGTTCCGGGTCGCCGACCAGATCGGTTTGATCGGGATCGGTCTGCTGATGGGCGGCCTGATCATGGTGGCCGCCGCCCGACCGCGACTGCGGGTCGACCAGGACGGACTCCGGGTGCGGAACATGGTCGGTCATCGCGACATCCCGTGGCAGCTGGTCCACCGGATCAGCTTCCCGGAAGGCGCGCAGTGGCCGGTCCTGATCCTCGCCGATGACGAGACGTACCCGGTGATCGCCATCCAGGCCATGGACCGGCAGCGGGCGGTCGAGGCCATGCACTCGCTGCGCGGATTGTTCGACCGGTTCGCCGCCAACCGCCCGACGCCGACACCGGAGGCGATCAGCGGCCGGAACGCCGAGCTGAGAAAGCAGGAGACCGAGCGGCCACTCGGACGGCTGGAGTTGATCGATCTCCGCCGGGCCCGGAAAGCGAAATAGAACCCATCCGGGTCCGCGGCGGCAACGAACACCGGGCACCCATCGTCGGTGCCGGTCGCCACCCACCACAATCGGGCCGCCACCATCGGGCCGCCGCAATCGGCCAGGTCCGCCGACGATGATTCCCGAACGCCGCCCCGGTCCGACGCCAGATCGCCGGGCCGGGGTGGCCCCCACCGTAGGCCGTTCGTCGGCCCGTCCAGTCGGCACTGAGATGCCGTTGGACCAGGTCCGGCGTGTATCATGAATGGGCGACCAGCCCTGCGCGAGCAGGGGAGCAAGTGGAGTTCCCGAACTCCCACCCGCGCAGCGATCGGCGCTCCGCCAGATCGTGCTGCCGAAGAGAACGGACGCCGGAGTCATCACCCCGGTGCCCGGACAGGCGGCCGGGTTCCGGTAGCCGGCTCTCGACGTCGGCGTGGCGTGCCGTTCGGCGCGCTCAACCGGTCGTTCGGGTGCCCGCGTGTTCGTGCCGCGGACGCCCGTCACAGATCAGCCTCGTTCTCGGCTGGGTCTCAGCGGTAGCCCCCGGGACCGGCCGTACACCACAACCGTCTTTTCAGGAGGACTCAATCAGCGTCGAACCACGCATCAACGACAGGATCCGTGTTCCCGAGGTCCGGCTCGTCGGCGCCGAGGGTGAGCAGATCGGCATCGTCCCGATCGGCGAGGCCGTGCGCCTTGCGCAGCAGGCCGACCTCGATCTGGTGGAGGTAGCGCCGGAGGCCCGACCCCCGGTCTGCAAGCTCATGGACTACGGAAAGTTCAAGTACGAGAGTGCGCAGAAGGCCCGGGAAGCGCGTCGTCATCAGGTGCTGACGGTCATCAAGGAGATGAAGCTCCGGCCGAAGATCGATTCCCACGATTACGAGACCAAGAAGGGTCACGTCGTGCGCTTCCTCAAGGCCGGGGACAAGGTCAAGGTGACCATCATGTTCCGCGGTCGAGAGCAGTCCCGACCGGAACTCGGATACCGGCTCCTGCAGCGGCTGGCCGACGACGTCACCGCGCTCGGTGTGGTCGAGAGTTCGCCGAAGCAGGACGGCCGGAACATGATCATGGTGCTGGCCCCGCATCGCCAACCCGCCAAGCCGCGCACCACCTCGCCGGCTCCGGCCAGCGCCCCCGCGGCAGCGGCTCCGGGCGGCGCTTCGCCTCGATCGCAGCCGTCGACCGCGGCGTCCACGGCGCCGACAACCCAGCCGGCTGTCAGCGCCGAGCCGGTTGGCAGAACTGAGGGTGCGGGCACCACCGAGTCGGCCGCCACCGGTGAACGGGATGCCGGTTCGGCGCCGGCTGCAGCGATGAAGCAGGCGTCAGCAACGGCAGAACCCTCGCCCGCCGAGCCAACCCCCGCCGCGACGCTCCACCCAGCGGCGAAGCCCGCCCCGACAGCGACTCCGGCCCCAGCGGCGAAGCCCGCCGCAGCGGCGAAGCCCACCCCGGCCGCGGCCCCGGCCCCGCCCGCGGCGCCGGCCCAGGTGTCGAGGTCGGCGGCTCCAGCCCGGGAGCCGGCTGCCTCTCCGAAGTCGGCGACCCCCGCCCCGGCTGCTTCCCCGAAGTCGGCGGCCCCCGCCCCGGCTGCTCCCGCCTCGGCGGCCAGGCCGACTCCGGCTTCCCGGCCCGGCCCGCCGAAACCCGGGGCGCCGGCCGGCAAACAAACTGCGGTATCGGCCAGGCCGGGTGCGCCGACACCCAGACCGTCGCCCGGGCCGGGGAAGCCCTCACCCAGGCCGGCGGCGAAACCCGTGGAGACCGAGCCCGCCGGATAGCACTTACTGCCCAGCACCGTCCCCTCGCATTCAACCAGGACACCGACCTCCGGAACTCGCCAGAGCGCCGTCACCGACAGCAAGGATCAGTCATGCCCAAGCAGAAGTCCCACTCCGGGATCAAGAAGAAGGTGCGCCTTACCGGCACCGGCAAGATCGTGCACGCCGGAACCGCCAAGCGGCACCACCTGGAGAACAAGCCCACCAAGCGCACCCGCCGCTCCGACGGAATGCAGGGATTGGCCAAGGCCGACGTTCCTCGCGTCAAGCGCATGCTCGGTATCTGATCCAGCCATCATCGATCGGCCCGATGGCCGGTCACTCCTTCCCATTTGATCCAGCCGGACCGGCATCGGCAGCACCGAGCGCCGCAGTGAACAGAAAGATAGGTGTCCCGTGGCACGCGTCAAGAGAGCGGTCAACGCTCATAAGAAGCGCCGCACGATCCTGGAGCATGCCGCCGGTTACCGCGGCCAGCGCTCCAGGCTGTACCGCAAGGCCAAGGAGCAGGTGCTGCACTCGCTCAATTACGCCTACAACGATCGGCGCAAGCGCAAGAACGATTTCAGGCAGCTGTGGATCACCCGGATCAACGCCGGCGCCCGCGCCCACGGAATGACGTACAACCGCTTCATCCAGGGTCTGAAGATCGCCGGCGTAGACGTCGACCGTAAGGTGATGGCCGAGCTCGCGGTGCACGACCAGCCTGCCTTCGCCGCATTGGTGAAGATCGCCCGCGAAGCCGTTCCGGTGCAGGACGGCGCCGCCGCGAAGACCACCGGGGACGCAGCCTGATCGGCCGAGCTCGGTCCTCGCCCGCGGACCGGGACGATTCGCCCTCCAACAGGGCCGATCGGCCTTCGAGCAGGGACGATCGGACCACCCAGAGGGACGATCGGACCCCCCAGAGGGACGATCGGCGCTCGGCCGGGAGCAACTCGGCCGGGCGTTCGACACCCTGGGACGAGCGCGGCTCGGGAGTCGCTGTCGATGCGACCGACGGGCCCGGTCCGCTGACGGAGAAATCGTCGCGAATCGCCGCCGCCCATCGACTGCTTCGGCGGTCTCGTCGGACCGAGACCGGTGAGTTCCTGGCCGAAGGCGCCCAAGCGGTCACCGAGGCCGTCGGGTACCAGGTCGACAACCCGGGCTGTGTGCAGGAGTTGTTCATCACCGAGACGGCGGCCGGGCGGAACACCGGACTGGTGCGCAGCGCGTTCGCGGCCGGGATCGAAGTGACCCAGGTGACCGACAGGGCGGCCGCGGTGCTGTCCGACACCCAGGCGCCGCAGGGCATCGTGGCTCGCTGCCGGATGATCGATGTGCCGGTGGAGAAGGCCCTCGCCGGTTCGCCGAAGTTGGTGGCGGTGCTGGTCGAGACGAACGACCCGGGGAACGCGGGGACCATCATCAGGCTGGCCGACGCGGCCGGAGCGGACGCGGTGATCGTGGCCGGTGCCGCGGTGGACCCGTTCAACCCCAAGGTGGTCAGGGCCACCACGGGCAGCCTTTTCCACCTGCCGATCGCCCGCGTCGATGATGCGGCGGAACTGCTCGGCCGGCTGGCCACCGCCGGCCTGTCGACGTTCGCCACCGCCGGCGCTGCCGCGATGGACCTGGACGCGGCCGTTCGAGACGGTCTGCTCGACCTGCCGACCGCGTGGCTCTTCGGGTCCGAGGCGCATGGCCTTCCGCCCGAGATCATCTCCGCCGCGGATGCGACGGTCCGCGTCCCGATCCACGGTCGCGCGGAATCACTGAACTTGGCCACCGCGGCGGCGCTGTTCCTCTACGCCTCCGCCGGCGCCCATCGCCGCTGACGAGGCGGCCGATAGGCGGGTCGTTCGGAACTCCAGCCGCGGAGGTCGGCCCCGCGACACGCTCCCGCGTCCTGTGGGGTACCGAACATCCCGCCCCTGGGCCATGCCTCAGCCGCCGGTCTCCGTCCAGCCGTAGCGCTGTTCGAGTCGGCCGGCAACGGCGACGAACTCCTGGTGCGCCAGCGCCATGCCCTCGCGGCGCATGCCGGCGGCGTGCATTCGAATGATCCGGTCGAGGTTCGCCCAGGACGGTCGATGCTCGCCGTCCCACGCCCCGGCGCCGACCGGCAGGAAATCCGCGTCGTTGTGCGGCTTGCTGGTCAGCTGGACACCCAGCAGGGTGCCCGACTGCTCGACAGCGACCAGCAGTACCGGCCGGTCCTTGCCGCGTCCGTCGTTCTCCTGGTACGGAACCCACGTCCACACCACCTCCCCCGGATCGGGTTTGCCGTCCGTCCGCGGCGAGTACGTCATCCGGACCTGGCCGATGTCGTGCGGATCGATCTCGACGGTGGCCTGCCTGCCGGTACGTCCCGGCGATGACGGGCCGACCGGCGGCGGTGGCCCGAGTGTCGATCCCGGTGCTCGCTGCGCGAGGCGACGGCCCGGCCGGCCGGAGTGCCCGGGTCTGCGATAGAGGCGACGGACGGCGGACGCCGCTCCGGACAGCAGCTTCGACAGTTGGTCCATGCTCGAAGGGTAAGACCGGTCGGGACAGCGGCCGCGAGTCGTAGCGATCCAGCGGAGTGCCGACGCCCGGCCGGCCAACCGGTGACGAGCCGTCGGCACGGTTGCTGGCCTAATCGGCAGGCGGCCCAGCACTAGACTCGGAGGCTGTCAGCGCGCACGGAGGCACTTCATGTCAGCACCCAACGGCACGGCCGGCCAGATCGACCCGGTGGACGAAGGGGCGGTCTCGGCGGCCGTCGATGCGGCCATCGGCGCCGTCGCCGGAGCCGGCGACCTGGATGAGCTGAAGTCGATCCGGCTGCGTCACGGCGGAGATCGTTCTCCGCTCGCGCTGGCCAATCGCGCGATCGCCGGCCTGCCTGCGGGCCAGAAGGCGCTCGCCGGCAAGATGATCGGAGCCGCTCGGGCCCGCATCCACTCGGCGCTCACCGCGCGGCAGGTCGTTCTGGAGGCCGAACGTGATGCCAGGGTCCTGGCCGAGGAGCGGGTGGACGTCACCTTGCCCTACAACCGGCGCGATCGCGGTGCGCGGCAGCCCATCTCGATGATGATGGAGCGGGTCGCCGACATCTTCACCGCGATGGGCTGGGAGGTCGCCGAGGGTCCTGAGCTGGAAGCCGAGTGGCTCAATTTCGACGCGCTGAACTTCCCGCCCGACCATCCGGCACGCGCGATGCAGGACACCTTCTACATCTCCGACGTCGGCGACGGCACCGACCGCCGCGCCGGCACGAGCATGGTGTTGCGGACCCACACCTCGCCGGTGCAGGTGCGGACGATGCTGACCAGACACCCGCCGATCTACGTACTTTGCCCCGGGAAGGCCTTCCGGACCGACGAGATGGACACCACCCACACCCCGGTGTTCCACCAGTTCGAGGGGCTGGCGGTCGACCGCCACCTGACGATGGCCCACCTCAAGGGCACCCTCGACCATTTCGCCCGCGCCGTGTTCGGACCGCAGTCCACCACCCGGCTGCGTCCTTCGTTCTTCCCGTTCACCGAACCGTCCGCCGAGATGGATGTCTGGTTCCCGGACAAGAAGGGCGGCCCCGGCTGGGTGGAATGGGGCGGTTGCGGCATGGTCGACCCGAACGTGCTGACGGCCAGCGGACTGGACCCCGCCGAATGGTCAGGATTCGCCTTCGGGATGGGCGTCGAGCGCACCTTGCAGTTCAGCAGTGGCGTCGCCGACATGCGTGACCTGGTCGAGGGTGATCTGCGGTTCACCGCTGCCTACTCGGCGCCGGCCGGACAGGTGTTCTCCTGATGCGGGTATCGCTGGAATGGTTGCGGGAGTGGGTGGAGCTGCCGCCGTCGGTCACCCCCGATCAGCTGGCGGAGGTGTTCGTCCGGCTCGGGTTCGAGGTGGAGGGCGTCATCGAGCCGCCGCAGATCTGCGGCGATCTGCTGGTCGGCAAGGTGCTCACGATCCAGGAGCTCACCGAGTTCACCAAGCCGATCCGGTTCTGCACCGTCGACCTCGGTCCAGGAAACGGACCGGACGGGACCGACGACCCCCGCGGCATCGTCTGCGGTGCCACCAATTTCACCGTCGGTGACCTGGTGGTGGTGGCCCCGCCGGGGACGATTCTGCCCGGCGGATTCCGGATCGCCGCCCGCCGGACCTACGGCAGGCTCTCCGACGGCATGATCTGCGCGTCGGACGAGATCGGCACCGGCACCGATCATGACGGCATCATGGTGCTCGGCCATGGCGAGCTGCCCGGCATCGCGGCGGGCGCCGACGCCCGGGACATCGCCGGTGTCAACGACACCGTCTTCGACCTGACGATCACTCCGGATCGTGGCTATGCCCAGTCGATCCGCGGGCTGGCCCGCGAACTCGGCGCCGGCTTCGACGTCCCGTTCACCGATCCGGCCGCAGCCGAGGTGCGGGATGCGGACTCGGAGGTGTACCCGGTCCGGATCGATGACAAGCAGGGTTGTTTCAGGTTCACGGCCGTCGGTGTCTCCGGCGTCGACCCCGGCGCTGCGTCGCCGCATCGTATCGTGCGCCGGCTGGCCGCCGCCGGCATCAGATCCATCTCGCTGGCTGTCGACGTCACGAACTACGTCATGCTGGAACTCGGCCAGCCGCTGCACGCCTACGACATGGCCCGGCTGGCTGGCCCGATCGTGGTGGACCGAGCGACGGCGGGGCAGCGGATCCGCACCCTTGACGGGGCAGATCGGGTGCTGGTCGGCGACGAGGTGCTGATCACGGACGCGTCGGGACCGATCGGCCTGGCCGGCGTGATGGGCGGCGAGGCGACCGAGATCACTGCCGGCACAAGGACTGTGCTGATCGAGGCGGCGTGCTTCAACCCATCGGACATCAGCCGCGGGGCACGCCGCCACAAGCTTGCGAGTGAGGCGTCCAAACTGTTCGAGCGGGGCGTCGATCCGCAACTCGGACCGGTGGCGGCCGAACGCGCGGCGGCGCTCATCGCCCAATATTCCGGCGGGAAGGTCCTTCCCGGCAGGACAGATGTCGGCGCGGTGGCGGCCGTAGACCCGATCGCCTTGCCCCTGGCGGACCCGGAGCGGCTGGTCGGCCGGCGGTATTCGGCGACGGTGATCACCCGCCGGCTCGAGCAGATCGGCGCCCTGGTCAGCCCGGCCGGCCAGGACGGCGTCGAGGTGCAGCCGCCGTCCTGGCGACCGGACCTGATCAGGCCGGCCGACCTGGTGGAGGAGATAGCCAGACTCGAGTCCTACGACAGCATCCCGTCGGTGTTGCCGGCGGCACCTTCCGGTCGCGGTCTCACCGACCGGCAACGCCGGTCGAGGACGGTGGCGGACGATCTCGTGTCGGTCGGCCTCACCGAGGCATTGACCTTCCCGTTCACCGGCATCGGCGACCTCGATGCGCTCGGCATCGACGCCGGCGACGTCCGCCGTCGGCTGGTCCGGCTGTCCAATCCGCTCGACGCGGAACGCCCCCTTCTGCGAACCATGCTGCTGCCCGGATTGCTGGACACCATGGTACGCAACCTTTCCCGCGGTGTTCGCGACGTCGCGCTGTTCGAGATCGGCCAGGTTTTCCTGCCGCGATTCGGCGCGCCGATGCTGCCCGATCTGCCGGTCGACCGACGGCCGACGCCTGCCCAGCTGGCGGTCATCGATGCGGCACTGCCCGACCAGCCGCGCCGGGTGGCGGCCGTCCTGGCCGGCAATCTCGACGCTGTGGGCTGGTGGGGCCCAGGACGTCGTGGAGACTGGGCGGACGCAATCGAGCTGGGTCGGCGGATCGGCGCTGTGTGCGGTCGGGCGATCAGGGTGGTGCCAGCCGATCAGCCGCCGTGGCATCCGGGCCGCTGCGGAGAGCTGCGGGTCGGCGATTGGCCGATCGGCCACGCCGGCGAACTGCACCCCGCGGTCATTGACAGGCTCGGCCTGCCCGCCAGGACCGCGGCGCTCGAGCTGAATTTGGACGGCATACCCTCGGCTCCGGCCGGACCCGCGCCCATCGTGTCCGCATTCCCGCCGGTGCATCTGGACGTCGCACTCACCGTCCCGGACGGCACCCTGGCGGCCGACGTGGCGCAGGCGCTGCGGGCAGGTGGCGGTGAGCTGCTGGAGTCTGTGCGGCTGTTCGACGTGTACACCGGCAGTCAGCTGGCCAGCGGACATCGGTCGCTGGCCTTTGCGCTCACCGTCAGGGCACCGGACCGCACGCTCACCGCCGGCGAGGCGACCGGCGTCAGGGACGCCGCCATCGCGGCCGCCGTCCAGCGCTGCGGCGCAGCGGTCCGCGGCTGATGCCGTCCTGGACCCGGTCCGGTGCAGGTGGGAGGCTGCGGTCCGGTGGGTGAGAGGGTGGGGGAATGCCGAAATTGAGCAGTGACCTCCCGATGGAGCTGATCCGTCGGATCGAAGCCAGCGGCTACTACCCGCAACTGGTCGCCGACACCCTCGACGTGGCGGTGGCGGGCGAGCCGATCCGCGGACATCTGGTACACGGCGAGACGACGTTCGACACCGAAACGGTGCGCCGGCACCTGTCGGTGATCGTGCTCACCGGCACCCGCCTGATCTTCGTCCATGCCGACGACCACGCCGGCGACGAGGAACACGGCAGCCAACCGCACGGTTTCTCCACCAGCGAGTCGGTGGCGGTGTCGGCAGTGCGCAGCGTCGCGATCACGCATGTGGTGCCGGATCCGCAGCATTACGCCCCCGGGTCGCTCGGCCGCGAGATCACCCTGGCGATCAACTGGGGCGGGGTGTCAAGGGTCGATCTGGAACCGGCGACCTGCGGGGACCCGGCGTGCGAGGCCGATCACGGCTACACCGGCGCGTTGATGGGCGACGACCTCACGCTGCGGATCAGCGCCGACGCCGAGGGCGGCGAGGCCGTCTCCGACGCGGTCCGGTTCGCCCGCCTGCTCTCGGCGGTCACCGCCGGCCTGTGACGTCGCCCGCCGTGAATGGATATGCAGCGTCCTGTATGATTCTGGCATGACGATGCGGGTGGCGGTGGCCGGCGCCACCGGATATGTGGGCGGGGAGCTGCTCCGACTGCTGCTCGGCCATCCGGATGTCGAGGTAGGGGCGGTCACCGCACACGGCAACGCCGGCTGCACGCTGGGCGAACACCAACCGCAGCTGCTCCCGCTCGCCGACCGGGTACTGGCACCCACCAGCGCGGACGCGGTTGTGGACCATGATGTGGTGTTCCTCGCCCTTCCGCACGGCCATTCGCATCAGCTGGCGACCGAGCTCGCCGAGTCCGCACCGGACACACTGATCGTCGACTGCGGCGCCGATCACCGGCTGGCAGATCCAGCTGCCTGGCAGCGTTTCTACGGCGGCGACCATCCGGGAACCTGGCCGTACGGGCTGCCCGAAATATCGGGACAACGCGAACGGCTGGCCGGGACCAAGCGGATTGCGGTTCCTGGCTGCTTCCCGACGTCGGTGTCGCTGGCGATGGCGCCGGCGCTGGCGGCCCGCTTGGTGCAACCCGAGGTCGTCGTCGTCGCGGCCACCGGAACGTCGGGCGCCGGCAAGTCGGCGAAGGCCCATCTGCTGGGCTCGGAGGTGATGGGCTCTGCATCGGCATACGGCGCCGGTGGGGTGCATCGGCATACGCCGGAAATGGTGCAGAACCTGTCGGCGGCCGCCGGCACGCCAGTCAGCGTGTCGTTCACTCCGGTACTCGTACCGATGTCCCGCGGCATCCTCGCCACCGTCAGCGCGCCGCTGTCCAGCGCCGGCGTGGAGGCCGGGCAAGTCCGTTCCTGCTACCAGAAAGCTTACCGAGCCGAGCCTTTCGTCCGGCTGCTGCCGGACGGCGTGTGGCCGTCGACCGGGGCAACGCTGGGCGCCAACACCTGCCTGATGCAAGTGGCCGTCGATGCCGACGCCGGACGGCTTGTGGTGGTCAGCGCGATCGACAACCTGACCAAGGGCACCGCCGGTGCGGCGATCCAGTGCATGAACATCGCCCTGGGCATCGAGGAAACCCTCGGCCTGCCGACGGTCGGAGTGGCGCCGTGAGTGTGACTGCCCCGCAAGGCTTCCGAGCCGCCGGGGTGGCTGCCGGTCTGAAATCGACCGGTGCGCCGGACGTCGCGGTGGTGGTCAATGACGGTCCCCAGTACGCAGCCGCCGGCGTCTTCACGTCCAATCGGGTACGGGCGGCTCCCGTCCGCTGGTCCATGCCCTTGGTCCACCGCCACCCAGGCGGCGGCGGGCAGCTGGCGGCGGTGGTGCTCAACTCGGGGGGCGCCAACGCCTGCACCGGCGCCGCCGGATTCGCCGACACCGTTGCTACCGCCGAGGCCGCGGCGACTGGGCTGACGATCGCCGCCGACCAGGTGGGCGTCTGTTCGACCGGTCTGATCGGCGAACGGCTGCGGATGCCTGCACTACTTGCCGGGGTGGCCGCCGCGATCGCAGCTCTCGCCGGCGACCTCGACTCCGGTTCGGCGGCTGCCGCCGCCATCATGACGACCGACACGGTGCCGAAAACCGTTGTGGTTCAGGGTGACGGCTTCCGGGTCGGCGGGATGGCCAAGGGCGCCGGGATGCTCGCTCCCGGGCTCGCGACCATGCTGGTGGTGCTGACCACCGACGCTTCCGCGTCCCCGGATCAACTCGATGCCGCCCTGCACTCGGCCACCAGGGTGAGCTTCGACCGCCTCGACTCCGACGGCGCGATGTCCACCAACGACACGGTTCTGCTGCTGGCGTCCGGGGCGTCGGGGAGCGTCCCTGACACTGCAACCCTCACCGCGGGAGTCACCACGGCATGCGCCGATCTCGCCCGGCAACTGTTGGCCGACGCCGAAGGTGCCACCAAGGACATCGCCATCGAGGTGGTCCGCGCGAGGTCTGAGGACGACGCGGTACTGGTGGGCCGATCGGTGGCACGGAACAACCTGGTGAAGACCGCCTTCTTCGGGCAGGACCCCAACTGGGGTCGGATCCTGGCAGCGATCGGGACCACAGCGGCCGAGTTCGATCCGGACCTGCTGGACGTGGCGATCAACGGTGTGTGGGTCTGCCGCGGCGGATCCACCGGCGACCCACGGGACGGAGTCGACCTGTCCGGACGGTCGGTCCACGTGGTGATCGACCTGCATGCGGGGACCGAAACCGCGACCATCCTCACCAACGACCTGTCGCACGCCTACGTCCACGAGAACTCGGCGTACTCGTCATGAGAGCAGCCGATACCGCCGCGGCGACCACCGATCGGGACCCGGAAGCGATCGGGCACATCGCCGCCAGGGCAAGGATTCTGGCAGACACGCCGCCGTGGCTGCAGCGGTATTCCGGCCGGACGGTCGTGGTGAAGTACGGCGGGAACGCCATGACGGACGACGCGCTGAAGGTGGCCTTCGCCGACGACATGGTGTACCTGCAGTCAGTCGGAGTGCGCCCGGTGGTAGTGCACGGCGGCGGACCGCAGATCACCGCCATGCTCCAGCGGTTGGGCATCGCCGCCGAGTTCAAGGGCGGACTCCGGGTGACCACCGCGGAGATCCTCGAGGTGGTCCGGATGGTGTTGGTGGGCCAGGTGGGTCGCGAACTGGTGGGCATGATCAACAAGCACGGACCGCGTGCAGTCGGTATGTCGGGGGAGGACGCCCAGCTGTTCACCGCCGCACGCCGGTCGGTGACCATCGATGGCGATGAGCACGACATCGGCCTGGTCGGGGATGTGGTCGGCGTGAACACCGCCGCGGTGACCGATCTGCTCGACGCCGGCCGGATCCCGGTGATCGCGACAGTCGCGCCGGATGCCGATGGCGTCGTGCACAACGTGAACGCCGACACCGCGGCCGCCGCACTGGCGATCGCCCTCGGCGCCGTCAAGCTGGTGGTGCTGACCGATGTCGAGGGTCTCTATGCCGACTGGCCGGACCCCGCCAGCCTGCTGTCCACCATCACCGCGTCCGACCTGCGGAAGCTGTTGCCACGCCTGCAGTCCGGCATGCTGCCGAAGATGCAGGGCGCGCTGCGGGCCGTGGAGGGTGGGGTGGCGGCGGCGCACGTCATCGACGGCCGGGTGGCGCACTCCGCGCTGCTGGAGATCGTCACCACCCAGGGCATCGGCACCATGGTGCTGCCCGATGCCGGCACCGACCGGGAACAGCAGGCCCGACCATGACGGCCGCCCAGCCATCGGCCGCCGAGCCATCGGCCGTCCGGCCATCGATCGCCGAGGCATCGGCGGCCATCGGTTCGACCGGCAACGCCCGAGCCGCCGAACGCTGGTCGGCATCCCTGATGGCGAACTTCGGCACCCCGGCGGTCGAGCTGGTGTCCGGTGATGGCGCCGTGGTGCAGGACGCCGACGGCAAGCGGTATCTCGACCTGCTCGGCGGCATCGCAGTCAACGCCCTCGGCCACGCCCACCCCGCGATCGTCGAGGCCGTCAGCACGCAGATCGCCGCTCTCGGTCACGTCTCCAACTTCTTCAGCCACCCCGCGGTGCTCGAGCTGGCCGAGCGGCTGATCCAGTTGTCCGGCGCCGGGCCCCAGGGCCGGGTGCTGTTCTGCAACTCCGGGGCGGAGGCCAACGAGGCGGCGTTCAAGATCGCCCGGTTGACCGGCCGGCCGAAGATCATCGCCACCGACGGCGGTTTCCACGGCCGGACCATGGGCGCCCTGGCGATGACCGGCCAGCCCGGCAAGCAGGCGCCGTTCGCGCCGATGACGCCAGGCGTCGAATTCGTGCCGTACGGCGACGCGTCGGCAATGGCTGCCGCCCTGCGCCCCAGCGAACCCGATGGGGCCGAATCAGCTGTCGGTGCGGTGATCCTGGAACCGATTCAGGGCGAGGCCGGTGTCGTCGACCCGCCTAACGGCTACCTCGCAGCGGTGCGGGAGATCACTTCTGCCGCAGGCACATTACTCATCCTGGACGAGGTGCAAACCGGAACAGGCCGGACCGGCAGCTGGTTCGCCTTCCAGCACGACGGGATCGTCCCGGATGTCGTCACGCTGGCGAAGGGGCTGGGCGGCGGACTGCCGATCGGCGCTGTCATCGGATTCGGACCCGCGGCTGCCCTGTTGTCAGCCGGCCAGCACGGCTCGACCTTCGCCGGCAACCCGGTGTGTGCCGCGGCCGCGCTGGCGGTGTTGCGCACCATCGACTCGGAGCGGTTGCTCGATCACGTCGACGCGATCGGCAAGCACCTTGCCGGCGCACTGGAAGCTCTGGATCATCCGCTGATCTCGCACGTCCGCGGTCGTGGCCTGCTGCTCGGGATCGTCCTGAACGCCGAGATCGCCCCAGGAGTCGTCGCTGCCGCCAGGGAAGCCGGGTTCCTGATCAACGCGCCCGTCGCCGACGTGCTGCGCCTGGCGCCTCCACTGAACCTCAGCCTCGAGCAGGCGGACTCGTTCGTCGCCGCGATAGGGCCGATCCTGGATTCCGTCGACACACCCGAGTCGGCGCACCCGAAAGCCCCCTCCGATCTGCCGGCCGGCCCGGCCACGCCGAAGGACTGATGCCATGATGCGCCACTACCTACGCGATGACGACCTGAAACCCGACGAGCTGGCAGCGGTACTGGATCTTGCCGATCGCTACGCCGCCGACCGCAACGGCCCGAAGCCGTTGCAGGGCAAAGCGGTAGCCGTGCTGTTCGAGAAGAACTCGACCCGGACGAGGCTGTCGTTCGAGGTCGGCATCACCGAACTGGGCGGGCAGCCGGTGATCATCGACGCTCGTACGTCCCAGCTGGGTCGCGAGGAGACGATCGAGGACACGTCGCGGATGTTGTCCCGCTACGTCCATGCGGTGGCGATCCGGACCTTCGCCCAGCGCCGAATCGATGCATTGGCCAGCGTTTCGTCGGTGCCGGTGATCAACGCACTCACCGACGAGTTCCACCCGTGCCAGGTGCTGGCGGACCTGCAGACGATCCGCCAGCGCAAGGGGACCCTCGCCGGACTCACCCTCACCTATCTGGGAGACGGCGCGAACAACATGTCGCACTCGTTGATGCTGGGCGGAGCGAATGCGGGCATGCAGGTAAGAGTGTCTGCGCCGCACGGCTTCGAGCCCGATCCGCAGATCATGGTGAACGCCAAGGAACGCGCCACCGTCACCGGCGGTTCGGTGGAGATGATCGGTGATCCGCATGCCGCCGTCGACGGCGCCGACGTGGTCACCACCGATGCCTGGACCTCGATGGGGCAGGAGAACGACGGCCTGGACAGGGTTGCCCCGTTCCGGCCGTACCAGCTGAACTCCGGCCTACTGGCCAGGGCCGATCCGGAAGCGATCGTGCTGCACTGCCTGCCGGCGCATCGCGGGTGGGAGATCACCGATGAGGTGATCGACGGACCGTCGTCGGCGGTCTGGGATGAGGCGGAGAACCGACTGCATGCACAGAAGGCCCTGCTCGCCTGGCTGCTGGCACGGTCGGACGCCACCGGATGACGGCGATCGACAAGGGCGTACCTGGCAGCACGCACACCGTTCCGGCGACCAAGGCGGCCCGGCTGGGCCGGATCACCGAACTGATCCGGGATCGGGCCGTCCGGTCACAGACCGATCTGTTGGCGCTGCTGCAGGCGGAAGGCATCTCGGCGACCCAGGCGACGTTGTCCCGGGATCTCGACGAACTTGGCGCCGTCAAGCTCCGGGGAGTCGACACAGGCGCGCCCGTGTACCAGATACCGGAGGACGGCGGACCCCGGCCGATGGCCGGGGGCACCGCCAGGGTGGCCCGGTTGCTGGCCGAACTGTTGTTGTCCTGGAACGCTTCTGGGAACCTCGCCGTGCTGCGAACACCGCCCGGCGCCGCGCACTTCCTGGCGTCGGCGCTGGACCGGGCGGCGTTCGACGACGTGGCCGGCACCATTGCCGGCGACGACACCATCCTGCTGGTCGCTCGCGAGGGACTCACCGGCGCCGACATCGGACACCTCCTGGCGGCCATGTCCGAACACCATCGGACCCAAGCCGCCGTCCACCCAGACCCCGACCCGACACCCGCTTCCAAGGAGCAATGACCCATGACCGAACGCATCGTGCTGGCCTACTCCGGCGGACTGGACACCTCGGTGGCGATCGGCTGGATCGCCCACGCCACCGGTGCCGAAGTGATCGCCGTCGCCGGCGACGTCGGGCAGGGCGGCGAGGACATGGAGACCATCCGGCAGCGGGCACTGGCCTGCGGAGCCGTCGAGGCGGTGGTCGCCGACATGCGGGAGGAGTTTGCCGACGAATACTGCCTGCCGGCGCTGCAGGCCAATGCGCTGTACATGGACCGCTATCCGCTGGTGTCCTCGCTGTCCCGGCCGGTCATCGCGAAGCACCTGGTCAGGGCCGCCAAGGAGTTCGGAGCCGGAACGGTCGCTCACGGGTGCACCGGAAAGGGCAACGACCAGGTGCGGTTCGAGGTCTCCATCGGGGCGCTGGCGCCGGACCTGAAAATCCTTGCCCCGGTCCGGGACTCCGGAATGAGCAGGGACAAGGCGATCATCTTCGCCGAGGAGCGGGGCCTGCCGATCCAGACGAGTCGGGCGAACCCGTACTCCGTCGACGAGAACGTCTGGGGCCGGGCCGTCGAAACCGGCTTCCTGGAGGACATTTGGAACTCACCGGTAGAGGACCTGTACGACTACACCGACGACCCCTCAGCCGCCCGAGCACCCGACGAGGTGCTGATCGCCTTCGAGGCCGGACGGCCGGTGGCCATCGACGGCCGAGCGGTCAGCATGCTGCAGGCCGTGGAGGAACTGAACAAGCGGGCCGGAGGTCAGGGAGTCGGCCGCATCGACATGGTCGAGGACCGGGTGGTGGGCATCAAGTCGAGAGAGATCTACGAGGCACCCGGCGCCATGGCGCTCATCACGGCACACCGGGAGCTGGAGAACGTCACCATCGAACGCGAACATGCCCGGTTCAAGCAGGTCGTCGGGCAGCGCTGGACCGAGCTGGTCTACGACGGTCTGTGGTTCTCACCGCTGAAGAAGTCCCTCGACGCGTTCATCGCCGACAGCCAGCGGCACGTCACCGGGGAGATCAGGATGGCGCTCGGGCACGGCACGGCCGTGGTCACCGGGCGGCGGAGCGAGCATTCGCTCTACGATTTCAAGCTCGCCACCTACGACGCCCAGGACACGTTCGATCAGTCGCTGGCGCGCGGTTTCGTCCAGTTGTGGGGGCTGAACACCAAGATGACCACCGCACGGGACCTGCGGGTATCCGGGTGAGGCCGTCCGACCCGGAAAGTGCTGGGGCGCTGAAGCTGTGGGGCGGACGGTTCACCAGCGGCCCGGCACCGGAGATGGCGGCGCTCAGCGTCTCCACCCACTTCGACTGGCGGCTGGCGCCCTACGACATCACGGCGTCGAAGGCTCACGCGACGGTGATGCACCGCGCAGGGCTGTTGACCGACGACGAGCTGAACTCCATGCAGCGAAGTCTGGATGAACTGGCCGCGGACGTGGCCGCCGGATCCTTCACGCCGATCCCCGACGACGAGGACGTCCACACAGCACTGGAGCGTGGACTGCTGGACCGGGCCGGCGTCGAACTAGGCGGCAAGATCCGGGCCGGGCGATCGCGCAACGACCAGATCGCCACTCTGTACCGGTTGTACCTGCGGGATGCCTGCCGCCGGATCGCAGGCGCGACAACGGATCTTCAGCAGGCGCTGCTCGATCAGGCCGCCGCGGCCGGGCAGGCGCCGATGCCCGGACGGACCCATTTCCAGCATGCCCAACCGGTGCTGCTGGCGCATCATCTGGCGGCCCACGCGCAGGCCATGGTGCGGGACGTGGACCGGATCCGCGACTGGGACCGCCGGCACGCCGTCTCCCCGTACGGGTCCGGAGCCCTCGCCGGATCCTCGCTGGGGCTCGATCCGACTGCGATGGCCGAGGAGCTCGGCCTGAACCGGCCGGCCGAGAACTCCATGGACGCAACGGCTTCCCGGGACTTCGCCGCCGAATTGGCGTTCGTACTTGCCATGCTGGCTGTGGACCTGTCCCGCTGGGCGGAGGAAGTCGTCATCTTCGCCACCACGGAGTTCGGGTATCTCACGCTGGCTGACGCATTCGCCACCGGATCCTCGATCATGCCGCAGAAGAAGAACCCGGATATTGCGGAGCTCACCCGCGGGAAGGCCGGTCGGCTGATCGGCAACCTGACCGGGCTGCTGGCCACCCTGAAATCGTTGCCGCTGGCCTACAACCGGGATCTGCAGGAGGACAAGGAACCGCTGATCGACTCGATCGAGCAGCTTCTGCTCGTCCTGCCGGCGGTCGCCGGTATGACGGCGACGTTGCGATGGGATCTCGCCCGGCTCGCGAGGATGGCATCGGCAGGATTTTCGCTGGCCACCGACATCGCCGAATGGCTGGTGCGGCAAGGGGTCCCGTTCCGGGTTGCGCACGAGGCGGCGGGTCAGTGCGTGGCGCTCGCCGAAGCGTCCGGTCGTGACCTGGACGAGCTCACCGATGCTGAACTGGCCGGAATCCACCAGTCGCTCACACCCGAGGTGCGCGCGGTGCTGACCGTGCCCGGATCGCTGGCCTCCCGTGACGGTGTCGGCGGTACCGCGCCGGTCCGGGTCGCCGAGCAGCTGGAGGCGCTCGCCGAGAGGGTCGCCGCCGACCGGTCGTGGGCCGGCGCCCGGCCGTGACGGGCATGGCCGGTCGCCCGGCCGCGGCGGGCATGGGCCTGGCCGTGACGGCATGGCCGGTCGCCCGGCCGCGGCGGGCATGGGCCTGGCCGTGACGGCATGGGCCAGGCGCCCGGCCGCGACGCACCGCTGGTGTCGGAGCCGGTGGTGACACCGACAGTCGGGCGGCTGCTGCCTCGGACGTTCTTCGCCCGCCCCGTGCTCCAGGTGGCACCGGAGCTGCTCGGTGCCGTTGTGTCGTCCACCCGCACCGGCGTCGCGGTACGCCTCACCGAAGTGGAGGCCTACGCCGGGCCGGCCGACCCGGCGTCACACGCCGTGCGGCGGACGCTAAGGACCGAGGTGATGTACGGCCCGCCCGGGTTTCTCTACGTATATTTCGTTTACGGCATGCACTGGTGCGCGAACCTGGTGACCGGCCCGAACGGTGCGGCGTCGGCGGTGCTGCTCCGGGCGGGCGAGGTGACGGCCGGGCTGGCGGCAGCCAGGGCGTTGCGGCCTTCGGTCCACCTGGACGCACGGCTGGGCCGCGGGCCGGCCGCGGTCGCGGCACTGCTGGGCCTCACCGGCGCCGACTCCGGCAGCGACCTGTGCCGACCTGGTCGTGCCCTCGCGGTCAGGTCCGGCGCACCACCGACACGGATCTCCGCCGGCCCGCGGGTCGGGATCACTCGGGCGGCGGAGCGTTCGTGGCGGTTCTGGGAGAACGGCGCTGCGAGTGTGACGGCATTCCGCACCGGCACCCGTCGCCGGCGGCCGTCAGACGGGAGCTCGCAGACCTGATATCTGGGTGAGGAGCACAAGCTCAGTCGGTGTCCGAGCAAACCGGGCGGGTCGCGATGCGACAATCGGTGGCGTGTCAACAGTGAGCGCGTCCACCGGCCTGCGAGGTCCGGCGCCAGCCGACCACCCGGCGTCCGTCCTGGACGAGCTGGAGTGGCGCGGGTTGGTGGCCATGAGCACCGATAGGGACGCGCTCGCCCAAGCCCTGGCTGCCGGTCCGCTCACCGCGTACTGCGGATTTGACCCGACCGCGCCCAGCCTGCACTTCGGCAATCTGGTGCAGCTCGTGGTGCTGCGCACCTTGCAACGGGCCGGGCACCGGGTGATCTGCCTGGTCGGTGGGTCCACCGGTCTGATCGGCGATCCGAAACCGACATCGGAACGCGTCCTCAAGACCAAGGAACAAACCGCTGAGTGGGTGGGGCTGATTCAGCGGCAGGTCCGGCCGTTCCTGGAATTCGAGGGCCAGAACCCCGCATTGCTGGTCAACAACCTGGACTGGACCGCTCCGATGAGCGCGCTGGACTTCCTGCGTGAGATCGGCAAGCACTTCCGGGTCAACACGATGATCCGCAAAGAGGCGGTTGCCGCCCGGCTGAACAGCGCCGACGGCATCAGCTACACCGAGTTCAGCTACCAGATCCTGCAGGGACTGGATTACCTGCAGCTGTTCCGCGAATACGGCTGCACGCTGCAGACCGGCGGTCAGGACCAGTGGGGGAACCTGACGGCCGGCGTGGATCTGGTCCACAAGGCCGAAGGCAAGTCCGTCCACCTGTTGGCCACCCCGCTGGTCACCGACTCCCACGGTCAGAAGTTCGGCAAGTCGGAAGGCAATGCGGTCTGGCTCTCGGCCGAGATGACCAGCCCCTACGCGTTCTACCAATACTGGGTCAACGTCGAAGACTCGATGGTGGTCCCGCTGCTGAAGGTGTTCACCGATCGCACCCCCGAGCAGATCGCCGAGCTGGAACGCGCGGTGACTCAGCGTCCACAGAGCCGCGAGGCGCAGCGCGCGTTGGCCCTGGATGTGACATCTCTGGTGCACGGCGGGGCAGCGGCCGACGCGGCGATCGCGGCCAGCGGTGCGCTGTTCGGCGGTGGTGACCTGGCCGAGGTGGACGAGTCGACGCTGCGGGCTGCGTTGTCCGAGGCCGGACTGCACCGGGTGCCGGAGCCGTCGACCGTCGTCTCGTTGTTGGTGACGACGGGGCTGGCCGGCTCCGTGTCCGAGGCCAGACGGACCGTCAGGGAGGGGGGCGCCAACATCAACAACGTGCGCATCTCGGACCCGGACCACATACCGGCTCCTGACGATCTGCTGCATGGTCAACTGTTGGTGATCCGGCGCGGAAAGAAGGCCATCGCGGGCGTCGAGTTGGCCGGCTGAACCACTCGAGCAGACCGGCCCGTAGGGCGTCGGTCGGTTGACGCAGAGGGGTACGCCGCGCAGGACACGCCGCTCAGGACGTTGGCCGCGCCCAGACCTCCGCCGGCCGCGGCCCTGCTGGCTGGGGGTTGTGCAGCGAATCCACTGGTCTGTCGGCGATCGGCTGCACAACTACGGCGTTGGTATGATGCGGCCAGGTCGCCTGGGGTGTTGTGCAGCGAATGCACCGGTCTGTCGGCGATCGGCTGCACAACCACGGCGTTGGTCTGATGCGGCGCG
>JAABUP010000381.1_pt1 | contig 99621 bp, 134 predicted proteins | sample 5559201 | NCBI WGS metagenome assembly JAABUP01 (sample SAMN10711887, study PRJNA513373) | rock metagenome | isolation source: Antarctica rocks | place: Antarctica | reverse complement strand
GCCCCCTGATTCTTTTCACCTAGACCTTGTAACCAGGTGAGCTAAGCATGAGCATTACACCTTGGCTGCTGCAGACCTCTCACTGCAAAACTAGTACCAAGCAAAATACTGCTGAAGTCATTTTTTTTCAACTTCATTCTTCAAAGCATGCATAGCTTGATAGCTACTTAGTCATACCTTATAAGACATGCATGTCTCAAGACACATTATAATGATGCTTAATGCAGCACATGTTTGCATTGTCAATTTCTAACACACTCAATCCAACGACATGTTCTGAAACGCATTACAGCTCTGCTCACTGACTCAGTTATGCTGAGCTGGCCACAAATAATGGCAGTCAACCAAATGTGACTTAAAACTTGTCACTGTTTGGCGCTAACACCAACTACCAGTGAAATCACAGCTGACTTTGTGCATAGACATAGGCAGCCGTGCCACATAAGAACAAGTCAGCATAAGTGAGGCAACAGAAGACCGCAAGCAATCTGCTTGCATCTGCCCTCCCTCAGGTTAGTAGTCTGTTGACATTACGCTGCAGGTATCCCTCAGCCCAACCCCAGCCAATGTCAGCAAGCCTTACTCCATTCAATGCACACTAACCTCAAGACTTCACAGATGAGCCACCAGCACCACTTAGACATGTACAGCAAAGGCTTGAAAGCAGCAGCCAGCATACAGCTGTGCAAAGCAAATCAAACTCACACCCAATCAGTTTTAGCTAACAGAAGGAACCGAATCCAATATTCTTGCCGCTTTTGATATCCAAATATGCCCTGTGCCCACCAAATCCAGCTGCTAAAACAGTCCCAACAGCAATTAGGCCTGTCAAGATGAAGATGAGCAGACTGGCCCGCCCAGATCGGCGAACAATTCTGCCGATCATTGTGACCCCAATGAAAGCAGCCACAAAACAGATAGGGGAAAAGACCCAAGCGTACTGCGTGTTCAGCTCTCCACTGAAGAAGTATGACAGGGCGATGGTGCTGCTGCTGAAGAGGATCATCACAACTGCAGTAGGCGCGACCACCTGCACCAAAAAGGCTTTCCATTCAAAAAGGGCAGAAAATGTTCAAGGTGCAAAGCAAAACAGCAAAGCAAATTGTCCAAGTGGTATTAAGCTGAGTGCTCAGCTGCAGTGGCAACCAGAAGCAAGCGCTTTGCATCTGACCTGTTTGTTCACAGCCCTACTGCCATCTGCTGCAGTCCCACCATCAATACCCTATCTCATGATAGGTTATGCGACCACACACAAATTTGAGCAAGGTTTTCCCTTTGCAGCCGGCCAGAGAGTAGCACATGAAAGAGGCACAGGGGGGGTTGTGGGCTTACCCGTGGGTCCATGCCCAGCTGCAAAAGGTAGGGGTTAAAAATGAGGGCCCCTCCAATGCCCAGCAGCCCTGCAGATGCCCCAGACACAGCAAACACCGCCATGGCTATCAGTAACACCTTCATTGGTCGCCTCTTGCCTGCACAAATTGCAAGAGAATTGCATAGGACTGGCACCAAAAGCATTTGTGATTCCAAAGCACCTGCTATGCCATGGCTATCATTATCAGCTGTGAAGGCAGCCACTCACTTGCACAGCTAAGGCAAACATTTGCGCTCATGAACTTATGGAAGGTATGATGCTGGATGTGGCTGCTTTCAGTGTATTCTGCCAGCATCACGCATCATCCTGCATCTGCTTAACATGCATTCACTGGGCAGCAATGCAGGCGGGCACAGCTAGCAGCACCAGAAGTGTGGATGCAAAACTATTGCAGGGTCTAAGATCATTTGTGCGCCTACGTCCAAAGCTTTGGGGCGTCAGCTCACACATGTTATTGGTAGCCACACTGCACATGCCCATGCCCCTGCCCATGCGCATGGTGCCCAATACTACGCTGCATGATGCACTGGTTGAGACGCCACAGTAGTCTTAGGCAGCAGCTCACAGTGCCCAGGGTCTTCGTTTTTCAGGCCAGCAGGCTCTGATATGCGGCAGCCTCACTCGTTAACATGAGTCACATCATGCTCACCTGTGCTTTCACGCCAGGATGTCTGATGACTCTCACCTGGCTCCATGCCCCAGACTGTACAGTACCAACTGGAAACACAAATGTCAGATGTTGGTGGTACACTGGGGAAGCATACCTGGTGGGACGCCAGAGCGATCTCCAACAAGTAGCTCATGCATTTCAGGGTCTTCATGGTTCAACCCTGCAGGCTTGCCCAGCTCTGCCAGCTCATGCCTGATGAAGTAGACTGTGAGGGAGATGCAGAAGACTGCCTGTGCCCCAAAGATTCCCAGGAACTGCTTGCTGCAGTGGCCATACTTCGACTTCTCCAGCTGGAAAGCCAGGAAGACTATCCACAGCGAGAGCAACATGGCAACCTGTGACAGACAACATGACTGACAGAGGACTGATGTCCACCGACAACAATCAAGGGCTGCTTGCTGAGTGTTCCTGCTTGGACTCTTCCAGTGGAAGGCTGTGGCAATCTGCCAACAGGAAGAGCAGCATGCTGGTTTTTGCACAACGGCTTTACTCAGCATTGGCACATAATCATGCCTGGCTTCCTTCTAAGCCACCAGGCAATGCTCATTGCAATGACCATGGGTGTATGTCGGACAATATCCTTCATAATGCAGACAACAGAGGGCCAGAGCAGTAGTGACTCAGGTCAGCATGCAAACTTTAGAGCTGTGACGAGACGCCTAGCAGTTGCATGCGAAAAGATTGGGCAAATACAACACTCCTTGACTGTTTGCTTATGAGTGCCCAACACACAGGCAGTCTTGAAATGCATAGCAATGCCACAGCCAATGGCAACATACACAGTGGACAGCCCTCTCAAAATAGAACGGCCCAAACATGAGTCACAGCACTTGTGGACACTCAGTGATCAGGAGTATAGTGTGCCTGAAGCAAGGAAATATGTTACCTGAAACCATGAGACAGTTTTGAGGGCCGCCCAAAGGCTCTCTGCGGAATCTGGAGCCTGCACCACTGCAGCGTGTGCAGGCTCCACAGCTTCCTCATCAGCTTCCGCATGACCACCTGTACCATAAAAATGACAGTCATAATCAGAAAGTGTGCTCGTGATGCCATTCACGAATATTCTTGCCTCTTCAGTCAGAGTTGGCTGCAACTGCATGCAGTGCAAACTCTGTTGCAGGCGTTCAGATCTCCTCTCACACCATGTCAGTCATATGCATTGCTGCCTACGAGCCTTCTTGACAGACAAGTCTGTCTGTGCACAAACCTATCCTGCTGGGAACACAACCTGACGGGAAAGTGTTCATCAGAAACATGACAGGGATAGCGTGACAACTGCTGTGAACAGATACAAATTTTTGTGTGCAAGAGTTTGATATTGCAGAAGACACCCAACTCTGCAGGAGACTACTCCAGGCACTAATGGACTGATACGCCTGCCATTATGGATGCTTTATGGCAGCAACTGACATGGAAGATTTGTCACAGTACTGGTTTTACATCACTGAAAGCATTTTAGGGTAGGCAGCAAATGTTGACCTGTTATGTCAGGAGTCACTAACGACCTTTCGAGTACAGCTTGTGACTTTTATGCCGTAACTGAAACCATAGGCACAGCTTTGTTACCTGGCATTTTGATTTCATGGAAGTGCTCCTCATGCAGGACTCCCCCTTCTGTGCTGGCATCATCAGGTGTGTCCTCTTCTTCCCCCTCTGGCCTCTTGGCAGCAATGTACTCAGGTGATGCCAGAGCTCCGCGCCGCTTGTTCTCCTCATTGTACTGCCTAATCAAACATGAGAGTTGCAATCACTGATTCCACTGCCATACAGATGAGATGCTCTGCATTAGATGCTCTGCATGGTCATGAATTCCATTATGACTCATTCATGACATAACGGTGGGCAAAAATGCGGCTCATATACCATTTGGGCTGCAGTAAATATGATGAGATGCACATGTACCTTTGTGCTACATTAAAGTCCCCATTCACTCATCTGACAGGCATAGATTGTCAGCTTTGCAGTAAGGTGTGGCACCTGCTGAAAGGCTGGTTGCATGTGCTATGCAATCACTTCGGCTTGTTTGCATGGTTGGCGGAATCCATTCACAAGATGTTATGCAAAAAAGCAAATGCAACACAAAACTTTGATGTCATTGACCTAATGCACATTGGGTAGGATCAAATTTGGCAGCATCAAATGCTTGCCAGACTGGCATTGTCATCATGGGCAAAATTTCTAGCTATCGCTTGTTTGGTCGCTTATGCCAATACAGGTGCACCAGCAACCACGCGCTGCACTGCAGCCTCAACCTCCTCTGGTTGTACAATGGTTGCTGCCTCCAGTTCAAATGCATATGCAGTTGGCACATCCTGACTGCTCAACCTCACCACCTGCAGTACGCAAAACATGTTTGCCGGACTGCCCCAACAGATGTGGAGAGTTGTTGCTTGTGAATTGACAGCAGCTGGCAAGCAGCAAAAGGACAAATATCTTGTCTTGCTGCCGTTCAAAGTAGCTGGAAAGTTACTGGAGGTCAATGAGCTCAGTCTTCATAAGAAATTGTTGCACACAGGGGTTGCAATCCAAACTGCCGGCAGCTCAAAGATACTTGCATGGCTGACACACGAGACCAAGGTAAATTGAGCATGTGCTCCGAACTACAGTGCACCCATACCCCATGATGCACCTTCTTGCAGACTTGATGATGACAGCCAACAGAGAGACTTGCCCAGATGCATCACCAACATGGATTTTGTTCATGCATCAGTTGCAACAATAGAACCAGAGTGATGTACTTCATCACAAGGCTAGCTCACCTCAAGGTTTAGTGGAAAAGGCATTTGTGAAAGACAGCACAAAGACACTAGTATCATAGGGCGCATGACTACAGGACACATCTTACCTCATGGTGTAGCTCCTTGATGCAGCACTTATGACAGCAGAGACAACAAATCAATGCCTAGTGGGAGCAGGATACGACTGAAAATCGCATGCAGCTCCAAATGCAAAAGGTGTGCAGCGTGCCTTGCGCTTTCTGCTCATTGAACACGCACGGCTTAATACTAGCGCTGAGGGAGCTGCCAATGCCAGATACAAGACCAAAATGGGTTCAGGTGTACGCAATGAGCCAAAAACGACTTGAGCAAGGGCATGAGGGTTGATCATGCTTGATGAAATGCAGGGGGTTGATGGCTAGGGGGTTGATGGCTACCTCGTGGTCTAGCTCATTGAAGAGGGATTCATTGATGACAGCAGAAAGAGAAGCCCCGATGCCACCTGTCTTCATGCACTCTTCCACGATGATGCACTTGCGTGTCTTTTTGATGCTCTTTGTGATGGTCTCCAAGTCAAACGGCTTCAGACTGATCAGGTCAATTACCTGCACAGCACGAGCCTTCAGGAACAATCACTACATGTGACCAATTTGCAATCCATACAGCAGCAGCAAAAGACTTCAGGCAGACCAAAGCGATGACCCAACAGATGAAACTTCTCAAATACATTGCAGCCACACCAAGATTTTAGACACAAGCCAGGTGTAGTATTTGTAATGGCTTGACAGCCACTGCATGCACTCAATATGCACTGCATCAATGAAGTACCAAGACATGTACAGCAGACAGAGGGACTGGATGTGACCAGTTCAAAATGAGATTGCTGATGGACAACTTACAACCTTGACATGCAATGAGGGCATGAAGAACATCCTTCATTGACATGCATGTGCGTCTACAGCATAATGAAGTAGCAACAACACTACGAACATTCAGCTCAAGAGCAGTATGATGCAAGCAGCAGTATGATGCAAGCAGCAGTATGATGCAAGCAGCAGTATGATGCAAGCAGCAGTATGTGGAATCACCTCAGGGTCAAAGCCCTGCTTTTCGAGACTCTGCACAGCTTGCATGACCACATAGCGCATGCGACTATAGCACAGAATGGTCACATCACCACCTTCCCGTACTAGCTCTGCTTTCTCAAGAGGCTGGTAGTATCCTTCCTGAGTTTCACCTGTAAGAGCCACAACATTTTTCAGAGCATGGTTTGTCTGATAAGATACTTGCACAATGAAAATCTGTGGTATGGTTTGTGCTGCCCAATCATTGTCGTTGTTATGTATGCTTATCTTTCATTTGGAACTGTGTATGTTGTCACGCATTGCAAATTCAGCAGAGTGGTTTTTGGGCAACATGATTCACTCTTGGCAATCAGCAGTAGCTTTGCAGGTGCAAATACTGGTGTACAATGGTGGTGTAGAGCTTGTCATTGCCAGCAAGCATGGGTCAGCAGGACCTTCAGGATGGCTGCATTTATGCAATCATGTCAACACCATTCAGCATGACATGAGAGATAATCAGCCTTGACACACCACAGGAGCGCACCCCTCTGCAGGTCATGCATCATTGGTCAGCACTTTCAGCAGTGCATGGTAGCGACTCACCCTTGACGTTGTACAGGAGCACATGCTCGAAGAAGATGATGGGGTTGTCACTCCTGATGGCTGACTTCAGCAGAGCCTTGGAGTTGGCCACCGTCGAGCAGGCCACCAACTGCACTCCTGGAATACTCTGGAAGTAGCTTTCTAGACGCTGACTGTGTTCTGCTCCCAACTGGCGGCCGACGCCACCAGGCCCGCGAATTACTACTGGCACCTGCATTTATAATGTAGCCACGTGTCCAACTGGCAAGCTTGACTACAGAACAAACATGCTTTGTGAAGGGACCTGTGTGCGAGGTGCATTGGATTCTACATGCTTCATCACAATCTCTGTTGCAGATCACGCGCAAGGCTGCAAGGTCAATGTACCAATGTGGAGCGTATTGAGAATGACGGCAACACCGCCATAACTGAAATGGGCTCTGACGCTCACTGGCAATGCGGCGTTTTTTACATCTAGCATTTGCTGAAGCCTAGCGCTGCACGCACTGACTGCATGCTTAGTGCGAATTCAAAGCAATTGTTGCATGTAGGTATAGCCAACACCTCCTGCTATTTTGCTACAAAATCGTTTGTACTCCTGACTGAATTGATCAACCTTGTGGTTTGCCAGGTCAACTGTGCTTCAGAGCACCCTTCGCTATATTGCCATCTGCTATGTCTAGCTCTAGCCAAACTTACAATATGCCAGGTCCGTGTATGGAATACTGTTCAGATGGAACAGTATTTCCAATTTGTATACCAAACATCACGTGCAACCAGCAATGACAGATACCCGGGCCATCTGGTGATCTGTAGCAACTGTCATTCAAGTCATCATGTGATCATACTATTACTCACCTTGTACTGGCCTCCAGAGGTGTAATGCAGCATGCCTGCATTGTTGGAGATCTGGTTGTAGGCCAGCAGCAGGAAGCCCATGTTCATGCCCTCAATGACGGGCCTCAGCCCTGTCATTGCTGCACCAATGCCCATTCCCACAAACCCGTTCTCTGCATTGTATGACAAGCAATCTTTCTGTGTCTGCCATGCACAAATACTACTTGACAATGAACAGTGAATCCCATGTAGTAATGCTGGAAGCACAAAGTCTTCTGCACGATGCCAGGCAAGCAGGTTCATGCCAGGCAAACATGGTTGTGACGGCATAGGTGAATGAGAAAGGATGCTGCTTACCACAAATTGGCGTATCCAGCAATCGAAAGTCGCCGTACTTCTTGTGTAGGTCGTATGTGACCTTGTAGGAGCCCCCATAGTGTCCAACATCCTCACCTGTGTAGCATACCAAAGGTTTGAAGCATCATGACATACAACACCAAAGATATCAGGATGTATGATGTTCTGGTCAAATGCTGTGCAGGCAGGTTTTGCCTGATCAGTGGCTGCAGATTGTACCTATGACGCAGACATTGGGATCCTTCTCCATTTCCTCATCTACAGCCTCACGCAAAGCCTCCCACATGAGTTTGCCTTTCTTGTCTTTGGCTGCTGTGACTTGTAAATTTCCTCTGGTTGTTCTGGCTGCACAGAACATAGTTTCCGTGGTCAAACAATGGTGATCCGGGTTTCGTCGAGAGTTACAGCACTTTCATCTGTTTGAAAGCACTTTATATTCAGCACTTCAAGCTTGCGATAGGCATGCGCAGTGTCAGCAGCTTAGAGCACTGAGCCTGAAAAATAGCAGTCAGCTATACCCGCATGTCGAACGGGATGCCTTGTCAGGGGCAGCAGCGAAACGCTTGCCGAAGGCAGTTTTCGCGTCGTCAAACTTGCACGACTATTCGCTTCGACACCGGAGGCAGCGCACGCCGGTGTAAGCTGCAGCTGGAGCATCGAAACTCGTTTGTAATGGTCGCGGTGCCGGCCTCGCGAACGAGGGCAATGATTGGCGCCTGACTACGGGCGAGACCAGTGTACAAGCCTGCAACGTCCAACAGGGCAAATCTGCCTGTGCATTCACCGCGAACGCTCTGCAAACCCACGCAAAGCTCTTGCGACCATCCACTCTCGAGGATCGGACCACGGAAGAGCGCACTGCGCACAAAGTAATGCACGCTGCAAGATTGCTCTCTCTGCTCAAATGCTATGCTTGTCAATAAAAGCCTGTTTGCTGAGACACTCTCACGGTGCGCACGACCTGCTGATGCATTGAGTTGAGACATATCCTGATGCAAAGACGTGTTGAAACTCTACTGTTGTGATCGGACCAATGACATACTGGTTTTGCACTCTCTGACGGCAGGCCTGTCTGATCATGACGGTTGAGGAAAGCCCCATTCTTAGAGCAGCTGTAACGGGGGATGTTGAGACACTCGAGGTGCGTGTGGTCGCCTGGTTTCAGGCTTTCTGATCAGTTTGAAAGGTGCCAGCTTGACTTGCATTCTGCAGGACGCAATCGCGGCGGGCGATGACATTGAACAGCTATCCGCCACTGGATGCACACCACTGTACGTGTTGAATCACCTTGCTGTGCAAATGAGCTGGTTTTCCAGGTGACTCAACACTTGCTTGTGACTGCAGAATCATAGCGTCAGAGCGGGGGCACACTCAGGTGGTCAGTACCTTACTGAAACAGAACGCCAACATCAAAGCTTATACGAGGTATCCAACAGTTGTGCCTTGTTGTCTGCAGCAACCTTTTCTTTACCAGCAGCTTTGTCTCTGTTGGCTTGACTTGTCACCACACAGCAAGACAGTCACATGCTCCAAAAGGTCCCTACAAGTACGGCTGTCTCTGTCACCAGCTGGCTCTATTGTTCCATATGTGTGCCCAATGCACTGGTGACAGGCTTCGTGGACGAGTGCTGGTCACATTATAGCCATTGGATGGGTATGCACACCTGCAGCAGCTGTATTTGTACAGGCGCAAGGATACAGCGCTGCACTGGGCGGCCTTCAAGGGTCATGCCGAGGTGGTCCAGGCATTGCTTCAAGCTGGTGCCAATCCAGTAAGCAAGCAACAGCCTTCGGTCGTGTTCACGTTGTCTCACCGCTCACAGCATTCCTTTGCCCAACTCAGAGTGCAAACTGGGCTAAGGCAAGCCCCTTGATAGAGCTGCTACCTGTCATCAGTGCCACTTGCGGCACTACACATACTGCATAGGATGATGCCTGGTGCAGAGCGCCTGCTGCATCTGTTTTTTAGTGCCATTTACATCTCCATGTCCGTTATGCAGGATGCTGTAGGGGAGCTAGGCAACCGGCCAATCCACCTGGCGGCAGCTGCAGGCCACACTGCTGTCGTCAAGCTGTTGCTTAGACAAGGAGCCAATGTGGTGAGCCATCCTATGCCCTGTTTTGTGTAGGTCATTTGCTCCGGCACCACATGAGCATGCCCTTTGGAAACAGCTACTGATCTAGTGTAACAGTCAAGGTCCTGGTAAGGCTTGTGAGTTGGTGTGGCAATGGAGGCAATGCTGCCCTGGTTGTGATCTGCTGCCTACATGTGGTGACTTCTTGCGCATGTCCACCGCAACGTGCTTATGCCAATTTGTCACCTGGCACATGTCATGTAACCCATGGCAGCAGGGGTGGGATGTCAGCTGCATTACTGCTTGCTGACCACCATCAACAAAGCCCTTCCCTTGCTGTTGCACGGAATGACACCAACTTGAAGTGCGTTCTTGGCAGCGCAATACTGAATTTACAAAGTCGTGTGGTTTATGTGACCTTGCTGGCCAGCAGGCCTGCAGGCCTCCTAGGAGGGAGCCAGCAGGAGGCAATTATAAGGACATTATATGTGTCATCCTGCAGGCTAGCAGACATAATTTCTATAATTTGATGAAAATGCTGGCTCTGCAGGCCAGCAGGAATGAGTATGGCAACACTCCAGGCATGACCGCCACCCAGCCAGACTGCAAGGAGGCCCTCAGCGCTGTCATGCTGGGCGGTGAGTCAGCACGGCTGAAGCTGGCAGAGGACATCGAAGCTGCAGCAGCTGAGGCAGAAGCTGCTCGCTTGGAAGAGTACATGCAGAGGGAGGAAAGGTGAGAACGTCAGCGCTTCTCTTGGCTCTGTCTGTCACCATCCAGCAGCATCAACAGAATGAGATTATATAAGCCATGCTGACTGAGAGCTGCATGCTCAACTTCCATATCTTGCTGGCAAGGGCACCACTACACCAGCAGCATCCTTCTTCTTGCGCGTCTTGGCTACACCACAGCTGGTGATTATTGTAGCAGGTGTACAGATCTGCTTGCTGCTAAGCTATATTAGACAATGGATGTATGCAACATCATGTGTGCAGATCATCTAAGCTTTCCTGTGTCTGAAATGTGTGTGACTGATGCCTAAAAAGGCTACAAGGTCTCTAGGACAGCAGTTGCAACACGCAAAAGGAGATGCAGAGGAGGAAAATCTAAACCATACAAACAACACTGCAAGCTGTCTCATAGTTTATGCCTGTTGCAGGGAGCGGCAAATGGAGGCAACAAGATCCTCGGCTCAGCGGCGTCGAGCAGAAGAAGATGCAGAGGAGGACAGGATTGAGGAAGAAGCACGGCAACAAAGGCTGGCTGAAGAAGAAGCTGCCAGGCAGGCAGAAGAGGCCAGACTCAAGGTGGGACAGGCAGGCGGTGCATCAGTCATGTACATATGGCATTGCTCTGTCACCCTGTACCCTGTCTGCTCTTTACACAACATGTTAAACATGTTCAACAAAAGGTTGTCCTTAGGGGCCTGGCAAAGGATGGGGCTTGCTGCTGTGTCAGCATTAAGGGCATTGCAACACCCTAGGCACATGCATAAGATGTTGGTTGGCTAGGGACATGCACCAAGCTGCCTTATAGCCCTTTGTCTGACTGTGGGGTGGAAGCAAGCACAGACTTCTGGCAGTTTTGAGGGTCAGGTCCTGCAACCCACAGGGTGCAATGACATTGGCACGTGTCTTACAATGTACAGTTGGCTGCCACTGTCTAGGAAGCATTTGCTGGCTACCTTGTGTGAGACATGTGACAGTCTATTGCATGTGGGTGTAGGCAGAGGAAGAGGCAAGGCTCAAGGCTGAGGAAGAAGCAAGGCTGGCCAAGATTGCGGCCAAGAAGGCCAAACTTGCTGCTGCAAAAGCTGCAAAGAACAGATGAAACACGTGTCAAGAGCTACAAACATGCTCTGAGGCCTCCAGCAAATTATGTCCATGCTTTGAGGCCTCCAGCAAATTTATGTCCATGCTCAGATCCTATGTGCCTGCCATCAGCACGATGAGCTTTCCTGTCTCCTGTGCTAACTTTTGCATGTACCAGAGTATGGTTGATCTTCTGATGACATGACCATTGACGATGTCTGTGAGCCACTCAGCTGCATACTGCAGTTGCTGGGGATTCTACAAGCAACACTATGCTATCCAGCATGTAACGCCTCATAGACTACTACTTAGACCTAAGTAGCTGCATAGGCAGGTTGCTCTGAAAAGTATATTCATATGTGCATTACAGGAGCAGCACCATGCAGTGATCCTGCATGATTTGCAAAGCTCCATTTGCATTTTGACAGCCATGAATGTGTTCTGTAAAGGCTAGTCCATGACATTGCACAGAGTCAGCAGCTGTTGTACAAACAGCTCAGAGGTGGTGCAGTAATGATGTAAAGACAGCGAAGCAAGAGCTGCTTCAAGTCACAACCTACATATTGCAGCAAACAGTCTGCTTAGCCTACTTTACACAATGATACCCTACATGTTACTGATTCTACTATTGAACAGGCTGCGCAAGCTGAAGGAGTACACACTTGCTACGCTACATCCTAAAGATCCTAATGGAAACTAATAGGCTGATGTCAACAGGCTAGGCTCAAACAAGAAAATGCTGACTACAATTGCAAGATTTGAGTAGCACACAACATGCAGTGCCCCTACACATGTCTACCTAAAACAGCCAAACACTCCAATCTATCTTGCCGGGGAGGAATCAGGCCAACCAGATGTGGACACGGATGCCACAGAGCCTGTGGGGGATCCCATGGATGAGCTAGCCCTGGAGCTTGTGCCAGTGCCCATGCCGTGCCGCCTCAGCACCCCACTACGCCTCATGGCCTGAGCCTGCAGTCTGCTCATTTCTGAGGCCTGAATCTTGCCAGCACTCTTTGCAGCTTGCGCTGATGCTGCTTGAGACATGGCGCTCTGAGGTGATGCAGATGCACCTTGGCTACTGCTGGTGTCAGATGTACTAGCACCTGACATGCTGGCAGAGGGTCTAGCTGCTGAGGGGAATACATTAGATGCTGGATCAGACCTAGCAGGGTTGATATCGATGGGTGGACTCGGGTCGCTGCTGAAGGGGCTCTGAGCGATGGTGTCTCTCTCTGCATCTGCCTTTGGACTGCCCTGGGGGAACCCCTTTGGTTTGCCCTTCAAGCCTCCCTTTGAGCTGCCATCTGTTTCTTCCTTTGAGGTGCTCTGCAGGTTTGCTGGGGCATCACCTGCCTGTGAGCCTGATGGGTTTGCAGACCGTTCAGAGCCTGCACCCATCGCAGCTCTGCCTGAAGCTGTTGCTATGGCCTGTCGCTGATTCCCTGAACTCTGACCGGCACTCTGCGCTTCAGCACCTGCCACGCCGTCAGGTGCTTGCTCATGCTTGTCTGTCAAGGAATTGATCGCCGCTGCAGCATTGGATTCATTATCATCAGCACCAGACGGCTGTGCAGAGATGCTATTGTCATCTGCATGCTTGTCCTGGGGGCCTGATTTGGATGCCAAGTCAGAGTCTGACTGGGCGTCTGAGTCTGACTCAGTTTCAGACAAGGGTGGTGGCTGAGGCCCAGGTGCTTGATTTGGCTCTGCACGACTATCAGTGCCTAAGTCAGCATCTGGGGTTGTGTAGTTACCGTCACCCTCATGTTTGGGCTGCTGAGTTGGTGAAGCATCATGCTGCAAGGACATTGCTTCAGGGCCTGCCCTGCATAAAGCGTCAGCCTAAGCAGCTCACATGGCCAGACCCACCATGACTGCAGCCTGTACATGTATCATAGCCCATACTGTGGTATACTCTATAACATTTCTGTCTGTGAGTTGTGTGGTGTGACAGCAGAGGCTCATGAGGTCTACAAGGCAGCAGGAAGCAGCATTTGCTGAAGCAAAGTGATACCTGCTCTGCTGCTGCTGCCTGATGCGCGACTGTGATGTCTTGCCGCCAGTCAAGTGGTGTAACGTCAGTGCCAGTGCTGCTGCTGCTGGAAGACTGCCACTCTCATCTGCAATACCAGAAGAACAATTCAGAGAGATGCTTGACACATCACATACTGAAGGGAGTAGGGCGTGAAAGCCACAATCTGTACAATCAATGGCACGTCAATGACTCTACGAAGAAGTCACACTATGACAGAGATTAGTATGCTGCGATCAACACAAGACAGGCAAAAAGAGTAGGCTCATGTAGCTGGTCTGAGTTGGCAGCAGTCAGGTAATGCTCAAGACTGTCTTCAGACTAGAGTAGACATGAGCAATGGCAAAGGATACAAACGCAACTGGAGATGATTGGGATTGACCTCCAAATTACCTGTCTGCTCAGCATTTGCTCCTTGCTGTGCAACCACAAAAGGCTGGGAGGGGAATGGCACAGCAACAACAATGGCCTTCTTGTCAGCAGCTGTAGCGTCCTGACTGAGCTTGGGATTGCCGCTTGCTATGCACACCGCCCAGTCCTCAGCAGCAAGAGCATCACAACACTCTTGTGCAGTTGCAAAGATACGCATGGTGATGGAATGGCCATTTGAGGTGAGGGTCGTGTCAGTCTGTGCCTGCTGGTAATCATCTCTCAGATCTGAGGCATCAGCATTGGCAACAACCTAAAAGAAGATAAGACATTTCAGCACGTATTATTGCTACGTCCAAGCAGAACCAACACAAAAACAGTTGTTAGTTTGGATGTTCCTGCTGGAGAAAAATGTGCTGTGTCGAGGGACGCTGTTCGTCAATACACTGTATCTGCCATCCTTACCCAGACATCAGTAATCCCAAAGCAGGTCGCCACCTCGATAGCGTCTCGTCTATACGGCCTCGATAGACCATCCAGCACACAAATAAACTGGTCTGTCACGCTTTTATCCGGTAGCTGTGCCGATTTGGCTACATCATGACGACTCCATATCAAAGGACGTTTTGAGCGCAACCACAGCGCAGCTGTCGCTGCTGATCCTCCAACAAGGACCCCAATCACTAGCAAGCTCGTAGAAGCGGTGCGGGTTTCTTGCTGAGACAGTAAGCTAGTAAGATTGTTTGACCGAGACATGTCACGCAGGACACCTAACAATGATCTGCAGGCCAATTAGACAGGCGCAAGTAGCGGTGCAAAGCCTTGGCCTGTCAATCAAGCCCACGCAGTGCGTGCGCCAGACCCTACCCATGCACACATTTCTCATACAGTCACAGAACGCTCCCTCCGACACTCCTCAGCCATCATGGGAGAGACGACCGTGCAGTGCATGTGGGCAGCCCACTTGGGCAAGAACCCCAATTTGAGTTGGTGTACACGGTGCAAGCCGTGCTGCTGTTTACACTGATTTGTGCAATCACTCAGAGTCACATGTAGGTATTGCTGTCATCAACCAGCTCTCATTTGTATTGTGACTTGCGTAATGTCAGGCCACGTCTACGTCCATTTAGCATCAACAGCCAATCTCGTTCTTGACATGCTTGTCAGTTGCCGGTGACTTTGCTGAGAAACTTGTCCAGATTTGTCTTCAGCTCCTCCCTGAAAGCCGCATTACTTGATCAGTCAAAAACTAAGCTAGATGACATGGGACCACATCTTGAGTTCATCTACTTGATGCAGCCACATGCAATGCGCTCTGCTGTGACCTTGCACAGTAGCAGTTGCTGGTGTACTACATGCAGGGAGGCATCACTCCTACCTGTCAGGTCCAAAGACCAGGTAGCGGTATACGAACCAGGAGGTCACGACCAGACCAACCAATTCAAGCAGTCCACCAATGACAGGAAGCTTGTCAATACGGTCAACGACGCCAGATAGAGCCCACACACCCACAAAGGCTGCTGTTGTGATGGCAACCACAGCTGGCTTCTCATCAGTCTTGTCCCACTTCACCTGTAGTTGGGCAGGAGATGCTGAGCTTGTATAGTCCCCTGTCATGCTGCTGGTGATGCACATGGATGAGACACACAGAGAGCAGCTGCTGTGGTGACAGGCCAGGCTCACAAGGCTATCATGGCGCATCGCCACTCCAAGACACTTTGATGAGACCAGTCCATTAATCAGTTCACATTTTGGGACTCAGTCAGTCACCTTCAGGTCATCCACATATGCATTTGCCTTGTCCAGCAACTCCGTGCTGGTCTGGTCTGCCTCAGCACCAGCCTTCTTGGCAGTGCCAGAAGCACTGTCACGATCCCTGAACTGCCTGACAGCAACAATGGTGCTGGTGCGGCGTCCTGCATCAGTATGCAGCAGATCAATAGATACATGTGCTACCTGGCTGGCCAGGTGGAGAGATCAAAAGTAAATGTGGATTTAAAGTTTGACATAAGTTCACCTGCAACTTGTTGTTGAGCTGCCCTGAACAGACTTGAGTTGCTTGGCCTGCACATCGAAATATGATGCTACTTACGAACTTTCGGAAGCTGCAGGAAAGCCAGCTGCAAGGCTGAAACGATGCCACAGTTGATGTGTTTTGATGCTGTTTGCAAACAGCCTTCGCAGACCATGTAAATGACGGGAAGATGTCAAGCTGCATGGCGTATGATCATGTAAGCCTGGTACGCCACTGAGTTTCCTCGTGCAGTAACAGCGACAACGATAAGAAAGCTTTTATGCACAAGATAATATGATCGCCAACAACAGTGCCGCGCAGCACTTCGCTGACACAGCGATGCGAGGAACTTCAAGCAAGACAAATGTCCGGGAGTCGTCCGCTGCTATTTCATCACCTGCTAGACAACTGTGGGCGACCCGCCCTCGCGGTCACGACTGATTGCTGTGCCAGCATGGTAGAAGTCATGACGATGCAAGCAGACGTACGGGAAGAACAAAGATTTTCGGTTCCACAAAACAAAATTTGACTACTCGAGGAAAGCGAACGATGATGCCGCCCAATTTAAGTGCGTTCACGGCTTGCGAGCTGCACTGCAGGTTGGAGATCACGCAGATTCCCCACCAAAATTCTGACGATCAAGGCATCCCAGAAACTGGAGGCCACACATGCCATGTGAGGTCTAGAACAGGTTGCTCGTAGCGGGCCTGACATGAAAGTCAATGCGTCCGTAGGTCGCAGTTGTACATCAGCAATCCTGTTGCTGGGTTGGACATCAACATGCATGAGGCCACAAGCAATGTTCACAGGAAGACTTCACAGTCTATAGGTAGAGCACTGTTGAAGTTTTTGGCAGGGCACAGGACGTTGGGTACTTCAACTTGCAAGGCACACTTGCCTGCTTATGCTTCTTGTCCCACCAAAATTTGCGCTAGGGATGTCTGCATAGACTTGCCCTAAACGCCAGATGAAGTACTACTTTTTAAAGTATAGAATCAGGCCCCAACTATGCATATGCGCGCATGACCATCCTAACGTCAATACATTGGCACACGTACATCATGGCTTCTGCAAATGCGTTCCAATATATCCACAGAATGTGTATGAAATAAATCCAGCCCAGTGTGGACGAAAGCCTGCAAACAACGCGAAGGCAGTGAACCCGGCTGATAAATGCACTGTTGCTGCAGAATGCTCCTGATCAAGTGCGTAGCACAGGTGCATGTTTTGGCAAGCCAAAACACCACCCTTAACTTGTCCCGGCCATACTGATGTCTACATTTTAGGCTATTGATGTGTAGTGACTAGTAGCTGCATGTGATGATGCTGTCGAAGTCTCTGTGCCCCTGTGACATGGTACCTTATGGTATTGATATACTGTTTACAAAGACAGAGGTAGCTATAGCATAGATTAAGACAAAACATGCTCTTTGCAACATCTGCGTTGACAGCTGATCATGATCCAAAGCCACCCTACACTTTAGCGCTGCGAAGGTCTCATCAGACCAGCAGCCACAACTAGCTTGGCTGTCTATGTATGATGCACCTCAAAGATCGTGTCATCAGACTTCTGCAGTGTCTACACATTCATTGCGCTCAATGTCCAGCAAGCAATTCTTTTGACCAGACCCACACATCAAATCAGTCAGCATAACATCAGCTTCATGAGAGAGGGGCAGGGTTTCACACTGACAGCAGAACAAAATGTTTGCAGCTGCTGCTTTCAATGTGTGTAAAGCTGGGTACAAGCTGGAGCTGCTTGCACAGCTTGACCTGGACCTGTCACTGAGCCAACGCAAAGGCCAGTGTTTGTGTGCAGTGCTATCCTCACAGTGTTGAGGGAAACGACAACACTTGCTTAACAGGTTGTAGGTTTTGCTTATGAACTGCTTAGTAGTCATCGTTGAGCACTTGCGAGCTGTTAATGTGCAAACTGGTTGGGTGGGAACCGCCAACATGCACACCCCAACCGGCCAGCAAGAGTTTGGAATGGCCATGCAAAAAAAAGGTGCGGTGCAGTAACCAGGTGCCATCTTGCAACACAATTGTCCTGATTGTCACTTTCTTTCCCTTTCAGAATGTGAGACACTGTGACACCTTTTGCAACTTTCATCTCTAGAGCTATCAGCGTCGCTAATGCGCCCATTATTGTACGGGGCTACCATATGGATCACAACTAATGGGCAGGAACATGCTTATCTGGCAGTTCTTGAGTTGATCACTGGCAATGTCACTGTGCATGACATGGTCAGATGCAGGATTCCCTCTCCAATCAGAAGGTGGTGGCCTCTGAAGCAGCAGACAGCAGCTATGCAGGTCAAAGGTATGATGCTTTCCTTGTGACCTGTGTACATTACGTTGACATGCTGCTGACAGCACTTGTGAGCAGAAACGTTGTTAACAGCCCAAGCCTTTCAGCCAGCTTCTGTTAAGACGCATAAAAACACCTCTGAACGCAATTCAGCCTGGCTCCATTCCTTGTTTATCACCACCACTATGGGAACGAAGCGCGGCTGAACGCTGTCTGATCCATGCTGAAACTGTTTCACTGTTTCACAGTGAAACAGTTTCAGAGACTTCAGCCCAGTTCAGCCCAGTTCAGCCCATGCTGACACTATCCCATCTGGACCACTTCACATAGGTCTCATCGTGTCTAATTGTGCAATATCAGACAGGTCTTATCGTGTTATATCTTTTACATCAGATAAGATCTGACTGAGGCTGATAGTCTCATCAGATCTGTCTAGACCTTGTCTAAACCAGGCAAATTCAGGCTGAAAGCTGGCTGCTGCACCGGCTACCCTGTACCTAAGGTAGTGTAAACTGCATCTGCCCCTAGTCTGCAAATTTACGCTGATCCAAACACTCAGCATGTGCACTCTGCCTACATTCAGTGAGACACAGTACACGGAAGAACACAAAGGCAAGTGCTGTCCCACAAATGCATGTACACTAACACCAAAATTGCAAGCAACAGAAAGCAACAAGCCTACAAGATGCCTAGCGCATGACACTGAACACCATAGCAGAAAGTATAGCCAAAAATTGCATACAAGACATGCCTGCCAAGGACATTAAATGCATGACCGGTACCACTTGATCATGACCAGGTTTTAGGAAGCTCCTGATCTTCAGGGATGGTGCCCCTTCACACAGATGGCAGCCATCACCCGCTGCACACCTCATCAATGCACCAAGCTTTGTTCATCCCACTTGTCAGCCTGCACAACCAAGAAGCACTTTGGTGCTCAGTAGGCAGCATTGTAAGCCAAGCATTTGAATACAAACACCTCTGCCTTGTGGGTACAATGGGTACAGATGTGTGAGAAAAGGTGTGGTGTGTCTGAATGTTTCCTTAGATGACAAGAGCTAGCTACACATCAGTGAGCTCCTGTGCAAAGCACAGCTGCCTGGCATTTGACAAAAGAGCTGCAGAAGAAGCAAGCGACCTCAGCTACATGCACAGACATAAACAAATCACAAGAGCCGATGCCCCCTCATGGGATAGGGCCTTGGCAGGCATGTATATTTATGCCGGCAACCATCGGGGTATGCCTTGTACACTAGGCCGATCACGACCAAACCATATACAGACACAGGCAAATGGCTGTACCTGGCTTGAATACCTCTCAGGGTCCTGGTACCATGGACATAGAGGACCCTGAGAGGTATGTGAGACCGGTCTCACTTATCATGTCAGAGCATATACAAAGAAGCAAGACCATGATGTCCACATTCATGGATTAGAGGTGAATTCTCCTGGGGATTATCCGGATCGAATTAATGGCCTCAGCATGTCCTGTACACCACGCGTTGCCTGTGTAGCTATACAACACTATGTACATTGCCTTTTGTACATATGTGGATGCATGCATGCACCCATATGGCCATGTACATGTACAGTAGACCCATGACCGTCAAACATGAGATCACACTTAATGTAATCCAGTGTACAGCTTATAGTGCTGTACCAAAGCATGAAGTTCGAATGTTGATACATATATAGCTGCATATATAGCTGCACAACAATGATGAGGATCATGTCATCAGTGGGCAAGCAAGCAGCAAAACAGCAAAATATAATTTCCATGGTCATGGATTAGAGGTGAATCCTCTCGGGGATTAGCCGGATTGAACGACTGACCTCCAGATCTTCAGTCTGGCGCTCTCCCAACTGAGCTAAATCCCCTGGTGACTGTGACCAGGGCTGATGACGCTTTGGCTGAAACTGCCAGTATATAAAATCTTACAATTTTGCAAATGCCAATCATGACAACGACCAAATTCTCCTGCGAATTCCTGGCAACCCTATTTAGGTTATGATGCTTGCCGCATGCTGATGATCTGCCGAAGAAATTGGCTTGCCTCTCTGATCAACCAGCGCAGCGACGATGAAATCGCTACAGACTTCGCATTGCAGCTCAGGACTGTTGCACGGCAGACCCGTTCGACCTCGGCTGTACAAGGTGTATGTATATGTATACACAACAAGCAAGTGTCCTGTGTCTCACCTTTTTCACCGTTCGGTGGCTCGTGGCTGCAGCTTTGGCAGTCTTAGCATTGCAAGATAGTGATGCGAAACCTTGCATGACTCACCAAACCATTGGATTGTAGGGCTTCAGCGTTTCCGCGCACTTGCGGCGTTCAGTCAAACAAGAAAGATCCTCACGTCACCAGCAGAGCTGCTCGATTCAGAGGTGTGCGGCTGCAGAGACGCAAGTAGTAGAGGATGCAAGACAGGATGGCGCTAAGATACAACGCCTTCCCAGAGACCCTCGTGAAAGGGTCTGCTGCTGTCTCGCGCTAAACTGACACACAGGCTGTGGATGTCTGTGTCAATGCATTGTTCCCTGCATCTGAGAGAATGGTCACTTTGCAGACCGAAGACTGGCCAGCAGCACTGAAGATGCTGCAAGAAGGCTCAGTTGAGGACTTTGAAGTCTCCTTCGTCAACAGAGGGGGCGTGCGCGGCATACTTGCAGGCATTGAGGGGTTCATGCCGTTTTCCAAGATGTGTACTGGTTTGAATGGCGTCAATGCTGCACAGCAGTACAAAAGCCTCATGTCCACACTTCCAGGACTCAATCTACGAGTCAAAGTTGTTTCGGTGTGCTTCTGTCCTTGGTCTTACAACTCCTGCTGTCTTTTGCACCTGTATTCAGTATGCAGGTGGCTGTGACACTGATGCCCTGATCCGGCATCAGCATATGCCACTGCATGTGTGGTTCCTACATTGTACAAATGTCATGAGAGTGTGCCTGTGTTGAAAGCACAGCTGCCAGCTGCCAGTGTGCAACAGCACATGACAACAACAGGATGTATAAGCAGCTCAACAGCAGCACAACACATCAGCATTTAGCACCAGTAGCACTCAAGTCAGCACACAAGAGCTGCAAGCATAGCCAGCTGCAAGCATAGCCAGCGGCAAGCATGATGCATCTATCATGTGCTGGCAGATAGATGTGGACAGCAGAACCATGATTCTGTCTGAGCGAGCAGCAATAATGGAGGATGCAATGGACAAGCTGAAGGCAGGAGACGTTGTAGATGCAGTTGTTAGAAACTTGGTGCCATATGGTGCATTTGTCAGCATCAAGGACCCCCAAACTTCGGAGCTCACTGGCGGACATGTAAGTCCGCTGCTGCTGATGTTCACTTGTGATCCAGCGCTTATGTGGTTTCCCAGGAATGGATATGATGTGTATAAGCGGTATGTGTTTGCACAATCTTGCTGCTGCTTTCTGCACAAGTAGTTCTGTCCAGCAAAGTGTGTGGTTTCTGCTGTAGAGCTGAACGGTCATTGTATTGTGTCTATAGCGTGGTAGCTGTCCATATGTTTGGCTGTTGCATTTCACTTTTGCATCTCTTGGAGTGTTTTGGTAATGCAGGGGCTTCTCCACATCAGTGACATGAGCTGGGACCATGTAGCTGTGCCGGAAGACGTCGTGCAGCCAGGCGATGAGATCCAGTGCAAGATCAAAGCCGTGGACAAGGAGAGGCAGCGAATATACTTCTCTCTCAAACTCATGGAGGTGTGTTTGCATCGGGCTTTGTCACCTTGCTAGGCATTGCCAATTAGCTTGAGATGTTTCATGTAGTCATGCATGGTATTACTGGTTCTGTAAGATGTCGAACTTTGCTCTGTATGTAATGTTTGCAATGTCTGTCTGTGCTGTCATGTAGTTGCTGTCCGCAATGCCCTGTAACGTCTGTCTGTAGTATGTAATGCTGACCTGGTCTGTGCCTGGCAATTTTGGTCTATGTACATCATCTTGCTGGTCAGAGCTCGGCTGCCTTCTTTGTGAAAGCTATGGTTTTCCAAAGTTCATATCCAGCACAATACAACACCCTTGTGAACTATTCCACACTCTTCTATGCTGCTGGCGCACGCAACAGGGCAGCATACACATTTGCCTTCTTGTATCCCTGTGCGATCGACGTTGACAGCACAGTCGGCTATGCACAGTAGGTGCCAATGGTCATACAGCAGAATCCTCAGATGCAATAACCATTTTACACTATCCAGCTCAGGCATATTAGACAGCTTGCAGCTGACGTCAGGACATTTACCATGCAATCTTTGCATAATCTCCACCCTGTGTTTGTGCAGGATGATCCGCTCACACAAACATTGGACAAGCTGTTTTCAGTCGACTTGCGAGACACGGTGACAGAGGTTCCAGTGAACATTCCCCAGGGAGTTAAGGATATATGTTCAGAGCTGGAGAAGGAGGAGGGCATTGACTCTGTCGTCCTTGGCAGACAAGCTGAGGAGAGGAGAGTTGTGTCTCAGGTGAAGCCTGATGTGTTGTGTTGCACTAAGTGTACTGCTGTCATGAACCACTTGCAGTAGGCACATCACCATGCACTGCACAGCTCTTGAGATGACAGCCTGGTGCAAACACTGTCTGCACTGCAAGCACTCAGTCACTGTGGCGTTTGGCAACAAGTCGTCTGCTTTCCACAGGATCTAGAGTTGTGGATTTCGAAGGAGGTTCTTGAAGACGGATATGTTTTAGTCACAAGGGCAGGGCGCACAGTCCAGGAGCTTAAAGTCACATCCAAGTTGGATGTTGATGTCATAAAGTCTGCAGTGCAAAAGGTTTTGCAGCGGCTGGCTTAGCTTCAGTGTTGTACAACTTGTCAAATGTGTCTGCTCGTGTTTTGCAGAGAAAGTCATGTTATTGGATGTCTGGATGCTGCTATTATCAAGACAATGTCACGTTGTGTGTGGCAATTTGGTGAATGCATGTGTATGTGTGCCACAAACTGCAGTCATTCAATAGAACAGCTATGTGTACTATAGAGACTTTGCCTTAAAGCAACGTCGCTGCAAAATTTGTCCTGGAGACTGCCTGATGCAGCGGATCACATGATGACATATGCGCACTTAGTCTTCCTGTAAGTGACAAGACCTTACTGTCCCATGCTACGACCTACTAGACTGGATACTGTTCCTGGGCGGCCGCCCAAACCTCCGCAACTCTATGCTCAACTGGTCGCACAGTGAGGGTCAAAGCTGCAGTAACATTCACATACTGCCTGAGTCAGTGTGCCATTTCCTGTGATTTGCATGTGGTGGCGTTATGCAAATCACAGGAAAAGCTACAGCCACGGTTTTGCGCACGTCTGCTCGTCATCAACTCTGATTTGTCTGATGCACCCGCCATTACATATTCACAAACATCCACATTGCAAAAAGGTTCGTACATGCTCGCGTAACCTAGGAGCATACGACTCGCTTGACCTACGATCGAAACGCCTCGTGGCTGCAGTTGATAGAGGCGTTGAACGACTGCCATCGAGACCACTCTGTTGCCAAGTTTTGGGGGCATTGCAACGACCAGAAACTTGCCCTCGACGCTTGTTTCCGACAAGAGAAGAGAATAAAGAGGTGAGCAGTCGCACAACCTGCGGTTTCCAGTCCTCAATACAGCAATTCAAGCCATAACAAACATCAACAAATCTGATGCGTGTTACAGCGCTATCAACAGAGAAAAAGCAAAGGCGTTTCAAGCAAAGCTGCAGCGTCGTCTCCAGGAGGACCAAGTGCAACAAGTATCAGAGCACAGTTGATCCCCAAACCAGACAACAGATCAAGGATAACTCTGAGGCACCACTCAGATCAACGACACAGCACACGGGCTTGCATTCGGGGGTGTCACACCTCCTGTATGACCTTGGTCCAGCTCCAACAGCTGGGTTGATGGCATCAGAAGGTCCCAAAGGTGCAGCTGTGCTTGCTGATGCTGGCGCTGAGGCCACAGACATCACATCTCCCAAGGCATGTTCCTCCTGCATGCCAGTGTCTGGTTCTAGCATGCACCTGGGTGTTGATGTGGCCAACTTTCTGTGCTATTGCTCATGTGATGTGTCTGCCTACACAATTGTTGGTCGCCATACACCGTCCGGGGGCTTCCACGTGCCCCCTAGGAGCCCGCGAGCCCTTGCTGTCGTGTTATATGGCGACCCATCATGTTTGTACACCTGTGTGTGTATGTCAGGCCACATGCCAGGCTGCAACCTCACTTGGCTTCAGTCTCACTCATAGCACCTGCCAAGACATCATTATGAAGCTGGAAGCATAAGATTCAGCACATTGTTTCATTCTCCTAGTCCAGCAATACTAGCTTAACAATGTGAAGAGCAAAGCATCTAGCATGTTCAAGCCACACTGCCTTCCCTGCAGGAATTCAGTCAGCACATAGGCCATGCCTCAGGTCAATCTGATCACAGTGAGTCATCACAGCGTGTCAGCTCCAGCGCAGGTGCATGTAGCCAAGGCCTTGAGCGGCCAAAAGTCATCCTTGGCGCCAGTGGCAGCGTAGCCGCCATCAAAGTTGTGGAGCTTGCTCATTTGCTGGCAGCATTTGCTGAGGTTAAGATTGTGGCTACTAAAGCTGCCAGGCATTTCATTCAGGAACATGAGCTGCCTGCTGCTGCACAGCCCATACACGGTAAGGCTCCTGTTCTGTGCTCACACACAACTGTTGTGTCTACTGCTTTGCGAAGCCTGCTGTTCATGGGTTCAAGGACCGATTGTACTGCTTGCTGTTGCAATTTATGTGTGGTGAGGCTTGCCCTGTTGATTGTCCAGTCCAGGTGCTCTTGAAACTGGCCATGACATCACCATGTCAAGCTTGGCATGTTTTGCTGGCAGGTGCGTATTCAACAAGGATCTGGTTGATCATCTTGACATTGGCCTTAAGCAAGCCATTTCATGTGTACACGTTTTTTTGCATGCCAGGCCAGGCTCTGTTACAATGTAAGCCGATTTGCAGCTGATTCAAAGAGTGCAAGGTGACAATGATGTGCGGCTTTCCTGTGCAGCTGCTGATGAGGACCTGACTGAAACTTTGCGTTGCTCACAAGAACACATGTTGGACCCTTCAGGCAGACACATGCCTCATGACTGAACTGTCGAATGAAAGAATCACTGTGTGAATGACCACACTCCTCTGCAGGCGATGAAGAAGAATGGCATGCTTGGCAGAACAAGGGTGACCCTGTGCTGCATATTGATCTGCGCAAGTGGGCAGACCTGCTGGTCATTGCACCGCTCTCGGCCAACTCGCTGGCCAAAATGGCCCAGGGCCTTTGTGACAACTGTCTCACCAGTGTTGTACGAGCCTGGGATTTCACCAAACCACTCCTGGTGAGTTTCTCTGGTTACTTTTTAACAAAAATCTGTTTCTACAGCATGATTGCGACCTGTTTGGCTTTGCAGGTGGTCCTGTTAGACCTCATTGGTGTTGTCATTTGCGACAGTCACAAGATATGCAAGTGGATCACTCAGGTTTTGGCTGGCGATGCAGGTGGCACCAGCAATGAACACATTCATGTGGGACAGCCCATTCACATCAGAGCACCTTGGCAAGCTTGGAAAATTGGGAGTGAAAGTGATTCCTCCTGTCTCAAAGGCCCTTGCTTGTGGTGACATTGGCACAGGGGCTATGGCGTCACCTGTTGACATAGCAACAAGTGTACAATCTCACTTGCATTGAACTTGTGCCTGCGGCTTGCGCAGAGCTTACACACAAAATCATATAAATGGAGGCTGGCCAACAGTCAGACCTTCCTGCAATAGGTATATATGTCCACAGCTGAATAATTGAAGGATTTGCAGTAATGCATCCAAATGCAGGGCAGCTGCATTGCACTGACATCTAAGACTTAAAAAGCTGCAAATGTTAGAAGACAAAGGGAGGTAGGTTGGCTTGTGCCAAACGTCAGCCCCACTAGGGCTGACCAACTTTGGGGAAGGCCTAATTGACCCTGCTTAATGCTAGTTTGGCCGCAGAAGAGCTCTCTGTGTGTCCTCATGCATTGACTACGTATCAGAATCTCTGCTGTCTCTGCTGTGGTTGACGTGCTCAACACAGCGGTGATGATGGACATGCTTTTTCCAGTGCTTTATCAGCAACTAGGTATTGCAAGGCTGCCATTGGGTGAATGAGATCCTTAGCTGGATCCTGAGGCTGATACAAACCCACAGAAAGCCCTTTTTCATAACGACATCGGCACTGTGGCTTTAGCAGCACTTCTTGATGTGGCATCAAGTATGTAGCGCAATTTCACTTACGTAACTCTACATCAGATTTGCATTTGCAGCTTGCAGACAACTCATAAGATGTCATACCATAATTGGCAGATAAGCACACTTTGCAAACCATCATTGAAGCTGACTGTAGTGCGACAACATGTAGTGGGTCAGGCAACGAGCAGTGTCGTGTCATAGTAACCCCAAGTTGCTCTGAAACTCTCAAGGCACTTGAGAGGCCAATAGCAGTGCCAAACACCTCATGCATATGACTGAACTGAATTGAAGCCAGTGCAATGATGGGACTGTGCAGGGAAGCTTGGGCACTTTTCATTGGCCATTGTAGATATCTATAATGTTGCAGCTCTGGTCAACTGGCATAACAAACCAGCATGTCCAAAATGGGTGGGGAACAATATAAGTTGATGTGTTTTTGATGACCTAACGTGTGCAGCTGTGTCTCATGTGCAATGGTGGTCATCAACATTTTGAACAGACCTGCACCAGTCTACAGTTGTTCGAAGCTTTGACATGCTGGAGAAGCATGTGCCTGCATCAATCTATTTATCAGGAAGTTCTTTAGAAATTGTGTCATGGTCATATTCCAGTCTTTGGTAGGCCTTCTCTAGGCCCTGCTTCTGCTCAGGTGTAAATTCCCCAGAGATCTTGCCTGCCCGCTCCTGAATGCTGTCAAACAAGATCACACTGGGACTGTGCTCCAGCTCAGCAAGTCCTGTGGCCTGCACACCACGCAGCTGCTCAAATAAGTCTGAACCAATTTGGTGTAACATCCTTGGCTTGCGCTGGCAAGTCAGCAAGCAGGTGAGGATGTGACAGTAAGGACACAGCTTATCAACTTGTTCCATTAACATGAGAGTTCTAATGTGTGCGTAACAGGCGATCAAGGCAGAGCAGGTGGATGGACACGCAGCACTTGAAGCTCCAGTATGCACTTGACCCAAAGCTCAATGTCATATCCACAGGCCAACAAGAGTGGGCAGTGTTAGCATGCTGACAGCCAAGCACATGTGCAAGTGTACAGAATGGCATTATACCAAGTTGAATAGCTCATCAGCAGACATCTTGTGGACGGACAGCATGAGCTGCTGAGAGGTGCGGTCCAGCAGCATGTTATCATCAAATTGCAAGGTTCCCGCTGCTTTGATGACATCAGTCAGCTCTTGATTGCTAAATCTCTTCAGGCCCATGATCACCATGTCTGAATCACAGTACACACTCAAACAAGGTAGTGTCAAAATCATGTCATGATCATGCCCTGATTGTAAAGCATGCCCAGCAAGGCAACTCTGCCATCCACCTGTATGATGCTCTGCTGTGACAACAGAAGCTAAGGGGTTCATGCAAGATTTCACACCATCAGACAGCAAAATACAATGCGAGAATGCAGTCTGCCCACCTACTAGCGTCTGGAAGGGCTTGCTGTGAAGAACGTCACTGTTGCCAGAAGAGTGTTCCCAGTTGGCAATGGAGGTAAAGGTGCTAATTACATCTGACTCTCGGAACTCTTTACCATACTTCTCTACAACCTGTCACCACTAGTTTGATGAGCACAAATCTTAAATGCACTCAGACAGGTTGTTGAGCCTGCTCACATACAAGTCTCACCTGAAGCAGCTTGTGAGCGTCATGTGACTCTGTTGCTTTTGAAAGAGCTTGATCGATCTCGGAATTGGTATCAGAGCTCGATGCGAAGGACTGTTGTGCAAAGGGCTGCTGACAGATTGGAGCGGATATCTGCAGAAGCAGCAGCATATCGGTTGAATGCAAAAAGTACCAAGCACGCTGTTCCCACCTCTTTGCACAGGCGCATTGCCAATACAACAGCTTTTGATGGCAAACAGTCGGAGAGCAATCTGTAACATGCCTGACGAAAATCGCCGTGAGGCGGACTGACAAACAGATTGGCTTGAATTTGGCAGCATTGCCGTTCACGTATCGACGACGCCACAGCTCTTTTTCCTAAAATTCGAAACGCTTTGTGCATGTTGCCAGATCTGACCCTCTACGCCCGACAATGACCTCCAAGCAGGGCGAAATGTGGTAGCTACGATGGCCGCTCTGACGTGGTGAGCGTTTCAGGAACACAGATCGGCTACAGGTGATTGTGAACTACGGAGCTGAAGTGCTGAAGACCACTTTTATGGTGAATCGCCCCTGTTGGTTATAACCGCCCTGTTGGTAATTAACGCCCTGCCTTTCGTGCTCTGCAATGCTCATGCGCAAAAAATCTCACAACGAGGTTGTTACGCACAGTTCGGGTTTTGCTTCAATACCGTAATGTTGTAATGCTGATCCCCTTAATTGAGTCACGCAGATTGGCAGCATCCTGATTGTATATTGCGAACGGAACTTGACAGCAACGTATGCTGACCTAACAACCGCAAACGGTCGGTGTTGCGACGCGTTGTGGTGCCCCGCGGGCCAGACTGCGATGCAAACGGGTGTTGTGCGGTCGAAAGCTTGGCGAACGCTAGCTCGTCTTGGCAAAGCAACGCTGGCAGCTGCTGCAGCGTTCCTTGTGGCCATATTGTTGACCGAGTTTTACAGGTCAAGCTCCCTGCCATTCCGAACTATAATGAGATCTATGCTCATGCAAGATTAGCGAAGACAGTGTTGTATGAGGAACCTTTGGACTGCAGAACCCCAGTTCTGCTTGTGGGCAACTTGACAATCGATATTGTAGACAAGAAAAAGGCTTTGGTAAGCACAACTGCCTGCACCATAGACTTTCCGCACAGCACGCACGTTGAACAAAACAGATTGTCAATGAGTGAAACAATTGCAGGGTGGTGCAATTTCGTATGCAGCTGCTGTTGCTACAGCGTTTGGCGTCAAGTCTTGCATTGTCACAGCAGCCAGCTCTGATGCCAATCTGACAGTCTTCGATGGTCATGAGCTGCACATTGTTTCCACTGAAGACACACTGACATTTGAGCATACCTATACTTGGTGGGGTGAGAACCAAATCCCATGAAACTTGTTCTTGGTTCATATGCAGCATGGCATGCATACATTCAGAAGTCATAAGTCATTACACCATGGCATTGCATCTTGAGCTTGCACGTGTTATCAGCTAACAATTGCTGACCCTATCTTCTTTTTGACAAGCTGCTTCAAAGCAAAGCCGCAAAACAATGTGAGTATATTGCCGTGCCGCGCTGCATGTCTTGTGCCCCCACACAACACCAATGTCACAAACTTGGTATTGCACGACATACCCTGGTTGTGTTATGATACTGCACAGATGTACAGGTAATCACCGTAAGCTGAGGGTGACAGCACAGCCCAATGTGAGTCTGACCCTGGAGCATGTGCCACACCATTGCAGGAGAGCCAAGACAATCCTGCTGGGTCCTCTTACCCCTACTGACTTAGATGCTACAGCTTTTGTACATCAGGAACATGGTATGCTTGCAGTCAGTAGCCTAGACTTAGACACCAGTTGCGTCCTCTGCACGGCATCATAAAACACTGCAATGTTCAGCAAGCTTACATGTGAGGTAGGTAGGACGGGGCCCTTTGAGCTTGAAGTATGCATACAGGTGTACAGTATGTGTGTGCTTTGATGTGGATCTGCGCATTGACAGGCTGGTGGGACAGACTGGTTGGCTTTAAGCAAAACATAGGCTTTATGGCTCAGGGGGAACAAAGGGTGCTGGACAAAGCAGGCAGGGTGTACCCTTTCAAAGACCCTAGTCAGCATGTGCTGGTATGCACACACACACACCCCAAGGGCTAAAATATCCAACTCTTTCACTTTAGTAACCTTTGCACCTCTGTAGAGTTGATGAATGTCTGTGTATACATCTCCTATTGCTTTACTATTGTCTGAGGCTTGCTGTCACAAAATGAAATCTGTACAGAGACGAGTATCTGTCAAATGTGACATTGCTCCAAACTCCAGCAAGGTGTCATTATGCTGCTGGCAAGTCCTCCCTCAACAACTGGCTCTCAAGAGAAGTGTCATGACCAGCCCACGGGGCATGCGTTCCTGTACATGTAGCACAGTTGGCCTCTCAGGTTCTCATCAGAGCTGACGCTGTGTACAGGATGCCTTGAGTCCCCGCACATCAGTGTTCTTGTCTGATGTGGAGACAGACAGCTGGCCACCTGACACCGTTCAGCAGCTGGCAGCCCAGTCAGACCGCTGGCTCGTGACTCGAGGCGAGTTTGGCGCTCACGAGTTCACGGCTGACAAAGGCATGAGCCTTGTAGAGCCTGTCAAGGTAATGCCTTGTTCAATGACAGGTTACTGTGCCTTGCCTGCTTGTTACTGAAGTAGATAACACTTACAAGCTACGATGTCCCTGACAGCGAGGAGCAATTTCTGCACAGCATTTTGTTGGCAGGAAAGTTGGTAAGAGCCCATACTTGAGTACAGCAATGCCTGGCAAAGTCACAGGCCACCGCCTGAGATTGCACCAGGTTGCATGCACAAGTTTAATCAGCACATAGGTGATAGCTGGCAGCTGACAGGCGGTCCCAATCAGGCTTGACTGCATTGCTTCACCCAAGCTTGTTCTGCGTACAGAGGTGACAGCAGTAAGAGCAGTATCTGCACCAAAACATTTGACTGCAGTGGGTCAGTAAGCAGACCAGGACAGATAGGTTACATAGCTGTGCTGGTTTTTACACAGTCTTTGTAAAAAATCATTACCATCATGATCATCGTCATCGTCATCATCATCATCATCATCATCATCATCATCATCATCATCATCATCATCATCATCATCATCACATATTTCATAGGCTGCCAGTCATGCTGTGCACAGGTGACAGCAGTAGATACGAATGGAGCTGGTGACACCTTTGCAACAGCATACATGATAGCGCTAGCTGCAAGAGATAGCAATCCAGGCCAGAAGGCATCTTGGGCGGCCAGCAGGGCTGTGCAGCAGCCCCAGAGCTGCAAGCCCCACTGCGTCACTGAGGCCATCCAAAGAGAGCTGTGGCCTGCCAGGTACACCATTCTTTCTTTTTGGTTGTTTGAAGTTTGCTTTATGTTTTGTGATGAGCATAGTGAATTGTGGTGCATGAACTGTAACAAGCAATGAATCACTGATCGCTTTCAGAGAGCTCTGGCCTGCCTAGTAATTCACGTTCATGTCGACTGATCGTTGTTGGTCTTATTTCAATGATCACTGCCTGCAGATGCTTGAGCTGTCTGGCCTGGTGTCTTGAGGCTGCAGTGATTGCAGCAGTAATGTTACATGCTCAGCAAGCCGCCATGTTGCGAGTCTGGCAATATATATATTGAGCTCCTGCAGCAATGCTCTGTAGCTGTTTCTATCTTCTGCTGACGTATGGTTTGCTGACTTCAGGACGTGGCAGCAGCTGCATTGGCTGCGCGGCAATGCAACACAGACACTGTCCCTGCAGTATCTGCACCAGTCACTTCAACAAAGTCCTGTTTGCCAGTACACCAAGCACCACTTCTCTCAGTATAACCTTGGCTGGCTATGTTCCTGATACTCCTACGGAAACTTGATGGCTGATAGAGCACAGCATGTTTAGGATCTTATGAGGGTGATAGAGATGCCTTGTCCATGCAGCTGACAATACTGCCAGGAATGCTGAGCAAGTCTGGGAGAAGATAATGCATCTGACAAGCCTTGTTTGCAAAGACCGCCGCAGGATTGCAGGTGTAAGGTATGAAATGTTCAAGCTTGCAGCCTGGTTAGTAAACAGTTCTGTCATTGTTTGTTACCTTGACGTAGTAAAGTAAAACGCTTTCACAGCTAGGTGCAAAGCTTGATGCCACAATTGAACTTGATCAGTCACACAGCAGGTGTGTGATGGCATGAAGGGGATGCACTGATTAGGATGCAGGATGTATATATAGGGTCAAGGGTTAGAAATGAAGGTGTGTACCTTGTGGCCTTCAGCTTTGAGTTTCGGCAGCAGCTTATGCAACAGCAGCATCTTGCCAGAGGACTGCACCAGCAGGTCCAGCTCTGATCCGGCATCCCCAGCTGCATGCCGCTTCACTGCAAAGTCCTCCTCCAGCCCATTGCACAGGAACTGCATTGCAGCATCACAGTCACATTTGAAACCTGGGCGGTGATTGTATGGCAAAGTGTGGAGCTGCATGGAACTGCAATACAATTTGTACCTTCTGCCAAAGCTGCAGAGCAAGCGAACCTTGCTGAGGGCTACTGTCATGAACATTGGGCTAGAGATGGCAAGACAACAGCAGTTCAGGTCAACTCTGAGCAAGCCTGCATTTAGTTACTGCTGGCTTTTTTCCAGTACCAGGTCACCATTATCATACTGACTGGGGAATTGGTCACAGTAGAAAAGAAACTGTCGAAGCTCAAAAGGCTGCAAACTATGATCTGAGGGTTTTTGGTGTGACACTGCGGATGCAGCATGCAGGTTTGCACAGCAGTGGCGAGTGATCAGAGGTAGTGAGTTGCAGCTTGTCTCACCGGGTGGCAGCAGACTTTGCGCAATTCCATTGCCAGGTTACGCAGGTTGGGCAAGTTCTTGGCGCTGCAGCCATTCAACAATGCCCCGATCTGCAGCATTGAGCCATCTCAATCAGGACACTTACTCGCATGGCTGTGCGGTGCTGGACCATGCATGCATGCATTCAAGAGGTAGATCTGATGTAACGGTTGAATTGTGCATACATTTTTGAAGGGTAGAGTGGGGGCAACGGCCAATAGCCCTTGTGCCACACAGCTTGTAACTGCGCGCAAACTAAAAGCTGCAATGCAGGCTGTTGCCAGGTCTGTCAGTGCCCAAAGCAATCTTACACACGTAGCAGACATCGTACAGCATCATGCATCAGGCCTGCACTGAAAAAGTCTCAAATTTTAACCGCTTAATTGACTAGGACGCCTACAGACTTACGACATAAGCAGGATGACAAAATGTATGCTGATGGCAAGGTTTGCATAGCTGTGCATCCTGAGGGGCTCACCTGGTTGCTGTAAAGAGCTTTGTAGTAGGCACGTTGCTGGTGAGTCAGCTGCACCCAGACCACCACTTCCTCCTTCTCGGGCAGATTCTCTACATCTTCTTTCATGCGCCGCAGCAGAATGGGGCGCAGCTCCTCCTGCATATCCACAGCAAATGTTGTGTGATTCACAACAACATTTTCGTGCCTCTGATGCTGGACCAAACAGTTTTATCAAATATCTTGTCAAGACTCAGCAGCAAAACAGCAGGAACTCGTTTCTGGCCTTGTCACTGCAAGAAGGCTGTGAGTCTGATCTAGTGTTGCTGACCTCATACAGGTTGCTATGCTCAGGGCCGTACGATAAATGCTGAATGACTGAGTGAATGCATGAGTGAGTGAGTTGAGTGAGTGAGTGAGTGAGTGACTGAGTGTGCGAGTGACTGAGTGTGTGAGTAAGTGAGTAAGCGAGTGAGTGTGTGAGTAAAGCAGGGCTGCCCAATGTCTCCAACCTTATTTGGCCTGTATATCGATCAGCTGGAGACTCACTTGCAATATCATGCGCAAGATGCTCCAGAGCTTCAGGGACAGAAGGTGTCTATATTGCTATATGCTGATGACATTGTTCTGATGTCAAGATCCCCGGCTGGTTTGCAGCACTTGCTATATGTACTTCAGCTCTTTTGTGGTGAGAAGCTGCTTTCAGTCAATATGTCAAAGACCCAGGTAGTCATTTTCAATGACTTTCGGCATTCTCATTCAGACGCGAATGCGCGAGTGAGTGAGTGAGTGAGTGAGTGAGTGAGTGAGTGAGGGAGTGAGTGAGTGAATGAGTGGGTGAGTGAATGAGTGAGTGAGTGAGTGAATGAGTGAGTGAGTGAATGAGTGACTCAATGGAAGACCAAATGGAGGATGTCATGAATGAATTGAAAAATGAATGAATGACCGACCTGCAGAGCCTGGACTTGCTCCAGAGTGATGGCGTCCTTGTCCCCTCCAAACTTCTCAAAGAAGTCCTCTTCATCACCATACTTCTCGTCATCCAGCAAATTCATCAGCCCAAAGAGCTCCCTCATGTTGTTCTGCACAGGAGTACCTGCAGCAACATTGGCAGTACGGTTGTTGATTGTGCAAACCTGGCTGTGTGCACAAAGATGTACATGCGTCATCCAGCACAGGGACAACCTGCCCTCAAGCCTGCAGCGTCAAAATGCCAAGCTGGTGGACCCATACCCACAACATGCTTTGTAATGTACCAAACACAATCTTGCTCTGCCTTTGCAGATGGTGCAGTGATCATATGCAGAACAGTGCAACAATCAAGAGCAGCAGCCCTTGCATGCTTGTGCATGATATGTGGTTATGTCTCTGGGTCCACACCCTGAGTCTGCATCCTTTGTGAATGAGCACGCCTGTTAGCTAGGATGCCAGCTGCTGATTTGGCTGACATTGCTGTTCTGTCTGTAGCAGCAGTCATAAGCTTTCCATGCCACCAACAGCAATATGTGTCACATGATAAGTAATGTAGGCTTTGGCAATGGACAAAGACTTACTGACGTGACAGCAATCAAACCAAATGCTGACCTTGAGGCTGGACATGCAGATGACTTGTCAACAGCAGCAGCCACAGCACATGTGTCTGATGGTCTGTTGTTTCAGCCTTTTCAGCCTGTTTGCTGCAACATTGTACACATGTTCATGCATCAGTCACCCAGCTTGTGGCTCGCAGATCGCAAGGCTAGAACTGCTGACCTGTCACCAGCAGCAGCGGCTGCATGTTTATGCCAGCAACAGCCGTGCTCGTGTCTGACTGAATGTCCTTAGCATGTGTGCCTGGGTGTTGTACATAATGCAAGCATCAGTCAGACAACAGGTGGCTTGCAGCCGGCAAGGCTGGAATTGCTGACCTGTCAAAAGCAGCAGCCACTGAATGGTCATGCCAGCAACCGCCGCCCGGGTGTCTGATGTCGTGTTCTTCAGCCTGTGTGCCTCATCGATGATCACCGTCTCCCAGTCAATGTCCTGGAAGACCTTCCGGTCCTTGCGCACCATCTCGTACGACGCCAGCAACACGTCGAACTTGAGCCGGCCCGCGGCTGCCCGCGTGGTCTTGCCCTTGTACCTGCTGCTGCTCTTGTACCAGAACTCATGATCGCGGATGATCTCTCTGTCCGCTGCACTGCCATTGTACAGCACCACATTCTGCAAGACAGCCACTGTGTGCGAGTGAGCTGTGACTGAGCCAAAAGTGGCATCATTTCAACATGTGGCACACCATGTGGCACTCATAGTGCTGTAATGCAAGTGCTGTAATGCAAGTATACATGCAGGGTTGACGCATGAGGGTGCAATAACATCCTAGGAAAGGGAGCCACTTCTTAAAATACCAAAATTTGCAAACGTTTTGTTGAAAATTGAAGGAGGTTCTGACTTATCGCTGACTGTCACGTAAGCAGGTTTCACGCACAGCAGGACCACTTGGACCCATGCAAGCAAAATTGAATGTATACATGCTTGCCTTTCCTTCACCCTAATCACCATCTGAGACAATCATGAGGATCATAAAACACAACAGTACAACTAGCAAACATGATGAGGTATGCAGGTGATTAATGGCTGACCATGCTGGTCCAGGTCTCCACCTCGCGCTGCCAGTGCCCCAGGGTGGTGAGGGGGGCCACAATCAGGAACGGCCCTTGGATGTCGCACAGCTGGCGTTGAAACTCCAACGTGCTGATGGACTGTGCAGTCTTGCCCAGCCCCATCTGCATGTCATGTAGCAGGTCAGCCATTGCCTGCTTGCGTTCTGAATATCACAAGATGTGGATGGTGGGTTCATTGGTTGTTGCAACTCCAATGTGCTGATGAGCTTCTTGCCCAGCCCCATCTGCATGGCATGCAGCAAATCAGCATATGCTTGCTGCATGTTGTGGAACACCACTAAACATTCTGGCATATGATACGGGGGGTGCATCATGTGTTTGTGTGTATTAACAGCTATGTGCAGGTCAGGCAGCAGGATTTTTGAGTACTACAAAGTGATGTGATTCCATGAAGTGTGCCCTGATTTCCTGCGGCATTGCTCGGCAGCTTGGAATCATACTGACTCAGTTGCAAGGATTCTGGCACTGGGTAGGCATGAATGCTACCTCTCAGCAAGTCACATTGTCCGGACCATGTTCTCTGAACCATGTTCATGAAGGTATACGCAACTGCAAATTCCTGCTGCCTGATGCCAAGCACAAGACAGGATGCTTCATCTGATGCTCAAGCAAAGAGGAATGCAGACATGACTCACCTCATCACCCAAGATGCAGTTGGTTTTGTTACCCCAGTTGTTCATCATCCACTTCAGACTGAGCTCCTGCCAACAACACAACGGCTGCATTAAGTATCAAAGACGTTTTTCATGCTGTTGTAAGTTGGCAGGCTTAGGTTTTTACCTTTCCAAGCTACAAGCAAAGCATGACTGGTAAGCTCACAGGCCTTGATAAGCACTAGCGTCTCTGCTTGACACCTTGACCACCTTGCATCTATATGCCAATGTATTTTGAGTGTTGTCACACGCCAAGCCTGTGGGCAGTATGTGGGCAGTACACAAGCTGTATACAAGCCAACATGAGCATTATATCAAATGCGATGCAGGATCAGCACTGTACCTGCAGCAGAAATTGTGCAGACTGCTTGTTGACTGTGTGCTGTGCAACCCTGCACATAATAGCATTCAGCCTCTGGCACATTGCCACCATGCCAGAGCTCGATGCAGCGTTGCAGCATTTATCAGCAACTGCCAGCTAACCCACCTGGTAATCACGCAGCATTCTGCCATTTAGGAATTGGGGCACCTTGTCCACCGTGGCTGGCTTCCTGTCCTTGTACCCTGGCGCCTTCTCCCTCTGCTTGAATGCCTCAACGTGATGCTGCAGTCAAGCAGCTTTGCCAGTCAATGCCAGGCATCAAACAAGAAAGGTAGCTTGTAAGAGTTTCATGCTACATGGTTGCAAGCCGCTTGTCCTTGTGTTGTAGTGCCTTCTCCCAGTGCTGAAAGGCCTCAACATGATTCTGCAGTCAGGCAGCTTTGTTAGTCAACAAGCTGCAAGCTACAAGCTCCAAGCTGCAATGTGACTCTACAGCCCACTAGCTTCTGGCATACAAGCGTTGACGCCAACACAGCTTTGACGCTGACAGTTACGCTGTGAAAGCTTGATGCAGGATCCTGGGTGATCTGCAGGAAGCCAGCCAGCAGGTTGTAGTCATGCACAGCTGCACGTGCATGGTAGCGTCCTGTGCATTGTTGCAGTCTGCCTGTCTACAAACATCAACACAATAACAGCATCAGATTGCACCAACTTTCCAATGTTGTCGAGTGCACAAGACCCCAGCACGTCATCCTTGCGTCCTGATTCAGACTCCCAAAGCAGCCCTAAAGTACAACACTTCACGCTACCTGGTGCCACTCAGGCATGTCTGTCCATGTGCAGTAGGCTTCAGATCAAATTATTATAATAGTACAGATAACAAGATGTGAACAGTGATTATGGAAAGTTGTCTGCTCACCAGTGAGTGGGCTCCATACTTGAGCAGGTCTGCAATCTTCTTGCTGTCCTGCTCTGGGTCTCCACAGCTGTTCATGCTGCCCAGAATAGCCTCATCCAACCCTGCAGGAGACTTGTTTTTGCACTCTTTTTCTCTTGTCAACTTGCAATCCTCCTCAATGAAACGTTGAGGACATCAAAGAAATCCTGTTCCGGTTTCTGTTTTTGCCTAGTCTGTGTGATGCGAAGAACATCTTTTGCAAGCAACAAGTCTGTACACAATACACACAGCCTTCACCGGCTTGGTTACAGTGTTATGCAAGGATGTCCTTCTGCTTCTGACAGGTCAGTGTTCAAGCAGAGTATTGACAGCACCAGTACCAAATTCCTGTGCAAGGCATTCCTTCAGCAACCAACAGATACAGATACAGTGCTCAATCAGCACGTAGACAGCAGCAGCAAGTGTCAGTTGTACCACACTCCTATGCAAAGAACTTCATTCATGCAAGTGACAGATACAGGGAGTGGGTATGGGTGTCAGCTTTTGATCAGGGTTGAGACAGCAGCAGGGCATACCATACTTCCTGCTGGAGCACTCAAAGACCTGCTGCTCATAGGTGTCTTTGCAGACTAGGCGGTAGATGGTGACTTCCTTGCTCTGCCCTATCCTGTGACACCGAGCCATAGCCTGGAGGTCATTCTGCATGCCACAATACACAGCTTATGCACACACTCAGTGCCAAACGCGGACTGCTTCTACAGAATAACTAATCTCTGTCATGTGACATTGCGCCATGGCTTTGGCTGTCATTCTGCATAGCACGACACGCTCTGTCAGCATAAGGAACTCTTCTGGTTGTGAGTGGTCACATGTTCTATCTTGCAACTGTATATGCCTCTGTGCTTGAACTTGTTCTGTCCTGGCCATGACAGAACAGCTGGCATGATGCTAATCATGATTATTTATATGCATTCATCATGCAAGCAGTACCATTCCTTGCTGACTTTTGTGTAGTAACACCCAGCCATGGCCTATAGGTTCTGCTGCATGTTATGACATTGTCTGTTGGCTCATGCAACACCAGACAGCCCAAAGGCCTTATTTGCACCAAGACATACTTGAAACAAGCAGTAGTTCATTCAAGCTGCGGCTGACACTACAGAGCAATGCGTCTACAGCCTTGCTGTGCTGTATCATGTGACAATGACTTGTGGCCCATATGACAGTCTGCTTAACACCTGCCAGTCTTTCTTTGCAGGTGTCAAGCCTCAAGCATGGGCATGGCATATATGTCAATACAAGCATGGACTTGCAGTGCTAGGCTAAGCGTGCAAAGCATGGACTTGCAGTGCTAGGCTGAGCGTGCAAAGCATGGACTTGCAGTGCTAGGCTGAGCGTGCAAAGCATGAACTTGCAGTGCTAGGCTGAGCGTGCAAAGCATGGACTTGCACTGCTACGCTAAGCGTGCAAAGCATGAACTTGCAGCAATGCTAGGCTAAGCGTGCAAAGCATGGACTTGCAGTGCTAGGCTAAGCGTGCAAAGCTAAGCCTGCCAAGCAAGCAACAGTGCTAATCACTGTCTGTCTGCAGTTTGAGAGCAAGCACACAGTGTATGGACAAAGACAAGGTACCCAACCGGCAGGCCTTGAACAAGGCACAACCCAAGGTGAGCTTGCATGATCATGACCCAGGGTGTTGCTGTGCGGCTCATACGCAAACATGATGAGCCTGCTTACATTGCTAGCTGTAACCTTTTACCAATCAAAAGCTTGAGAGCCCAGTGCTACAGGGTGTATGACTTCAGTACCTGAGGGTTCCAGTCACTGTCATAGATGATGACAGTGTCTGCGGCTGTGAGGGTGATGCCCTGCCCTCCTGCCCTCGTTGACAGAAGGAACACAAAGCTGTCAACCTCATCTGCACACACAGACGGCAGCAGTCGCACATGGTAACATGCTGACAGCTGGATCTGACTGTCAGGCTCCTGTGCACACATAGGTGGCACAAGCAGGCATTATACACAAGTGGTCAAGGTCAATGTGTCTCCAGGGAACACATTTGAGAGGTTTTCAAGATCAGGTGGATGCAAGGGTGGGAAAAGGAGCTGTGAAGCTTGCATGGGGGTGGGGATGAAGGGGGGGGGGGAGCAAATCCTTGGGGTTATACAATAGAAGCTCAGGGGAGGGGATAAGGGCACCCAGCATGTTCTGTTGAGGCAGCGCAGGGGCTGGGGTGACCCCATGGATAAGGCAAGAACCAGCAGTGTGTCTCATATGTCACAGGCAAAAGAGGCAAATATAAGGAGAGACCCTCATGATTCAAGACAACATGAGCAGGGCTTGGCCAAGCTGAAAAAGGGAAAATCAAGAGAATAAGGGGGAAACAACTTTTGAGGATAAACATCAGTACTTTTAGCGAAATGTCCATTTTGCAGGACTAGGATCAGGCACTGATGGACACATCTTAGCAGCATTCAAAGCTTACTTTTGCTGTAGCGGTCAATGGCAGCCTGACGGTCTCGGCTGCTGACGCTGCCATCAATGCGCTCCACTGGATACTTGCGCAGCCTCAGGCTGTCCTCCAAAACGTCCATCATGATCTTGAACTGACTGAAGATCAGCACCTGCGATACCGCTTGTGAATTGTATTCAGCATGAGTTACTGCAAATTGATGTTTGAAGGTGGAACCAGAGTGTCAGGGCTGGCTGCAAGATGGCACATAGGCAGTGAGTGCATGACGCAGCCCTGGGCTGTCTTCCAGCAATCCCATGGAAGTGAAAGGACTGGAGATCAGCACTCGAAGCATTTCTTGGACTACCAGGCAATGATGACCAAAGGCAGAGGGCAAACATCACTGAATGATCCTGTGGTGCAAGTCTCTGGTAGCTGCATGCTGGCATCTGATTGGTATGGACAGGGCCTCTGTCTTTTGAGGATGGCAGCAAAACTGTATACATGCATCTGAGGGAATAGCCAACCACCCCGAGATACTGTTCCCCCCAAGTGTTCCGGAGGAGTCTCGCCAGCTAGTAGGAAGACAGCAATCTTGCCTATGTGAGGCGCGGCTCTGGCGAACCAGCGAACAAACTGTCGCTCGGTTGCGGTTTGACTTGTTTCTGCCGCATTCAACGTAATCTCGGTACGCGCCGAATGAGTTTCAGTGGCCTCAACGGCATAAATGCAAATTTTGTCTCGTACGCGTTGCGGCCCACAGACAATGATACGTACTTCATTGCCCCATACCGTGCTGGCAAGTTGGGGAGAGGTCCTGGTGTGTGAGCCGCGTAACAGCTGCAACCAGTTTTGACACACGCATTCGCACAGCAGCTTTTCGCGCAAAGGCAGCAAACGCAAAATGGAACCCAAAATCTCAACAGGTGCCTCTGCAAAGCCTGACATGCTGTCAGAAAGCCTTGCAGGCTGCATTTGCTGTTGCAGATCCCTCGTGATGGCGGCAGCTGGTTTCGGAGCGTTCTGACATTATTACAAATCATTTGACCTGCCTGCATCTTCCAAGCGTCTTTTTCTTGTTTGAGAGTACCGTGACAGAGACTGGAACTTCCACTCTGGAAGAGCTTCTTGAGGCCACATATGGACTTGGATCTGGCTTGGCAGCAAAGCGCAGGGAGTGTATACTGCATATATGCTGCACTTGTAGAAGCAATGGAATGTGCCAGCACCTGCAGGTTGTACCTGCAGATGTCACAAGAGAGCAAGCAAAGTTGGCAAGAGAGCAAGCCAAAGCACATGTTGCAATTGCTGCTGACAAAAGGGCTATCGAGGCCACCCAGACAACAACAGAGGTAACAACAGATGTGCCATTGCTGGATCTGCAGTCAAACCCTGCAATGCCAGTGCTGCATGCTGACATCAGCATGCAAAGTACACCTGCTGAACTGCCTGCCCAACAGAAGCAAAGTTTCTATACAAGCGGACGATTTTTTGTCGAGGAGACAGCATTGCTGCAACATGGAAAGAGTGGAAATATGGTGGGGAATGTGGCAGTGTCAAGAGCTGGCGGAATGAGGACAAGAGTGGCAGCTGCAGACTGGCCTTGCATGGCAGTAGGAGAGGAACAATACAGAAACGTCAAAGCTGTCGAAGATGCTGCACCTGCCACAGGCAATTGATGCCCTCACCTACCGAGGGGTGCCAGAACATGAGGCTCTGAGGCAGTTTGACGAGCTGTTGCTAAATTTGGCCTGAAAGACATGTCAAAAGTCTGATGCCTTCGTTTACAGGAGTCAATGGAAGAAACCACAGCCACAAGTGGACCCTGACGAGAAGAAAGATAAAGACTGAGTGGAAAGAGAGAAGGCACAAGACCTTCAAATGAAGCCTTTGATAAAGGTTTTGAACAGCTGTTGCAAGCTCCCAAAATGAGTCACAACTTTGTTAACGTTAGCCCTAGGGTCAGGCTGACTAGCCTGCCACCAGCAGTTCTTACTTTATTTGACACTTTACTTGATGATCCCGGAAAGCTGACCAAGCGGACTGGACTCTGCTTACCGCCTCTGCATGTCTGCTTGCACACTGTGCTGCCTCACTAGCAATTCCCTTTTGACGACTTTACAATTCTCAATTTATCAGCTGGCCCTTTGACCGAGCGCCCTGTTCAGAGCGCCCTTGGTTTGCGCTGAGGCTTAAGTCTGCAAAGGAGTCTGCAGAGGCGCTGCTGTCTGTTTGTGTCACAGTTCGCCGACAACAGCGCGTGTGGCAACACTCAAGGCACTGTTGGTGTTGCAACTTGCTGTGCAGCTTTGACGTTGCCAGCTGGGGCAGGTCAAAGCTGTCAGCTTGTTGAACAGCTATAGCCTCACAGGGTTGCCTACATCAGCCTTCTGGCACTGCACGGTGTCTGCATGTCGTGCCCAGACGTGGACCCAGACAACGACCCGTATGGTGAGCCAAACAGCCCAGATGTAGACAGATCAGCCACTGAAAATGAATCAGCCAGTCACCCCTCTCCCCGTGCCGACAAAGCCACACCCTCAGTACTGCAGAAGCTTCAAAAATGGGGAGATTATGATGCATTTGGGGAGGTCGTCCACCCTTCATTGTTTATACCAATGAAAACCCCGCTTTCGCAAGCAATTTTGAACGAATGGTCACTACCTGAGGAGCCAAAGCACAGCCTCACCATCAGCTCTCTTTTGCAGCAGCAGCATTTCCTGCACAGACAGGTTGGGCTGATCATTGATCTGTCAAATCATGAGACACTATATGCAGAGGACATACCCCCTTTCCTGCAATACCAGCATGTTCAACTTGTAGCCAAAGTATTTCCAGACCAGGCACAAGTTGATGAAGTCATTGACCTGGCAGAGAAGTACTGGGCTGCCAATCCTACTCGCCATATAGCCATCCATTGTGCTTATGGTGAGCAAGTCTCTTCACAGAACTTGAGCAAGCACAGCAAGCACAGCACATCCGACAAATTGCAATGAGCCTTGTTCTGGATCTTGTGTGCTTGTTTGAAAGACAATAGTTCCTTGGCGTGTTGCAGCAATGCTTCTCCTCATATTCGGCGACCTGTTGCTTTGGCCTTGTCATGGCTTTAGGATGCAGCAAGCATACTCATGCCTCTTGTTGACTGTCTCATGCCTTGTTGCAGGCTTCAACAGGACAGGCTTTGTGGTCTGCTCCTACCTGGTGCAAGCCCTGGGCATGAGTGTGAATGAAGCCCTGGCTGCCTTTGAAGAAGCCAGGCCGCCGGGCGTCAAACATGAACGCTTTGTACAGGAGCTGCACAGACGCTTTGACAACCACAGATGGGGTTCTGGCCACAGCACTGTGGGCTCTGAGACGGCTGGCTCTGTTGGCGGTTTCAGCCAGTCTCGCACATCTTATGAAGGTTCAGTAGGGTCTGTGCAGAGCGACTTTAAAGGCGTGGCTGAGCACTTGCAACAAAAGCAGCAAGTTCCCAGCAGGCAAGCAAAAGGCACTGCATTCCCCACATTGTCAACTTTGTTTTTGCATGGCACATGCATGTTGATCAGCAAGCATGTGATTTTGTGGGTGGGTTGGATGCTTTGCAACACCATCAGATGTATCTGTAGTTCAGGACGCCATCATGGCACAGTCACAAGCCGAGTGGCTCTGCACTTGGCTGCCCAGGGGCAATTTGGGATATGCTCCTTTTGCTGTACATGTTGCATGAGACTCTTGATGGAAATGTACAACAAGCCAGCTATGATGCATGCGTTTACCTACTGGATTTGGTGCAGCTTTGTTCTATTCTGTCTGATGTGTCTGATTGTTCCGTTATTTAGTCAAACAACAGCAGGCTGATCGTATCGATGCACTAACACTGTTCCTCTAAAGGATTAATGTAATAAATCAAGTGGGCTCAATAGCACATTTGTTGGGATCAAGCTTGAGCAGGGGCTCCAAGGTCATGTCCCAGCACGTAACACAACACACTTGTAGAGGTTGTGTCATCTGGGTCGTCCTATTGCAGGCGTAGTGGTGTTGGAGTACGACCGCCAAGGTCGCCGTTGTCTGGCTGGTCGCCTCTCAGGCAGGAATGCACAGACAGTTCAGTGCACAACTCTGACTTTGGCGCCCCCTCCTCCCTGAGGGGGCTCCCGGGCACCGACCCATGCATGCCCTCAATGTCTTTTGGCAGCGAGAATGAGAGCCTGGGCTTGAATCAGAGGGCAGCACTATCAGCTCTCCACAGGTGATGCCACTGCTGTGTACATACTGCAGTACGCCTATGCCCTGACTTCATCAGGCAGGCTGCTCTGGCATACTCAGGTGAATCACACGCCAAGGCGGCTCACTTGTGCCGAAGGTGACTGAGCTGTGGCAGCATCTTGGTCTTGCTTTCTAAGGAAGGCCTTTGCCAATAGCGTCAACCCAGCAATGACACACAAGCTGCGAAGTGGCATGCATTGTGTTGAAGGGCGGTGCGTGTTTGTGATGCAGGGTGTCAACTGCAAAGTTCCAGGATGCAGATGACTTGTTGACCAACCCATCCTTGGGGCTAGGGGTCTCAGAGCTGACAGCAGCGCTCAGGCAGCAGCGGCCAAGAAGGGACATCTCAGCGCTCCCACCTGTCCATAGCGACCACAGCTTGCATGATGCTGCCAGCACACCCAGGGCGTCAAGCAGCCCAGGCATGATGTCACCTTTTGCTGCTCTAGCACACAGCCCACATGAGACTGAAGGGGTGACTTTGGCTGACGCGTCCACAGCTTCTGATGAGTATGCCCAGCAGGATGGTGCTGCCCCATCAGATCATGGTCGTCAAATTGATCAGCAACCTGGTCCATTTGGCAGTGCACATGATATGCCTGTTTTGCATGATGTTGACACTGAACAACTGCAGCAGCAGCAGCAGCAGCAGAGCATTGGAGAGTCCGCATCTGACGTGCATGAGGGCAGCAGTGATCATGAAGCAGATATGCAAAGCGCCAGTAGCAGTGACAGCAGGCAAAATTTTCGCAGAAAGGGACGACCAAAGTGTGCTGTGATGTAGCATAACCCCTACTGTTCTGAGTCTTGTTGGTATTGTTCATTTCATTGCATTGCATGCAATTGCTTTTAAGAGCACAGTTATGAGTGAAGGCTTTGTCAAATGTTCCAGCGCAGGTGTGAATATGATCAGTAAGGTGACATCATCGCATGTTCATAAGCACTCTCGTGATATTCTGCTGATATAGGTGTAACCACTGAAATAATCTCCAATCTCAGCTCTACACGCGTTGTGCTTGAGCTCGTAGCCGGCCGTCTGGACCGTCAGCCTCGACCTAACAGTCAGCAGCAGACGCTACAACTATTTCTCAGCAGCTTCCGATATTTGCAGTTTCTACTTGACTGTAAACATAGCCTCCGAGATGCATTCAGTGCATTGCGCAGCCTAACACAGCCTTGCATGACTGCATACTGTATCTGACACATCTCTACGCTTAACGTGAAATGCAAGCTACGCTGAGCGCAGAGCGTGCTGACAGTCTGCAGCATACGTAACCAAGTGCTAGGTTGTCGGAGCTCGTTGCTTTGTGAGTGTGTGTGCGCTTGGTACCTGCTGCGTGTTGGGTCAGACGCGCAAAGGGGTGTCAAGTTGTCGCGCGGCCTGCCTGCTCTGCTTGCGGTCAAGAGTGTAGCCGACCTCGAACTTGCAGACGTCTCTCCAGCATGCCCGCCCGCCCGGGAAGTCCAGGACCAGGTACGTTGAGACTTTTGCGGTTGTATTGTCATTTTGTTACCGTAGTGTTTCACTGTCGTTCCGGAAGTTCGCTCGCCGCTGCTCGCTGCAACTCCGGGTCTCGGTTAACTCGAGCATGTGTTAAGTCAGCTATGCAAAGGTAGCCTGGTTTGTAGACGTGCTGCTGGGGGAAGCTTCTCGGCCACCTCATGTCTGGTTGGAAGACCTGCAACGCGCCAAGGTAATCTTGTTCATGGGCGGTTAGCCTTTCGAGTGCTTGTTACGAGCATCACTAAGGCGTTACACCCACTGCCTGTCTTTGCAGGCAGAGGCGGTCAAAGGGCAACGTGTGAAAATCACCATCTCTGACATTGTAGACAGGGCGAACGGTAAGCTTGTGGCTCGCAGCTGTAGCTTCTCCGACTATTCTCTAAGCTGACTCCAGGGCAGCTAATAGCAAAGTCTCTAAGCCGCTATCTGACTGTGTCTTGTGTTTGTCTCAGACCCCAAAGCAACCAGTCTTGAGCCCACTAGCCCCCGGTCTGTGGAAGCCTGTCTTCGACTTGGTATTGAGCCAATTGCCAGAAAACAGCAGCTTGGTCATGGACAGCTCCACAGGCAGACCCCGGTGGGGGTCACACACCATGTGCAGCTCATCTACCACCACACACGTCAGCTCCCCTGCAGCATTGGCATTGCTTTGCGACACCACCGACAAGCGAGTTACACTCCCGCCTGGTTGGCAAATTAGTGAGGTGGTGACAAGAGCATAACCCTATGGGGTTCAAACATCGTATGCGGCTCATCCACATCCACACAGGTCACCTCCCCTGCAGCAGAACATTGACACTGCCTTGCAGCCCCACAAACAATACAGATACACCATTGCATGGTTGCCAACCTCACACACACGCACAAACACAGGTCAGCTCTCCCACCAGAATCCCCAAGGGCAGTCAAATCAGGCATGTGTGGCATGCATGTAGGCACAGTGTCAGTCCCTGCAAGCCATTTGAGAACAACAGGCTTGGCAGGTGATAGCTTTGAGAGTACGTCTCTGTGAGGAGCACACACCATTTGCAGCTCAGCCTTGATCACACATGTTTGCCTGTCTGCAATCATGCCCACATTTGGAGGACCTGCTGCAAGTGTGCGAGGCATGCTTGGGCAATTGCCTGAAAGGCATGAAAGGTAATTGCATGAAAAGCTTGCTCAATCAGTGGCACTGCTGGGAAGGGTCATAAGCAGCTTATCCACTTCACATTGACACCGCAGGATGCAGCATGTCGGCGTTCTGGGTTGATACGTCTGCCTTGTGTTGATGCGCTGCATATGCTTACCCAGCCTGCCCTCTTGCACCAGCTTGTTGATGGCCACATTTGCTTTCTCTATGGTGCACAACGCCACAGACTCGCCTCTGCACAAACACGTCCACAGTGTTGCACAACAACAACAACAACAGCAGCAGCAGCAGCAACAACAATGATCTGATGTTCCAGCAAATGCTAGGTGAGTATGACACATGTCTTGTCTCACCAGGCTAGCTTGTTCAGGACGTCATGGTAGGGATGTATGATGTACTCCATCGCGTCCCTTGTCTCTCTGCTCTTCTCTCCAGCTGTTGCCTGTTGTCAAGGGCTTGCTGGTGCTAGCTGCTGAACTGCAGTCTGACATATTGTAAATGTTCATGCAGCGAGCTGCGATACATCTCCCAGGACGCCTTCCTGCATCTGGAACATGGTGACAAGGAGCTGGCTGACATTGCTTACAAGCATTGTGAAACAGTTCGTCAGGTACAGTCATACTAGGCCCCTGTTTCTGCATGCAAAAGCAGCAGTGAGATAGGCCCCTCGCCGGCGCAAGCTTGCAAAACTTTGTCAGCACATGCTGCATGCGCTGCAGCAGTGCTACCTTGCTGTTGCTGGCTCAACTTTCGGTCGGGGTTGTCTGCACACAACACAAACAGAAAACACAGAAATCTGTCTGTCATGACGACACAAGAGCAAGACAAGCACAGACACAGAGCCAGCAAGCCTGCCTTGCTGTGCTTACTCTCTGTCGTTGCTCAAGTTGAATGTGGTGAAGGTCTGCAAACTCAGCCTTGCCAATTCTACCATTTTCGTTTTCCGCTGCCCTGTCAATGCTGCTGACTCAACATTGAACAGCCCATTGACTGTGTGCTGGCAGCATCAAAGCATACCAGTAAGGCTCACCATATGCAAACAGCTCGTATGCAGAGCGCACAGCTTCTCTACACACAATTCCTTGCTCAGTGGCTCAGCAACGCAGAGCTTTTTGCATGCGTCTGCAAACCTGCGGAAGCTTCCGCTCTGCAAACCTGCAACAACGCTGAGTTCTCCATACTTAAGATCCTGACCAGGGGGCAGCTCTGTGAGCCGGGCAGATAGGGGCAGATACCTGGTTCTCTCTTGTTGAAAACGGACAGCAGATATGGCCTTGAAGTTGCCGTTGCAGGGTAGAGGGGCCTACTATGCTCAGCGTCACAAATGTGCCATACTGCTGTGTGGCATCAATGATCTTGATGTCTTTTGTGACAGGAGCGGTTGGCAGCACTTGTTGAGGAGCGCAAGCAGGTGATTGAAGATGAGGAGCATGGGGGGAAGAGGAGGGCGAAGGTTGAGAAGGGTGGGGCAGGTGTTCAGGTGGATGCAGAGGACATGGTTCAGAAGGAGGCCCAGAGGCTAGAAGTCATGAAAAGGCGCCAGGAGCGTGAGCTCAATCAGATGGTCGCCTATGAGCTCATGCGTAAAGAGATGCAGGTAATCCACCCTTTGGTTAGTCCAAAGCAATTCCAGTAGTCCCTTGGGATTGGCAAAAATTGCAGTTTGATTCAACATGAAGTGAGTCTGCAGCTGTCGGAACATTTTGGCATTCCAAAGCCAAGACCGTGGGTGGGTTTGTGATATGAAGAGTGATGATGGGTTGATCCAGCAGGGTGGCTGATGCTTGTGTATGTTGGCTGTCATACAGTCTACTGTTCGCATCAGCAGGTGTCTTCACATCCGATCCCCTTGGCTGTGCAGCATCCTCTGGGTGTCATATGCACTACTGCTTAGCTTCGACAAGGCAAGTCCAACTGCAGACCAAGGCCAAAGCAAAAGTTGGCGCAGCACACAAGGCATAGCGTCAAACCACAGTAACGTTAATGGCATCAGGAAAAGTTGTCGTCTGCCAAGCTAAGGCCAAAGCAATCACCAGCAGGATTGCCTGTCTATGTCCATGATGCAGTCAGCTTTAAATTGTCTGTTGTGCCCAAGGACATGAAACAACATGACTCAGTGTAGTATTGCTGTCAAACATGCAGGGTTCGTGTAGGCTTTCTGTTCAGTAGGGAAGGTACTGCATTGATGGGATGTCATGCAGGACAAGGCTGAGGCCAAGCTGCACAAAAATTGTATCATTCATTTGTTATAGTGATTGGTTCCAATGCAGGACAAGGCTGAGGCCAAGCTGCACAAAAATTCCATCATTAATTCGTTACAATGATTGGTTGTGATGCAGGACAAGGCTGAGGCCAAGCTGAAGACTCTTGAGCAGCGGGCCCAGGAGCAGCAGAAGGCTCGCCTGGCTGCTGACGAGGAGTGGCGCCACCAACAGCGCGAAAGGGAACTGGCTCGCCTCCATGTATGCCACTCTTGCTGTCGCCACTGCTACTGCACTGCAATGGAACATGCTGCATGCTCAGCTAGACTCCCTTGGCCAAATTTTTCAGTACAAACAGCTTTCAAGAGTGCACCTTTATTTATACAAAACACCAAACTATCAATAATTCTAAATACACAAAAAACAACAGATTTTAGTGCAGCCCCCTCTGTCCAGGTAAAGCTGCTCGACTTCATATGGCAGACTTCACTGCCGAAACAGTCCCTTGGGGCCTGTCTTGTCATACTAGCCATAAGATGGACACCAACAGATGATCTTCTTGTGACAGGTCCTGTTCTGAACCCTTTTACAGATCCCAAGACAGATCAGAGCTGGACTTAGCTCTGTTGTGGTGCTGCTCTAAGATATTTACATAATGTAGAAACGTCTGATACTTGGTCCCCAAGCATTGTTGGGTCTACATTTACACTATGAAGTGTGCTTAACAAAGTGACGAATCTGAACCTTGAAGAGCTGGGCTTCTTCTGTATTGCTTTCATTGATATTGTGCATCAGCAAGCTTGCTGTCCACCGCAAGGCAGATGCTTGCACGCGCTTTGGCACAGCAGGCCTCAGCATTCCAGGTGTGCGCCTACTGTTGCACAGCCTGAATCCTGAGAACAGATGATCAATCCTAGTCAATTCTTGCACATGCTGTTGCACACTCATCAGCATTCCATTGTAGCATGATACTGGTTGTTGCAGTACAATGCTTTGATCCCTGATGGCAACAAGTCTGCCCACTTGTCAACATGTGCAGATGCTGAGCAATGCTGCATGCATGATGCAGGAAGAAGAGGAGAGGGAGCGGGAGATGAAGCAGCTGGAGGTTGCAAGGTACCAGCAGGAAATGAAGATGGCTCAGAAGGAAGCAGAGGAGGAGAAGATCAGGCGTAAGCAGGCCTACCTCAAGTAAGTTCACCTTTTACAACTGTGACTTCATCCATCCATTTGATGAAGCAAGGCACCAATCATTGGACCAACTTACGTACCAAACATACAACCAATGAATGAAACAACCAAGCAAGCAAGCAACCAATCTTTGTCTTCTAGGATTCATCAGGGGCGTCAACAGATGATGACTGGGAGTTCAACTTACACTCAGCACTACAGACATGTTCACATTGATGTGTTAACCTCTTTCTGACAAGCTCTGCATCCACATTGTCAGCTAGTGCAAGGCGGCCTTCCTCTGCTGGGTTCAGCTGCAACCTGAGCTTGTGTTTACACACACACTTCATTTGTGTAGACAGCTTGTCAGGAAGGGTGCATAGCCTGAGGTGAAGAAGCTGCTTGGCTGTGCCTTCTAAAAAACGATATTTTGTTTCAGAAAAGGGGCAGTTTTAAAACCTTTTCGTAGTTTTTGAAGGGACACCAGTTTTCTTGTATCCCTTCTGTCTACTACCTCAGCATGTAAGCTGCTTGGCTGTCTACTACCTCAGCAGGTAAGCTGCTTGGCTGTCTACTACCTCAAGCATGCAAACCAAGAAAGACAGGAAGTGACATGCCAGGTTGCAAGCCTGTCTGAAGTCTGCGATATTCAAGCATAGAGAGACAAACAAACCCATCAGTCAGAATGGCATCATCACAGCCTTTCATGCCCTGTTTTTGTGTCAGATACTCGAAAATAGCTGTTGTCAATCTCGAATTGTTGCCTTTCCAGCTGTTCGACTTCAGGCTAGTGCATGCAGAACAGGTAAAATCTTGTGCCCAAATTCACGACCCAAAATTATTCACTGGAATGGTAAGGAGCTGCCAATCTGCGGGCCATTTGAGGATGTGTGATGTGTTGCAGGGAGCAGGAACGCATCGCTAAGGCTGAGGCTGCTCGGCGGGAGACAGAGCGCATTCTGCGTGACCAGCAGGCTGAGGTGGATGCCAAGAAGGCCGACATGGTTAAGCGGGATATCCAGCGTGAAAAGGTCAGCCTGCAACACTATGACACCACTTTGTTTGACATATCGAATCGAAAAACAATATATAAAGCATAGAAGAACATGACAGATGGAAGGTAATACAGAATGGAAAGTAACATGGAACCATACACGTCAATAAATGTTATGAAGAGTCACATCAGCAACAACATGCTGTGAACAACAACAAATCATATACAGCGTGGAGGATGTTCTCATGATACACTTTGACCTTTGGCTGCTTGCTCTGTAAGCCCCATCGACTCAGGGAGCATTCAAGCTTCAGGATCAACTCGGCACAGTTACAAGGCGTGAACGGGAAGAGATGTGTTCCTGGTGCATGCATGAACACGTCCTGCTCAATGTTTGTATCCTGTTTCTTGTCTGCTTGGTAGCACTAGTCAGGGCAGACATGCTGTCGTTGGCTGTACTTGTGACACTCAACAGGCTTTCTCAGCATGTGCTGACAACCTGTTGCTGACGCCGTAGTAAAGTACAGCATACAGAGTGGGACTGCTGCGACGTGCTCACTGTAGATATAGAAGTAATCGTCATTCACAGCATTGCCTGTTGCTAGGAGCAGGCAGAGGGCAACAGCATGCACAGCCCTGTCTCAACATATTGCTGTTAGGAACATCTCCTTGCTGGACAGATTGCCTTGACATGTGCTCACACATTGACCAGTCATTTTCAAGCCAAAGTAGAACCCGGCAGAGTGTGCAGCAGAGAATGATGCTGTTGAGTTATGTCGACTTGCAATGCGTCTGTTTGCTTTGTCTTGTGCTGACAGATGATTGCTCATAATGCAGCTGAAGCAGAAGCAAGCAGAGGAGGCAGCAGCACGCGACGCAGAGGCCAGCGCTAAGGCAGAGGCACGCATCAAGGCTGCCTTAGACGCCAATCGCACCATCCTCATCAAGCGCCGTCAAGACTTTGACACCAAGCAGGCTGAAAACGAGGAGCGCCGCATGTAATTTCTGCTGTTACTTCTCCCCTACAAAGCTGTTTGCTTCTGCACTCTGCTGCTTCTTTGATTCTTACAATGCTGTTTGCTTTGTGAGAACAGCCCTCTGTGTGTACCTCTGCCCAAAAAGGATCGAAGCAAAGCACATCAATGCAGTCAAGTTGTGTGATCATGCATAAATGGTATGTTTTGCTTCCAAAACAGCAAGCAAGCAAAGGCTTGAGCACCGTATGTATTGCATTAGACATCAGTGTTGCAAACAGTCAGCACTATGAGAGGCGTGCTGGCACTTGACAGAACCATGTGCAAGCCTCCGTCTGTTGCACAGTGAGGCTGTGTGTGTCAGTCGCTTCATACAACAATGACACCCAGCATCTGATATAGGCACTGCAAAGACCTGCCGTGCTCTGGAATGGCATTTCACAACAACATGTCCAAGACTTCTCCTTTTGGAAAAACCAAGGCTGTGCGTGTCTTTGGCCTATGATGCCTGCCGTTTGATGCTCAAAAATGACAGCCAGCATGTGATATGGGTGGTGAAAGGCCTGCAGTGATGGGAGGCTGCGTGTGGTGTGATGCAGGCAGAAAGAAGCAGAGAGACGGAGGGAGGATGCTTTGAAACGTGAGCGAGAAGGTCAGAAGCAGATGCAGCGCAAGCAGGCCTACAAGCAGGTGACGTCAATACTGTGAAACACTGTGTATCATGTCGAATTTTATATGTTGGATATCACATTTGGTGCAGCCCTGGCCTACAAGCAGGTGAGGTCAGTGCTGATGTCAATACTGTTACATACTGCGTATTACGTATGGAGTAGCAGGTATTAGGGATCACATACACTGCAAGCCTGGCCTGCAGTGTCTCAACATGCATGCACACACATGAGCAGTATACGATGTGCTTCACCTTTTACAAACTCCTTTTTTGCCTTACGTTTTGTTTGTCATGGTTTTTTCAAATTATCGGAAAATAATGGTAAACTGTTCTTCCTGTGTATTATACGTAAAGTGCCAAAGTATGTGTTACATGCATGCATGCTCAGCAGAGTGTAGGTTACATGCATATAGGCTCAGCAAGGTATGTTGTGCACGTTTGAAGGCTCAGCAACATACATGTTGAGTGCATGCAGGCTCAGCAAAGTAAATTTTGAAATGTATGCAGGCTCAGCAAAGGGAGGAGGAGAGGGTAAGCGACATTGTGCACCGCACTGTGGAGAAGGACGAGAAGCTGGCCACCCTGCGAGACCACCGGGACCATGTCAATGCCTGCAAGAGCCTGGAGAAGAAGCTGGACCTGGACCTTAAGCGCGAGAAGGTAAGCTTCCCCATGAGGGATTCTTGAATGTTGTGTTTATCATCCAGTTGGCATGTGTGATGTCTGCAAAAGCCTGGGGCCAAAGCTGAAGCTGGACCTCAAGCGTCAGAAGGCATTTGAATTTGTACTGGTTTTTTTGTGCACTGTCCTGGTTTGCAGCTGGCAAGTAGTGTGGTCCGAGGCGTGCACCTAGTTGGAGGATGAGTTTAAGTGTGAAGAGTGCATGAGAGAGTCCATTGCCTGAGCACATCATGCTCACCACCACAAAGTCATGAAAGCTCTTGTTGCCGACAAGTGCATGCAGCCATTTCCTGAGCAAGCAGTCCATCAATGCAGGTCTGCGGCCTTACTTGTTGGCCTGTGTAACTTTGCAGCATTGCTGAAATGCTCACATCTGCCTGTCCCTGTTACTCCATGGATGTATGACATGTGCACAGACAGATGTAGAGCTGCACTTGCTTTGGGATTGGCTACCTGTTTAATGCCTGGTGATATTACATCAAAACACCTGTGCTGACAGGCACCGCCCCTTGCAGATCACATTCACAGCCTGCATGCGCTAAGCACTGCCCTGCATCAACAGTGTACTGCATGGGTACAGGTGGAAGCAGGCAAGAGGAGGGACATGTACCAGCGCAACCAGCTGTTGCACAAGATCCAGGATGAGACAGAGAAGGCCCGGTCTCTGCTGGATGCACGTGCACAACTGCAGCAGCAGCGCAAGATGGCCAACATGGGCGCAAGCTTTCAGCGCCAGAAGTTGCTGCAGGCCATGGAGAAGCTGCAGACTTCCAAGGACTGGGCAAAGAACGGCACAGTCAACATGGACTCGTTGCTCAGGGCCAACCACTAACGGCATCCAGTGAGGCCGTTACTGTGATGTTTAGTCAAAACAGTCTGACAGACGATTTTTGTGTGAAATGACAACCCCTGCATGCGTTTACCTTGCTCTGCAGTGAACTGCTAGCAGCGCCCAACAGACGGGCTAGATCAACAAGACTCGAAGCCTTGCACATACAGGTGTCCTTGTCAACTTGTGTATTTCGTTTTACGCGTGTTGGTCTCAACCGCAAACCTGTACAGCTGCAGGTCGAACATGAACAGAACGACTCAGACTCAAACTTTAACTTGTAACATACCACCAGCTGCCCGTGTCAATGTGAGCAAGTGATGATTGCACATGCATGCTGTATAGCAAAGCAGGTCAAGCTCTGCATGCCTAATGAGTGGCTTCAGGAAAAGGATCTCACAGCTCAAGCTTGTATAAACGCATGCTTCATCCTGCAGCTGCAGTAAGGTGCTTTTTTATGCCAGCTGCTGGAAGCTGTGATGCACTTGGGAGTGTGTCTTTCGCTCAAGGCCAAGAAGTCTATGTCTCTGAAACTGCAGTAGCGGTCAGTGCCTATGGATCCTGCTGCATGCTCAAGACAACAGCCTCATGCTTTAGGCTCAGTGACTCCATCATGTACAGCAGAGTAATCAGTGTCTGCTAAGCCCCTGTTGACAGTACTCGCAATGACAGCTTCCAAGCCCTGAAGCAAACTTGTGTCCAAATTGGCCTTCTCTGCTTCACTGGTGAACAGTGTCATGTCCTTCAGCAGATGCTGCATAACACGTAGCCTTTAGAGTCAGCATTTGTTGTGTTATTACTGTTACATGCAAATCTTGCCGTACACAGATCAAGCAAGTTACTCTGCAGCCAGGTCTCATGACGGCAAGTCAGTCTTTCTTATGTACGTTGACTGCACTTTGCTCTGTCATGCCCTAGGTGCTGGCAGTTCAGAGATTGTTGGAATTTACTGACAATGACCAAGAGATTGCATTGTATCAGTGATGGAAGAATATGCAAGGCTGCTAAAGAAGTGCTTTCAGAACTTTTTTTTATCAAAGTACGCAAAAGACAGTGCAGACAGAACAGCATCCCTTGCTGGCAACACTCTATAGTCTGATTCAGACCACACCAACACATGTTGTCATTGGTACCCTGACTGCCAAAACAGGACCTCATAAGGGCAGCTACTCTTGAGCTGACCTGAGGGGAAGACATTCTTTTACTAATGAGGAATGAAAAATCTATGGTTGCAGAAGTCACCTTGGTGGGAAAGTTGGGGTTGGCATAGTCACGGTCCAGCATCCGTTGGAGTTTCTTGTCAAAGGTGGGGGCATATAAGGCACTGCCCCTCAGGATATCCATGAACTTGTCAATGTCTGCTCCATTGCGCTGCAACAACCCCAAAGATGTTGAGAAGCCGACCTGCAGCATATGCACCACCACTGCATCACCATCCAGACCAGGTCTTGTAGCACAGCAAGCGAGCATTCTGTACCTTAATAAGTGTAAGTAGGTAAGAGGCCAATTGTGCCTCCCGCAACAGCAGTTACAGGCTGTGTGCTTTGTCACACAGGCTCAACAGTGCGACACAGCAATGCTGTGCTGTGCGAGATTGGACAGTTCAGGATTGACGACAAGGGACCTTTTTATGGAGACCTAGTGCTAGACTGCGATTGAGAAGCTTCCCGTTGTACACACAAACCGGCTATCTTGGTGATCACAGCAGAGCTGGTCAGCCATTGTGCAATCGCCCGGCACCTTCGTTTGTAGTGAAACAGGCAATGGCCAAAACTGCTCACATATACCTGGTAGCAGATTTGCAGTACAAACGTCGGTCAGAAAGCTAGAAAGGGGCAATGTACTGACCCCAAGTATCATGTTTTTGCACCCAGGCAGGCCCTGCAGCCCTAGTAGAAAGTATTTCACAGTGAAGTTGCGTTGGACGACGTTCTACAATTTTGCAAGTGCAAGTGACTGAAACGGAAATGTTTGACAGTTTTAATCTCTTTAATTCCTCAGGGTAACCCAAGTCATCAGAAACACGTCTTTCTCTACTCATTTCATCAAGCCTGGCTCCTGAAGGAGCTGTTCCAAACAGCTGCATGTGCCAACAACATTGTGAGTAAGGGGGTAAACATGCACAGCGCATCACCATTCTGCAGGTGTAAATGGGGAGCTGCATAACACCCCATTTGCAGCGCTAGCACATCATTGCTTGCTTGAAACCCTGCACTCACCGTGAGGGATGCAATGAGTTGATTCAGTGCAAGCTTGGTGGCTGCAGCTGTGCCCACTGCCCCCATGTGCATGGGCTCCTTGCCTAATGAGGCAAGCACGGGCCATGCTCTGCTATCTTGGGGATCATTCTCAGATCCCACCATGATCAGGAGAGCCCCCTTGGAGGCTTCTGGCTGTGACCCCAGCACTGGGGCTTCTAAATATTCTGCGCCCGCTGCTTGGATCCTTGTGGCAATGTCACAACTCTCTTTTGGGCCTGCAGCGAAAGCCTGGTAATGCTGATTGGTGTGTTGGTGTATGTATGGTTTGGTGTATGGGTGTATGTTAATAGGGACTCAGGCTGATCCCTGGGCCTGATCCTTTGCAATGCAAAAGTCTAGTTGCTGTACTTGTGAATGCATAATCATCTACTTCAGGGTTCTGCTGATTGAACAGTCCTTTCATGCGGAAAATGAAACACAGTTGATTCTCCTGATGACGTGCTGGTTATGCTCGTATTTGTTGTTTGACATCTGCCAGCCCTGAAGCTGAGTGTTCATACTGTGGGCTTGTCCAAACATGAAATTGGCGTCAGATCAGCCGTTGACTGTTATGCTCAGAAAGAAACTTACCTATGGTTCCCATTTGCAAAACTACCTTGTTTTGCAGATCTACCGGCTGCTGTGCGCTCAGCAGCACATCTTGTATGGCATCAGCATCCGACAACATCAGGACAAGGATATCAGAAGCTGCTATGGCATCTGCAGCAGAGTGGTATACTGCAATGCCAGCTTCTGAAAGAGCTGCTGTCTTGCTGCCGTCACGGTTCCAAGCAGCTACTTTACAGCCCTGCTCACAAAGTCTCCTTGCAATCTTGTTGCCTGGAAAAACAACTGCGCAATGAGGATTCATGAACTCTTTGGTTGCATGTGGGCAGAGTCCTACTGTCATGAGGTCTGCTGGCCAGTGCATGACCATGACATGGCCCAACAGAGTCACGATCTTTGATGTCTGTATGTTTGCCGCAGAGGACTGAGGAGCTTCAACGCTTGGGAACAATGCCATGTGTGGGGCAGAGTGACTTGGTATGAAACTGCGAGACATACCTACCCATCAAACCAATTCCTATGACTGCCACTTTGATCTTGTCTGAGCTGACAGAGGGTTCCTGAGCGGATAATGCCTTGGGGCCGCAGACTCGCCTGCAGCAGCTGTGATTCTGTTAGCATTGTATGTCAATGACAGGTCTGGAGACTAGCTCGTTGAGGAATCACCTGCTGGAGTGCACAGGTGCTGCAGCAATCCTGGTCGATCTGCATCGAACGGCGTGCGTGGCCAGCGCTCGGTCTGCAAGCAGCCCGAAGCAGTGATGAGAGTGACTGTTGTGCTTTCAGGGTTGAACTCACGTATAAAAAGCACCTGATGCTTGGTGCCTGGAAACCTGGGTGGCGTAATCACAGCGGCCAGCCTCACTGCAGAGTGCTGTTGACACAGTTTGTTGTCGGCAGCAACATCGCTGCAAGATCATTACGGATGTCATCAATGAAGACTGCTGGCCGGCACAGTAAGTCTCCAGGGATTAGCGTTTACGTTTGCAGTCGACCGAGATCCGGGATGACGACTTGTGCAGATTAGGCGGGCGACCGGCACTTTAAAAGCTGGGAACCCCCTGATAAAGCTTCTGAAGAGTCCTTCTGGAAGACATGCGCAGTCACACGGGCGCTTGGTTGTGTCGCGCTATGTCGCAACCTGATCTTTGAAGCACCCACGTGCAGTGTCCCGTGCTCGGTGAAGTTTGGCATACAGCAGATGTTTGTGCTGCCAATAGCAGGCATTGAACCTTGTTGGTCTGAACACAGTGCCGCTATTGCAGCTGACGTGCACTTTCAACATGTTGTCTTGATGTCGTCAATGATGGGGGACTACTACAGGTGGGGATTTTCCCCTAATGGGGTTTCTCCCCTGATGCAAAGCTTCACACTGCGTCAGCTGGTCACAAGTCCCATGGCAGGTCTTTAAGTGGCTGCCAGCCAGTAGTGCAATATTTCAGTTGCTCTGGAAATGTTTGCCAAACATCCTCACTGACTGGAGGTCCTGTCAGCGCTACATAGTTACGTGTGTTTGCATTGATGGGAACATGACCCTGAGCCTCTGCAGGCACATCAGCAAAATTTGTGAGACACAGATTGCAGCAGTACAAAGACGACGCTGTCGAGACAAGACATGCTGTGTAACCACTCTGCCAAGGGCTGTTGTCTTTTGCGGTCAGCTTTGCTACAGCAAAGCATAGCTGCCGGCATCAAGGCACATGCTTGTCCCTTGTGGATTGGAACAAGACATTGCCATACCTTTGCACAATCAAGCCTTGCATCTAAAATCAGTCTGCTCCAAACCATGCAAGTATGACTGTCACTGTAACACTATCAAAGAACACTGACCTGGAAAGGCTTTCATAATTGCCTCGGCCAATGCACGGTTGTCGCTGATGTTAGCCAGGACCCTGCCTCCTGGTTTCAGCTTCTTTGCCATTTGCTTCCAGACTTCCACCTGTCCAACACCCAAAAGTGGGACACATGTACTACATACTGGCACATGAATCAAACAGACAGTACCGTTGTAACACATGCACAGGGTGCTCAGCTATTTAGTAGCATAAAAACATCAAAGTTGCTGCATTGCACGCATAATATTGGCCTCTTGAGGACCCAAGCATACCAAAAACGTGTCCACACCACTGTGGATCAACGCACAGCTGGTACAAAATGAGGCTGTCAATGCTAATAGGGGAACGCATGTCACCTGTTGCAAGGCTGGCAGGACTTGACCCTCAGCAAAAAGATCCACGACAATGCCAGCAAAGCCTCCTGAGACGGCAGCATCTTCTGCCAGCGCATCTCCCACATGACACACCTGAGAGGCCACACACCATTACTCACTGCATGCGTGTCTGGTGCATTTGCAGCTGCACAGCATCTGCATTGCTAGAGGTTTGCACTGACCAGAACAGACAGACGTCACCGGAGAAGGCTTGAGTCAAGCAAGGACACAGCATCCGCATTGCTGCAGCTTTGCAGTGAGCAGCATAGAGCAGACAATTCTATATGACCATACAACGGAGCAGACACTTTGAAAGGATCATAGAATAGAGCAAACAATTTGACAGGATATGTGTAGGGACATAGCACCTGCATTGCTCCAATCAAGTGCTCCAGGGTGAGGCAGGTTGTCAGCCTATGCAGCAGGTACCACTGCACAGCATGTCTATACAGGACACCAGTGTATGTGCAGCATGCAAATTTGGCAGGAGATGTTGAGACAGGGATGCACTCTGCTGTGAAGGCAGGATTGGGCTGCACAGTTGCAGCAGAGGTTCACAAGCGCTACACAGTCTTTTTGGCAATGATGTAGCGAGGTGAGTTCATCAAAGAGACTTGCTTCAAGAGAAGGAAACAGTGCACAATAGTCTGACCATCCATGCCAGGCCTCAGTGCCAAGCTGCCACTTCAGACAGAGGCTCAGGCCACTAAAGTCTGAAGAGCTTCGTTTAGTTGCTTCATCAAGAAACAAAGTGTGTCAAAGTCAAACATGGGAGACTTCACGCAGACATCTGCACAGACAACATGGACACTGCCAGGACGTGGCCCTACCAAGGCTCCAGAATCCTCCAGCTGTTGAAGGCCCATGTGATCTCTAGCAACAGGGTAGATTTTGGGGTCAAGCTCCCACCCCTCCATCTTCACCCCAGGCCAAAAATGGTTCATCAGATGAGCCACTGTGCCCGCGCCCTACAAACAAATAGCACAATTGGCTAATGCTAGGCTCATTATATATGTATTGCGCCAGTCACAATTTGTGCAGGGGTATGGGAGCATGCGCAATGAGGGGCTATGGGGCACCATCAAAGCCAGTGCTTGAAGCTCAATGCAATGACAGGCAGCTAAGCAGAAATGAGTATATTGTAGTAGTGGATGACACAGCAGCGTGCAGATGCCATGCCACACCAACCAAGGCAGGTGATGCTTAAAGCAACAGTGCTGCTGCATGTGGCCGTTGCTGTATGCAGGAAACATGTGAAGCATGAAGATGTAGGGGACTTGCCAAGCCCAGAATGCCGATTGGCCCGTCAGGCACCAGTCCTGGTAACAAGCTGCCAATGTCCCTGCAGACGCATGTCCAGAGTCACGGTCCATCGATGTTCAAGTATGATTGCAGTTGTTTCACCAGACCAAACTCTGCAGATATGGGCTACACAGCTTCACATCACAGAGGTGTGGACCTGAGCCAGCATTTGACAAAGCGGCATCCTTTGGTTGGGATGAAGACTGCAGTGCTCAGACGCTGCATCTGCTATGATGTAGTGTCATGCTTGATTGTCGCTTGATGCTGCAAGCACAGCTTGGCAGAACAGTGAACTAACTAGTAAAGCGCTGAGAATGCGATGCAGATTTGCGCTGGGCTAATGTGATCCTTGCCGCAATGCTTCAGTCCAGCTTGGTTGCACTGTTGACGCACAATGACCCTGCATCTGTGCGCACAACAGTACAACAAGAACAGCTGTGCTTACCAGTACGAGCCTGTGATAGGTGTATCCTCCCTGTACAGGCTATGTATGCTCCCTGAAACAACAGCAGATTCAGTCAGTGTGTGTGCCACTCCCAGCACTTTCACATGCAGTACTCATGTTGACACAGTATGAGTTGACGTCTGTGTGAACGCAAGGACCAAGGCATCAGAACGACAATGCAATAGGGTCAAGATGTTGCATGTCGCGCAGACACACCTGAAGCATCCAAAATCAGGGCTGTTGCTCCTGCCACTTCCTTCATCACATGGTTGTCTGCAAACTACATTTCACTGTCCAGATTGTGCAGTCACAAAAGGACAGTTCAGGTGTACGCATGACCTGTGCTGTAGAGCTCACCTTCACTACAGTTATTTTCTGCAACATTGACTTTTGCTGTTCACGTACATAGTACGGTGCGTCACTGGTGTACACGACATCATAAGCTGTCGATGTCTGTTGTGCTACTATCCTGGAGGTGCGCTTAACGTTCTGCCTTGTCAGGGGCGGCCGTTGTAAAGCTGTGCCTAGGCTTTGAAAGCGACTGGCCCGCTGAGAGCACCAACCACCAGCACGAAGACTCGTGGACAGGCCAGTTTGACGAAGATGCCGGGTACCCATAACAACGCGAAAAGGTCAGACTCAACAGAGGCGCATCGAGTTTTAGGCGTTACGGGGTGCAGGCTCAGAAATACGTTGTGCGCCGGCAACTCAGGTGCACTGACTTGGCAGCAGCAACACAAGCTGCTGCAGGAACCAGAGAAGTTGGCACGTGTGGATTGTTTTTGGGAAAGGTTGGAAGAGCAGGATCAGGGTTGCACCCAAAAGCTAAGACAACAGCTCCGAAACCACGGTTTTGTCTTGAGTGCAAACTTAGAAATTAAAGGTTACGCAGGGGTTGCCATAACCTTTACACGCAGATCCTACTAGACCTGGACCTGTTTGCAGTTTTGAAATGAAGTTTAGATCATCTTGGTCAACTGTGAGTCACAAGCGGTCTACACTGACAGCTTCATACTCTGCTGACATAGGTGTAATCACTGACACAACATCCAATCTCAGCGTTGTGCTTGCGCTCGTGACCGGCCGTCAGGACTGTCAGCCTTCACCTAACAGCCAGCAGCAGACGCTCCGACTGTTGCTCAGCAGCTAACTATGTCAGCACTTCTGCGCACTGTAACTGTAAAAATAGCCTTTGAGATGTATTTTAACGCATTTCAGTGCATCGCGAAACACAACCTTGCAAGACTGCGTACTGTTTCTGACACAACATTTCTATGTTCCAGGCATTTTACCACGCTCTGCACATCAGTGCATCTTCGGGAACGTGTAATCTAAGCACTTGACAGGGTGAGTCATATATTACTCACATCCCACGCACACTTACTACAAACAGTGAAACTGCATGGCAAAGTGCGTGATCTTGCGGCCAAAACGCCCGCACCAAGAATATCAAACACCGTTCACCAAACGGTAGCAATTCGCATTTTCTGCACTTGCTTCAAATACGACTCGATGACTCAAAAGTAGGGTGTCAGATCTGTGGGAGACAGAACTACGAAACGTCTCGTCGCCTGACGGTCTGCATCGTAGGAGCACCAAAATACCATCCAGCGTTGTGTGTTAGCCGAAAGCAGGTCATGGACGTCAGGAGCATAGCTGCAGACGCCCTGTTCAGAGCCTGCTTCACTGGCTGCCCACTGGATCCGAAGACTTTACTGCTTGATGTGAGGGCTGCCAAGGTCTTCAAGCGGAAACACATTATGCAGGCATGTAGTCAAACGCCCTGAGCATGCTGCAGAACGAGGCGCGTCTTTGCCAGCTGTGTGACACTGCAGGCCTTTTGTGTCAGAGTCACTGCAAGCGCAGAAACGCTCTTGGTATGCCACTGATCAACACCTTGCTTGTCATCCCACATTCTGCCTCACACTCAATGCATTACATTGTTCAGGACTATTCTGGCACAAGCTACGATCAGAAGTGGTCCAAAGATTGCTGGTAGGTAAGGCGTCAGCGGTCAAACATATGTGCAGCCTGCTGTGTGTGAAACAGAGGGCATTTGCAGGTGGGACAAGTCTGTCGTCCTTTATGGAGATGAAACGCTGGACAAAAGTCATCCTGTTGCAGCTTTCCTGGTTAAGGAAAAGCGAGCAAAAAGCATCTCTGTCTTCAAGTCTGGGTAAAGCTGGAGCTTTTGCTGGAGCCCTGCTAAGCATCCTCAGAGTGACACATTGACATCTGATAGCGGCTGTGTTCACGACGCAGATTTGAGGTGTTTGAGGAGAAGTACCCATTTCTGTGTACTCAATCTGTCAAGGCAAATGCAACAGTGGGGTGAGTTTCTGCATACTAATGTGCATGCTGGTATCTGTACAACGTCTGAGGTTACAGTAAGCATGCACTCATGGCAGGCACTTGCAAAGCAACTTGTACGTCACATCACAGTCGGCACGCTGTGCATAGTGTGATTCTGCAGGTACCCAGGTGAGATTATACCAGACCTGTTGTACTTGGGGAACTGGGAGCATGCTGAGAACTTTTCTGCCTTGAAAGACCTTGGTGTCAAAAGGCAAGTCAGTGCATTTCATGGCATCCTATGACTGCAAGTCGTATAGAGCATGGCGCAGCCCAGCATGTGTGCAAAGTCAGCGCAAGCAGGAAGCAGACTTCTTGGATGTGCATGCGTGCATCCATAGTGTTTACACCCTGCTTTACCTTGCTTGCACAGCATGGCATCTTGCATCAAGCTATGCATGTGGATGACTCACTGCATTTGACCAATCCATTGCTTGTGACTGAAAATTGTGTATTTGAGCTTTTCCCAGGGCATGCTCTTACTGCAAACAGTGCTGCAGGATCATCAGCATTCACAACAATCCAGAGAATCTGCAGGTGCCTAAGGGATTTCAGCATCTGAAGATGACAGTGGCAGATGTACACACACAGGACATCACCCCTTACTTCAATCCCTCCTATGACTATATTGAGGAAGCCAGGCTTGCCAATCAGGGTCAGTGCCCCCTCTTGACTTTGCATCATTGCACCTGGTTCAATTGAATGATTGCCAGACGCCAGCAGGGCAACATGTACACTCAACCATGCTAAGTGTCATGCAGAAGCTCACTGAAACAAGCTTGTGCGAGTACTGCTGTGCCATGCAGTTGCAGCGACCATCAATCCCAGAAAGCTCCCTTTGACTGACATCTCAGCTCCTCAATCTGGGTATGAAGCCCTGTCGTGCACAATCTTGTATCCGCAGATATGCCATCAGTCTTGGAAAGCTCTCTGTGACTGACATCAGGCTCCTTTGATCTGGAACGAAGCCTTGTCGTGCACAATTTTGTACCCTCAGAAGTGCAACCTTACCACGGTTGCTCAAGCTGCTCTGGAGCTCCTGCGCTTATCTGATATGACATCCCTCTTATCAGGCAGCTGTAGCATTCTCCATATAGTTCACATGGCACAGCTTGCAAAATAAAAACACCACATCGCTGCATGCTGGCAAAAAGAGTGCTGGTCTGCTGTTGGGCATCTGATCAGACAAAATTATATCTCAAAGCTGCAGCGTTCACCAGTAGTTCAGATCACACAGTCCGTGCTCCACAAATTCTGTCCGTTGCATGGTGGTGCAGGTGTGCTGGTGCACTGTGGGGCCCCATGTGAACATGGTCCTCACAGCTGCAGCACTCACCAGTGGTTGCAAATCACGATGGATGCTGTCGACATTCATTTTGACGCATGGTGGTGCAGGTGTGCTGGTGCTCTCCTGGGGCTCAGGGTGATTGTGATCCTCAAAGCTGCAAAATTTACCACTCATTGCTTGTCACAGAGGATGTTGTTGTCACTCATTTGACTGCATGGTGATCCAGCTGAGCTGTTGCACTATGGGGGTCCCAGGTGAACAGGGGCCCCACACATCCACCAGTGATTGCACACCACAGCGGATTGTTAACATTCATTACAGTGCATGGTGGTGCAGGTGTGCGGGTGCACTGTGGGGGTCCGACGCAAACCCCCACAAATCCACCAGTGACTGCACACCACAGCAGATTGTTGACATTCATTACACTGCATGGTGGTGCAGGTGTGCTGGTGCACTGTGGGGCTGGGGTGAGCAGGTCAGCCAGTCTGTGCATTGCCTACCTCATGCGCCGCTTCGGCTGGAATGCAGCCCGTGCCAGGAAGCACTGCCAGTCACGCCGCAGCCTGGTGAACCCCAATGATGGCTTCTGGCGCAGCCTGTGTGCCTTTGAGCAAGTCCTGGGCATCACTGACAGGTCAGCTTTGATTTTGCCCTCGCTGTACAGCTGGGTGTTCTTGCTGTGAATCGAGATCAGCTCAAACTGCTTAGCTGTTGGGAGTTATACTGACAGTCAGGCTTGCACTTGCTTCACTGACGCAGCTGATGTCAGTTCGAGTCATCATGCAGTAGCGGCGTGTTGAAGCCTTTCTGTGCTGCTGTGCTCGCTTTCAGATTGCTGCAGTGCCAGCTACCCTGCCTCACATTGCAGCCATAATGCAACACTGTTTGCTCATAATGCGATCAAGGAAACCTTGTTTATCTGTTATGCATCCAGCCTCCAGCCTCAGCTGCACACACAGTTGTTGCCAGGACAGACCCTCACCGGTGACACCCAGAGTTTGAAACAGTTGGTTGCGTTGCTGCAGGTCAGATCCCGGGGGCTCTGCAGGAGGGCGGGGTGCTGATGCCCCTGCCCTGCTCAGCCAAGATGCTGCAGGCCAGAAGGTACAGGTCGTCTGTCTTGTCCCCATGCTGGTCAGGCATTCAAAACAGCCGCTGATGGGGGTCTGCATCAATCATTTCCTCAGTGCTGCATACCACCAATCTGCACTACAACCACATCTGCACTCATCTAAAGGGTCGACGCAAAACTGCCTTATGTGTATGCTGGTAGTTCAATTCTTTTGCTGTCTTCCCTGACTTGCTGGTCCAAGTGTTTGCCCTGTTGGCTTTGCGCAAGCTTGGTCATCGGCAGCGGATGATGCTCAGAGTTTTCCCAAAACACATGCCTGCTGTCACAGCTTTGTGTGCAGGCAAAGACTTTGATGCATTTGGCTGATACCTGTGCATGTGTCCAAGGTCAAGCTCAGGACTGTTTCATATCAGCACAAGCAGCGAGCTCGCTGTTTGCTTCAGGTGTCTTTCATCCCTGCCAATAAGCTTGATCAGGCAGCTAAGCAGAAGCCAGCCCAGTCGGCTCCATCCTCTGACCAGCAAAACGGCTCACGTCAGCACACGGACAGACAGCCACAGAGCAGTGGAGCTGACAGTCCTCATACCGACAGAAAGAGGAAGAGGGACAGTCATAGAGACAGGGCTGCAGATGCTGACAGCAAGCGGCATCACAGCAGATCTGATCTGCCAGATCATGACAGTGAGCAAGAGCGTGAGCACAGACACAGGCACAGACACGCTGGCAAGGACGACAGAGGACATAAGGACAGCAAAAGGAGGCATCGAGATCGAGATGATACACAGATTAGTGGCAGGGATGATCGGCATCAACACAGAAGGGAAGGCAAGGCAAAGACAGAGGTCAGGGGAGATAGGGATGACAGGGGGGTGAGCAGCACAGAGGGGCAGGCAGCAGCAGCAGGTTCAGCTGCGCAAGACAGCGGGTGGGTAACATTCAGTATCCAATTCTACAGCACTCTCTTGCAGTACAAGTGATGGCCTGCCACCAGCAAGGACTGGAATCTGTGTTGCAGTATCTGTTGCTGCACAGGTTTGGCAGTCTTGTGGGATGTCATAGCATCTGCATATCCTGTAGTTGCACAATTGTGTCACTGACAGACAGAAGGCATGCATGCATGTATCCATCTGTGCCTCTGCTTGCTCTTTCATGTCCTTCTCAAACTGATTGTGTTTCCTCTTCATCAGCAAAGGTTACTGCAGCTCGGGGGGTCACTGAGCATGCATTGAAGAACCAGATACTCAAGCTGTATAAGTCGCATCACCCAGGTCACACAACAGCATGCTTGGCTGCAAGCTTGTTTATGATGAGAGTTCAGAGTCACTCTCACGACAGTCATCTCTCTTGTGCCTAGACCTAACATGCTGACCTACGTCTGGCATATGTTGCACAGGCAGCAAGCAGCAGCTACAGAAGTGGACACAGCAGTTGTGCTGGACATTGCTCGGGAGGGCAAGGAGGCAGGACAGCTCAGACTCACACTGGCACCAAATCAGCGCTGTGTCTTTGGGCGGCAACCTGGCGGATGTGATGTGGTGCTGGAGCACCTGTCCATCTCCCGCCAGCATGCGCATCTCTCCATGGACCTCAATGGGCGCTGCTTCATCATTGACATGGCTTCAGGTTCTATGTGCTCCTGGTGTAACTTGTGTGGTTGATGGCTCCCACAGCCTGCTGCAATGCAGAAGGAACAGCATAACAGTGTCGTATACATATCATCATCTGACAATGTTGCTTTGAGCAGTTTGTCGCCTGTGTGTGGGCGCGTTGCAGATGCTGCACAAAGGCACTGTATGAGTTGCTGCTGGTGTTGCTTGGTTTCTATTCAACTTTAGCATTCCTCCATTGCTATAAGTATGTCTGGTGGAAGTGAATTGGCCAGCAGCTTTTGATTCATGCTTGCCCACATGTCACGCTTCTGGTGCAGTTTTGCTTTTTGGTTGTTTACTTCACATTCACTCTTCATGTCCTACAATTATGTAGGGCATGGCACAAATGTGGATGGGTTGTGGCTGCGGCCCAAAGCTCCTCGGGGGTTGCAGCTGGGGTCTATCATCAAGTTTGGGGCCAGCTCCAGGACATATACGGTAAGCCTGAGCATCTAAACCTTGACTAGGTGTGAAAATGTCGAAGTCGCTAAGCAAAATGGCCCACATCACAGCAGAAGTGTCAAACCTGTTGTATATGGCATGTATATGCGATTTTGGCACATGGGTTTCATGAGCATGTGATTGTTCCCCTGGCTGCTTTGATTGGCAGGACTATGCGAGTCAGAATTTACTTGATGTGCGCCAGGATATTGCTGATTCTGATCTGGTCAACAGCTGTTTGTCAGCACATTTGATATGTCCTGGCTTCTGGACTGTAATTGTGATAAGACTAAAAGTGTGTCACATGCTCATCAATCTGTTCAACCTGTGCACTTTACCTCCTGCCCTTGCAGACATAAGCAGTGGCATGACAGTATTTGGTTTGTGCCACTGATGCAGGTTGTGAAGCTGCCAAACACCTGAGCAATGACCACTGCACCATGCTCAATGACAAGTCAAGCACTGGTACCAGCCCATACTTTGGAGCACTTATGTTTTAGCTTCCCGTGCGCGATGCGCACCATTTGCCCTAGACTTTGGTATAATCATAAAAGCTTCACAGACTGTTTCATCGTAAGACTCTCGTTACTGGTTTGGGCCCTATCACGGTATGCATTAAATTTGATTCGTGATTTTGCGATCAATTGAGTTGCAACTTAGCACAAAAAGGGTTGACCACCTGCATTGTACACGTCGTGTACAGGTGTCACACTCTTCGTTCTTTTGAGAGAGAAAGATAGATTTCAATGCTTCAGCCAGCCAACAAGTCTGATCACGTATAGAACAAGACAAAGCTCAAATTTGGAAGACATCAAGACAGCTTAGAACAAGCTTGAAAACCTTCATGTGATCTTGTGCAAAAAGGGATCTCATGGTGTCGGTGTCCGTGGAAAACAAAGGAGCATACTGCTGCCTAAGTGTGTGGAGAGCTGGACATTCCAAAATGATGTGCATTGCATATGCAACAGCCACACTACCACAATGTGTGCAGATCCTACTAGCCCTGGCAACATGCTGGGTCCCAGCAAAATGGCCAACAACAATTGGCAACTGATGAGAACCAAGTCTCAACTGTAGAAAACGCTGCATGCGCCTACCAGAAACAGGCAGCTGACAATACCGCCTACGCCGGCTAAAAGGCCTAAAGCAATGATTGTATGTGCAAGCGACAACCCCAACAGTAGGTGCTGCCCTAGGACAATGCAGGGCATAGTCATGGGTGCCGCCCAAATACTGATGCAGGGCTTGCACAATCGTACCAACCTCCAGAACAGGGATAACGCCCCTGTCATGAGGCATGGGCTGCCCAATGGATTGCAAACAAGTAGCTATGGAGCCAGAAAAGTTCTTGGCACCATTCCCAACAGAAAAAGCATCATCAAGATTGTCAAGCAAGATTGTGTGGGAAAGCGACCCAACAGAACTAGCAGCTACTTCGTTCCAATAGAGTCCATCGGCACCAAAAAACCTACAGAGGCGACAACCCTAACTCCTGAAGCAACATAGCACTAGGTGTAGTTTACTTGACCCCACAGATGTGCCTAAGGTATCTGTCATAGATGAGTCTGACTGAGCTTCTCCACAGTGGAGTCCAAGGCACTGATCCGCTGCTGACAGCTGTCCCTGATTGCGTTCTCCCTAGCAAAGCTGTTCTGGGTCTGTTCCTCAAGCTTTTTACTGAAGCTGGCCATATGCAAGAGCACCTGCCGGCAGATGTGACTTGCCGCAGAATTGCTGTAGCCAAAGATCAATCAAAGGCAGTCCAATGTGACGTCTGACCTGATGGGATAAGCTATCACGGCACTGGTCAGGTTGTTGCCAATCCAGTCTGGAGTGGCTGGGCTGAGTGCCCTGCAAGGAAGAGCCATGCCCTCTGTCAAAACATTGGTGCAGACATCATGGCATTGCTCACAACACGCAGTTCATGGACTGTTGTTCAATGATGCTCACTCAATTGCATCCAGTCTGAGCTTGGAGCCAGTGTCAGACCTGCAGCTGTTTGCAGGCAGAGAAAAGTTGTTATGACAGCTGCGACAGTTATGAATGTGATGCAACACAGCGCAATGCAACCAAGCGCACTGCAATCTGATGGTCGATGTACGAATGTATGCACATGAGGGGCTCATCAAGGCGTGGCAATGGGATGTATCAATTGAGCCACACATGCTTCCCAGCAAGCTGCATTCACAACATGATGCAGTAGAGCCCCTGCATTGTGCTGCGGTGAATGGTATGCAAGGTGGGGCAGCATGCAGCGGCAACCAACTTGCAGCCTGTCACACAAGCCCACAACAGAGCCTCAAGTGACTGCTATGGCATCAACAGCCATTCATACGCACTTTCCAATGAAAACAACATCACTGAGCAAAAGAAGTTGCCCAGCACTTGGCAGAGCCTGCTCATATCTAGCATGGCTTCTGCGCAATCAATTGTAATACTGCTGAGTCTGCACCGCAGCATTGCACAAACAATGACAGGCAACAAATAAGAGGATGAGGGCTTGTGCATATGCAACTGTTGTGCAGCCAATGTCTGTTGTTGGTCAATGCATTCTGACAAAAGTAATGCTCACCTGACTTAGCTTTTGCCGTGTGTCAGAGCCATGTGTGTCCTCCCTCAAGCCTGACAGCCCGACTTGGCACTCCCTGTACAGCAAGACATTGTCAGCTGTCAATGTATGGTGGCATCTTTGTTACAGAGTCCTAGTAAGTACAGCTGTTCAGTGTGTCATTGTCACAGCGTATTTGCCTCAAGCAGCCCCAAAACATATGCATGATGCAAGGTGCTAGGTAAGAGTCAATTTTCTTGCAACAAAGGCCGACAGCATGTACACCCCAGAAGACACAAGGCATTGACTCACACTGACCCACAAAAAAAATCTTTGTACATAGCAGCAGAGACAAAATCAGAGCAACCCAGCAGACTTGTGGTTAAATCACATCTCACTGTCTGCCTTGATTGACACAGCAAAGTCTTCATGAGACAGGCTGGCCAGGGCTGCACAGCTTCACAGGACAAGCATTCCTGCAGGAAACTGCCCTCCTGCTACAGCACTGTGTAATACGTTGTCTGAGAGTCTTTGTGGCAGTCAAAGCAGGCTTGAAGACAGTCAGTTCATGCATTGTGATGTCATGCCGCTTCAAGGGCGCACATCTGACGTTGAGCTTGAGCATTGAGTCAACATGGCTGCTGCATCACTACATAGCTCGCCTTGTGCCAAACATGAGTTTTTGCACAACAGCAGCAGGTGTTTGTGTGGTGCAAACATGTGCAACACAAACAGCACTCAACAGATGTCTGCATGTGGCCTGCTTACCAACACAACATGGCAATGGGAAAAGCCAGAAATGGAGGGTGACCTAGCCATCAGGACCATGCCCAATTACCAAGCTGCCCAGTTGTCAGCTGCAGGCATGCCCATGCTGGCCTCACCACTCAACACCGCTGTCACCTGCATCAAGCATGAGCATCAAAAAATCTGCAAGAGTGCCCATGGGCAAATCTGCCACCCTGCTCTCTGCAAAAGCAGGGCCAGGAACAAGGTGCGGTCAAGTAACAGGCCACTTATGAAGCACCAACGAACCAAGTCTGCGAGAGCATTAAGCTGTGCTGCAGCAACTGGTATGCAAGGTTGCAACTGCAGCCTTTTTGCCAGGCCGTTTGAGGAGCTGCAACAAAGAGACACAACATTGCCTGACATTACAACCTTGTCACCAATGCACACCGTACTAAAAGTGGTATGTTCATGGCCGACGCCTTACCAGCAGAGTCTGTTGTAACAAGGCATAGAAGACCTTGCAACCACCCTCTGAACCAGTGCATCAAGTTGCTCAGCACACACCCCAACCATCCAGGTGGCATGCTACCTTTCCTCAGGCGCGTAGGCCACACTTTGAAGTCTCTGCATGGCACAACACACTGAATTGTCAACTAACATCATCATCTTTGTCCCACTCAGCAACTGATCCTTGCATGCTGCTAGCACTGCGCACAAAGCAAACGGTCAAGCTGATTGCTTTGGTGCATGTGACCCAAGTCACACCTGCTGTCGACTCATGTGCACGAGTCATGTTGGTACACAGATTGCTTTCTTACACAAGCACAGAAAGTGCAGAAAACAGCACTCATTCAACCTTGTTTTAACTGCCACATTCCATTTAGCTCACCGTCTGCCTTGAAGGCTTGAGCGAAATCTCGGTCAGACAGAGTGGCAAGGGCTGTGAGGTGGTCCTCTGCCTTGAAGGCTGCTTGCTCATTTGAGATGCTTGACAGGAGCTGCCATCTGGGAGCGAGCCTGTCAGGCAGAGATGTGAGCAGCAGATCCTGGTGGGCAGCAATGGTCTCAACAGACAACTTCATGTGCTGTGTCAAAAACTCCCAGCGTTGTCTCCAATGGTCAATGAAAGCTGAGTCAAACACCATGCTAGGGTTGCTGGCTGGTGAACTGAATCTTTTGAGAAACCGAGCCTTTGAGCAGGAAGAGACATAACTCAAAAGGCCTGATGTCGTCATGCTGCTGGGTGCCTCAATGGCACCAGTCTGATACATGAACCACACTCGTGGGCCAATGAAGCCGCTGACCGAGTAAGCCAGCAAGTGAGGCCTCACAGCTATGTCCTCAAGACTCAGCCCTAGCAAAAGTGTGACAAACTGCACTTTCTCAATAGATTTGGCAGAGGTCCAATTTACACCCAGTAGGGCTGGAAGCTGGGTGCACATTGCCAAGACTTGGGTCTGCGAAAAGCCTGCGCCTTGCATCTCGCGAAAATTGCGTGCAAGCGTGGAAGGCTCTGAACACAGGAGTCTTGGAAAGGCACTGAGCTTCTGCTTCAGCTTTTCACTGTCCCAGCCCAGCTGATTTTGAAGCTTTGCTGCTCTGGTTCGCATCACAGGCTCTGGAGTTGCAAACACACCCATTGTGAGCGCTGTCCTGGCCACATGGGTCCCTGTGGCCCACGTCTGGCAGAAAAATGTCACACGTTGATGGAGAGAGTCTGGACTCTGAAGGAACAGCCTATGATGAGCACCTATGATGACCTTTCTGAAGCTTTCTGAAGTCATCGGCATGCCCAACATCGTACTAACAGCCTGAAGCGTCCTGAGAACACGTTCTGGTCCATATGCAAGAGCTACAGAGTGCTTGTGGAGAAGCGTATAAATCTGTGCATCTGAGAAGGCAGTTGCTTGCTGAAGAGCCTCAAAGGTGGTCTGTACTGCTCTGATGTCCCTTGTCATGACATACGGTGCCCTTTGCTGTACCCTTTCAGCATTGACACCCTTTGAAGACAGCCACAAGTACACCTCACTACACTCCTGTGGCTTGCATGCCAGCAAGCGTCGCACTTTTCGAAGCTGCTGAGACAGCTGCTCAGCGCCCAACTCTTGCAGCCAGGACTGCAGGGCAGGTCGCAGCTTGGTCTCAATGTCCCAGTTCAGGTATGTCTTATATTGATCAAGAATTTCATGGGTGGCTTCAGCAGATATTCCTGCCTCTGCCTGAACAGCATCAGTTTTGCCAGCAGAAGCTGACTTGGCAGCTGATGTGCAGAGCCGGCGGCGCATTGTGTTCCATGGCTGTTGCTTTGACAAGTGGCTGTGACCATGGCAGAGGTGATGACTGGGCAGAAGCAATTCACCGCACATGGGCAGCACTGCGAGGGCATGAACTCTGCTTGGCTCTTGAGGGCTGGCCTGGGACAAACACCAGCAGATTGAGCAATCTGTGCCAATGAACAGCAGCAAATGTTGCAGCAGCACCAGTCTTTGGAAAACCTGGTTGCTGTGCCTAGAAGCTGTATTTGTGAAGGGGATGGCATGCAGTCAGGTGATGCAGTGTGTGAAGTTGCTGGAAGCGAGACTTTCTTAATGCTTTGTACCTTGCAGTGACCAAAACATGAAGCACCCCGGCTGCTGATCATGCTGCTTCTGTAGTTGGCATCAAGACACCACCAGTATGGGCTGCAGCTGTACATAAGGCTTCAATGATATCCTGCAGCCATACGACTGTCCTGACAAAGCTGACAGAGGGTTAACAAGATGTGACATTGCATATGTTTGGAAGCTGCGACCAATGCTGAACACGCTGTGCATTAGCATGTTCACTACCATGTACTGATATGCACACAATACGGCAATGCATGGCTTGGGGAATGCACTGACAACATGAGCATTCATACACGGTGTCTGTCCATCCTTGTGGCGAAAAAGCAAGGTGCCAGCCTTTTTGCAAAGAGCATCTTAGCTACGATGTTTGCTGCAGGGTAGACATATGGTAACCAGAAGTCATCACAGTTGCATCCAAGATTGACTTGCACACCTTGAATATGTCTGGAACTCCTCCTAATTGGTTGTGTACTGCTCGCGAAGCTTCGGTGAAGTTAAGTAATTCTTGCCACAAGCGCCCTGCTGCTGCGCTGCAATGATCACTACACGCAAGTGAGTTTAATTATGCCTACAAGGTGTCAATCTGCTACCAATGGCATTCAGTGTACCTTGTCGATAAAGAGACCAACGGTTCGCTGGCTCGAAAACAACCACAGAGTCTTCGTGAAGACAGGATGCTTCTTGCCACACTCCAGATGCAACACGATGAACGCGCAGCTGAGAAGTAGAGCAAATCTTGACTTCCTGGGCAGAAAAAATGGCTCATCTGATCCGGTATGACTAACGCATCATCACTAGAATTGCGCCCCAGGCATTCTGTGAAAACGTTGCCATGACCGAAAGCACACAATAACATGTAGACTCTGGCTCTCAATGTTTGGGCAGCAGCATTTGCCCAAGGTCCTGGGGCTGCGCATGTATGCATGCATGCAGCACCTGATAGAGAGGAAGGTAGCACCAACATGGAACCAGAAGCAAATCAATTATTGAACTTTGTGACATATTACAGGATGTGTATGGGGTTGCAAGCCGCAATAATTTTCATCCTGAATCACGCATGCTGCAATAGGCAAGGCTCCAAGACCTGAAAGAGGTATAAGCGGCACTTGCAGAAGCATTCATGCCATTTGGCGCAAATCAGGTGAGGCTGCTCACTCCTGCAAGGCACATTGATAGCGTGACAATCAAATTAAGCATTACATTGAATGTAATACATTCACATGAACAGGTGTCCAGCTTGAGTGACAATCAGGCACACCCCTGCAGAGGATGCCACATGCCACCAGCTGGCACTGACAAAACAGCATGTCGTTTATGATATCAGCGTCCACGGTCTGGGCGTTTTTATTAAACGCAGGAAAGCGATTACTCGCAGACTAAACATGTTACAAGCTACTGTGACCAAGGCCAGTGCCACATGAAGGCATTCTAAAGTGTAGCCTGACCTGGGGGGTTGCCTGAGGGGAGGGCACTGCTCAGGGGAGGGGAGGGCACATCGGTCTAGTCTGATTAGGTGGATTAGCTGCCCTGCAAGGAAGCAGCCTGCATCACATAAAAGCTTGTTGCAGGTCATCATGGCAAGGGTTCCCAGGGGCAGTCCATGCAATGTTGGCTAATGAATGCACAATAGACTGCACTGAGTCTGAGACTTGAGCCAGTGTCAGACCTGCACTGACGTGCTGCCTGCAGACAGAATGGCAGTCACTGCACACCTGCTACAGCTGCAGCCGTGATACAACCCTAGTGTTTGCAAAACGATGCAACACAATCGTTGATGTACAGATACACAGAGAATGCAGTAGGGCTCCGGATGGTGCATGCAAGAACGAATAAAATAATAAGGCCTTGTGCTTATGATGCAGCTGACATCTGTTGGAGCTGCAATGCATCATGACCCAGAAAGCATTTACCTTACGTAGCTGAAGCCGTGTGCTGAAGTGAAGTGATGTCTGAGTTTGTAGTTGCGTTCAAAGGTTGCTGTGTCTGCACAGCACCCCAACACCACATGCGTCCTGCCAGCGCATGTACAAATCTGTCAAAGCGTGCTTGAGCAGTAGTTGTGAATGAGAAAATGCAGGCTGGTGTCCTTTCCAAAGACACAACAGTATGTAAATGAGAATGACAGGTGCATCTGTCCTGGTCACACCTGTGTTGGCGTTCCTGAAAGTTTGCTTTATCCGCACAGCACAGACCGCATCAGTCCTGTCAGCGCATGAGTGCAGCCTGTGACAGCATGCTTTGAGTGCTTGGTGTGACTGTTTGGTGTTGATGAACATGAAAGGTGCACCTAGTGTGACCACACACAAAGCTTGCTTCAGGCTGCATGCACGCTATCCAGCACCAATCACGCCAGTCACACTGCATAAACACATTAGTTAGCTGTTGCTAAAGTTTCCTTTGAGCATAGTGTTGTTTTGCATGTGGAGATCGAGTGATACATTCACAAACAGGCATGATGAGATGAATCATACAGAATATGAAGAAATGCTGCTTCAAGGGCGCACACCTGACATTGAACTTGAGCATTGAGTCAACATTACTGCTGCATCACTACGCAGCTCGCCCTGGTCCAAAAACAAGTTTTTGCACAACAGTAGCAGGTGTTTATGTGGTGCAACATGTGGAACACAAACAGCAGTCAACAGATGTCTGCATGTGGCCTGCTTACCAACACAGCATGGCAATGGGAAAAGGCAGCAATGGAGGGTGACCTGGCCATCGGGATCACGCCTTACCCAGGCGTCAAGCTGCCCACTTGTCAGCTGCAGGCATGCCCATGCTGGCCTCACCGCTCAGCACCACTGTCACCTGCGTCAAGCATAAGTATCAAAAAAAGCTGCACGAGTGCCCATGGGCTTGAGGTACAGGGCAGACAGGATGCTCGCACTGCATTGTTCTTGACTCACAAAACACTACTACAGCAGCAGGCTGAGTAAACTTACTGCTCATTGCTCTGGTGGGAGAGAGTCGTCGCATAATCTTTTGTAACTATTGTTTCTATATAGCTGTATATACATATGTACATACATATACATATACATATATACATATGTATATACATATACATATACATATACATATACATATACATATACATAATTTAGCAGCCTGAATGTTTGTGTATCCCTGACAGTGGCTGGTTCATCCGAAAAATCCTCAGCACTATTGTGAGAGCAAGGTTGCGCTGCTGATCTCTTCCAACGCTTCAATGTCGACACAACTTTTTCCGGAAGACCTGAATGCACAGTGGATGGGTTCCATGGATTTGGATTAGCGTTCTCCAAATTCCAATTTGCACAGTTGTGCACAGGCAAGTGTATCTGCCCATCGTCCGCTTTTCTGGTGCATCCACCGGCTCGCAGAATCCGCGGATCCCGCATTGGTACAACGCAGGAGCTGTTGCTCAAGGGCGAGCATGTTGACTGCGTCAGGCTTAAGACACCTATTTCAAAGCCTTGGTACCGTCACGTTGTCGGCAGCAAGCCAGGCGGTATTGCAGTCTACATGCCGAAGATGCCGAAATGTCCAGCAGCCGCTGTGGTACGTCATGATTGCCGTGTCATGCGTTGCCGTACAAAAGGAGCTTTGGTCTGACTTCTGATTTTGACGGCAGGCACGCTGGCGTGCCAGGCACAGCGCGTGCTCTCAGTGGTCTTGTACAAACAGTTGAAATCCCTATCAACAAGCTTAAAGAAAGTAATTCGTTGTCGCGTGAGCAGGTACAGCACCCTGGCAGCTGCTCCAAGTAGCATGCAGGACATAGTCACCTTGTCAGCTGTCTGGCTCCCTCAAACTTTGTTGCTATTCAGCCCAGCAAATACAGACGGGTAATCAGAAGTGCAAAACACCTCAACAGCCACATCATGATGGCAAGGGAGGAAGCAACATTCTCGATGCACGACAGATCCTCAGCAGCACAGGCCTTGGAAACTTTCCTCCAGCAGCTCAAAGTTTGGGCACAGGAACATCCAGACAAGTTGAACCCAATTGTGTCAAGATTGGCGTTGGTGTCAGTGGCACACGTGGCAACAAAAGCCGACACCCTTGACAGCGCTGCGACCCAAAATCCCCTAGTTCGTGGCATTGCTGCAACAATGATAAAAATGTTCATGCAAAGAGTCTCTGAAGCCGGCCACCATTCAATATGCAGCATTTTTTGGGCTTGTGGACGGTTACGAATCAGGCCAGATGATGTGCAACCTGGATGTGGTGATGAGCTTGGACAGAGACTCATTGACACGCAGACATCAGCAAGTCTACAAGGTGTTAGTACTGTCCTATGGGCGTTTTCAATCCTGGGTCTCAATCCTCAAGATGGAACCCTACTTGAGCACCTTGTGCAAACAGTGCAGCAATGTCTGACAGCACATGGTTTCACTAGCAAGGATCACATGCAGTCTATGGGTACAATCATGGGATCTTTTGTCTTCATGCGACTACACGTTGAGCGGCCTCTTGCTGAGCTAATCATCACAAGATTTTACCAGGGCCTGCTTCTTGGGGCAGGTGAATTACAGGGCTTGCGTCTTGTCCTGTGGGCATGTGCCTCATTAGGTTACCTGCCTGCCCCGCACATGCTGCATTGCTTCAAGGACAGCTATGCCGCAAGCAAGAAGCACAGTGATGCCTTCCTGGTTCAATGTGACAGCTCTGTGGTGTGGAGCCTAGCTGTGCTAGGTGTGCTAGACATGGACTTTTTCAAGATGGTGATTCTTAGGTGTCCAAGGCAGCTGCTGCGAAATGCTGATGCGCAGCAGCTGCATCAAGCTCTGCAGGCATTGCAGCCCTCCGACAAAAGCACACCAGCATATGCTGAGTGGTCCGAGGTGAGACTCCTCTGTTGTGCTCAACTATCCCATAGTTGGACTTCAGGCACACGTTGCCTATGCAAGGACACAGAGGTCAGGGACATATATACAACATATGAGGCTGTGTCAGCACAGCAGCATATGCGTGCAACAACAATGCATGTCATCCACACCATATGGTTCTGCAGCATGACGAACAAGAGCGACATTGTGTACATGCAAATTTGAGGCACATCATTTTACATTTTGGAAGGCAGGGGCTGTTGTGTGCAGGTCGCGCACCATGTGCGATTGGAGTGGCCCTTGCCAGAGCTGTCATCAACCAGGTCCCAAACTGAAGTGCACATTTTCTATGTCATCCAACTGATGGGGTACATTCCAATTCAACATCTTTGCAATCCATGCATGTCTAGTATTTTATAGTCTGCACTTGAAGAGCCATCAGCATGACTAGTCAGCAAAAGCAGAAGCGCCTCTTCTGCTTTTCCTTCCTCTTTTTCTTGATTTCTGTACTGGCTACAAGTGACGTATATTGTTGGCTGCTGTGATGACTAAGCACAATGACCCAACCACAGGATATCCCTACTGCCTGACTTTACTCAATCTTGACTACAGCCTCGAAGCCATTGCCAACCACAGTTCTGAAGATGGGATGCACTCCATTGACATTGCACTGCTACCCCAAGCCAAGGTGCCTTGCAAGGTTGCAATTGAAGTAGATGGAGTTCCTCATTTTCTGTATGAGAGTTACAAGCTAGACAAAGGACCAACTGCTACTCGGTAAGGTCCTGCCGGATAGTCCAGTATGGTGCAAATCCAACCTTACACCAACAACTAAACTTTGTCTGCAGTTCAGCTGAGTGTTTAGTCAACTTGATGCATGTTCTGCAGTGCAAATCTGTGCGCATTGTGTTGGGCAATGGTGTCGAGCTAATGTATGCATACATTGCAGTGTCTTGCAGACTTTGCTGTGAACTGCGGACCATATGGCAAGAGTCTGTTTAGGAATTCTGTGTTGGACCACATGCTATTACGTAAGTTGTTAGCATGTGGAGCAAACCCTGATCCTGTTGGGAATACCATACCCACTCCATCTTACCTACAGTGAAGCCTGAGCATGCGTTGCAGATGTAGTCTGTTCGTGTTGTGTCAGGCAATGGTGTCAAGACAATGCGTACACTGCAGACTTTGCTGTTATATGCAGGCCAAAGGGCAGCACCCTGTTTAGGAATGCTGTATTGGAGGAGCAAGGGTGGCGTGTTGTCACTGTGCCATGGTTTGAGTGGAATTACCTGCGCACAAAAGCAGACAAAGTTGCTTACCTTGAATTCAAGATACGTGAAGTTGTGTCACAGCATGCTCTTAATGCCAGGTTGCAGCATTAGACTCGTTGAGTCTTGACAGGTCATGCTCTCAAAATGATTTAAGGCTTGCACACCTAAGCTGACAGCTTTCTACCGTGGCCACTGAGTACATTTTGAGGACACACGCAGTCATTTTGCCGTGCATTCTTTTCTCAGCTATTTCTGGCCACAGCCCATAACTGATGAGTTTGCTTGCTTCGGTACATAAGCAAGGCTGGCCCTGCTGGCACATATGATCATCATCATTACTATGTATAGAGCCAGATTTCGTCAGCATTTCTTGGTAGCAATCAAGAGGGATGCATGCATATCGATCACGCATGTTGCAATTGTGGCAGCTGCCCCAGAGATGATGCCCTGTGAATTACTTATTAGCAGAAGCCAATCATTGTCTGTAGCCTTGGTGCAAGTGCTGATTGTTTTACCGGTTCAACCTCAGCTCAGCAATAATGTCAATGTTTCCTGCACTGTTGTCTGACCTGAGCTGGTGTGCGCAATAATGACAAAGCGTCAGTGATGTCATGACAAATCATCGAAGGGTTTGTCAAACACGCTGCACAGCTGCTGCAGCAACCCATCAATGGATCAGCTCAGCAAGCATTCACCAGCTCAAAACAATTTGTGACAAAGTACCGTGCTAGGTCAGTCACACCTGCTCACCACCTTGAACAATCTGAGTACCGTACGGTTGAGAAACTGTTCTTGCCACCATTTTATACGGAACTATCTACACTTACCAGATGCGCTTGTGCATTCTGAAACGATTGTGTGTTGTTGACTCTGTGAGGAGGCCAGCTTGGTATGACTTCCTTGTAGAGGAGCAAGCTGGCAGTTTTGGCAAAACGAATGCCTTCATGTGTGCATGTCCTGTGTCGCAACACACATGAGGCAAAGGAGCACTCAAAGCAGCAGATCATTTCAACGTCGTCAACTGATGGAATTCTGCTGTCTTTAGATCTTTCTGTCTAGCTAGCCAACATCAAGCTGCGCCTTGTAAGCATCAGCTGCATGTGCCTTTGAAGCAGCGTTCTGCTTAAGACCTCTGGGAAATTCCCTTTTGGTATTGTTTATACCGCTTGGGCAGAAGCTTCTCCAGCACACTTGAGCTGACTGCCTCATCCAAGGCCTCTTTAAGGACCATAGCCTCTCGCAACAGGTCTTCCACCTGTCAACCCATCACAACATTGTGACACTGGCTCTCAGAATATTCATCACGACATTGTGACATTGGCTCAGGATACTCATCACAAAATTGTGACATTGGCTCTCGGGATATTCATCACAATATTGTGACACTTGCTCAGGACATCACGCACACGCTACAAAACAACATGTTTGCCTCGACATGGTTGTCACAGGCTGAACGGCAGCATGTTGGAAATCACAAAAAGCACAGCTGCATCAAAGTAACATGTCCGCAGCTGCAGCAGCCATAGCCTACAGCATCAATTGAAACTAATCACGACATCACGCACAACTGTGCAAGTCTGAGCAGCACCATAAACATATGATCAGCAGGGAAATTAGTGTGTACCGGTATATGCATCAGTGCAGGGTTTGTAACAGCTGGGCTTTTAGACTAGGCAAATTGCATAGCAATGTCAAAACATATGGACATTGCATGCTTCTTGACAGCAATACGGAAATACGTGTAATTCAAGGGCTTGCACTTGACTTGAGCTGGCGACCTTGGTTTGTGATGCATGTGTTACAGCATGTGCAACTGTGGAGCTACACACAACAACATTTACCAAGGCAAGCTGCGCATGTTCAAGATTGAGTGCTGCAGGCTGCAAGCAGTGAATTAGGGGTCTGTCTAACTGAGCCATGAACGCAGAGCTTCTGCAAACATCAATTGTCTCAAACTCTCACCTTCTTCTTGTTCTCAGTCATCTGAGGTGTGAGTGTCTGAGCAGCAGCCTGCACGCTGGACTCGCTCTGCCAGGTGGTGTTGCGCATCTCTGGGAACTGCTGCCCCAGTGTGGTCGCCAGGCCTGCTTGCCTCTGCTGCAGTAGCTCAACCACCGATGCACCCTCCTGCTGCACCTCTGCTAACTCCTGTGGCAGCAAAACAAGTTTTTATGGCTGTGTTCAATGTTGCTTTGGGGGGCATTGGGGGGTGGGGGGGGGGGGGCTGCTGGCATGAGCTGAATGAGCAGCATTGCTGAGCAGGTTTGGTTGACTGTGTTCTGTGATACATGTGGTGCTGCCGGGTAAGCAGTGAGCAATACTAGCAGCATTGCTGAGGAGGGTGTGATGACTGTGTTCACTGTTGCACGTACTACCAACTTGGAGCAAAAGACAAGATCAACCTTGTTGCTGAGTAGCTTCTGGTAGTTATGTTCAGTGTCATCTGGAGTGCTCAATGTAGCAATCAAAAAGATGACTAGCATTGCTCCATATTACTCCAAATTCAGTGTGACCTGGGGTGACACTCTTCAGCCAGATGTTGTTGGAATCCAAGTTTGCAGACTTTGACTTATCCACCAATAGATCACATCTACTGATGTACACGCACATTGTAGACTTCCTGTTCCACTGATAGTACTCCAACTGGTAAAAGTCTTATTCTTAAGCCAGCTGTTGATGTCTTGCCTCCCAAAGGTGTCTCCACCCCAGCAGACACTGCTGACAAAGAGGCTGATAATGTGGACAACGAAGATACAGTGACTCAGATAGCATTAGCAGCAGCAGTGCTGTCTGGGTGACAATATCTACATTGTCCTCGTCATCAAACCGGCTTGTGACCAGCCTCTGCTGGATTGAGACGCCTTTGGGAGTCAAGGCATCAACACATGGCCTTAGGGGTAGGTCTCTAGGGTTTGTCTAGTTTGCTGATGCTGCTGCCAACTGGGTTTGAAGGGGGGGGAGGGAAATCTCTTGGTTTTGGTGGTGTCTCTCCATGACACAAAGATGGAAACCACGTGTCAGAAAATGTGATGTTCAGTGTTGCACGAGGTGCCAGCATGTAGTGAAAGACAAGACCAAAAGCATTGCTGAACAGTCTCAGCAACTCAAATGCGCTGGCCAGTGCAATGATTAGTGATATTCCAACACTGGTTTAGACAACAATTTTGTGACTCTTATGGGATGAATGCATTGCTTGTCGTATCAAGTCACTTGCTGAATGACTTTAACCACATGGTAATGCCCAGCTCTTCACCAGTGAGGCATTGCAGCACCGTCAAAGCAGCATGTGCAGAAACGGCATTTGCCGCCACAAACCTGGTCAATGATTTGCCCTCTTGGTGACCTACAAAAAAAATTCTTGCAAAACAAACAACGAAATTGTCTAGGGTAAGAGACTGTCGAACATTGAGGGCAATGCTGTTTCTGCCACACCAGCACGCTGTGGTGGCTTTTCGTTGGCCAAATCATTGTTGCCCGCTGCAGGATGGCTACTTGTTGGCTTTGTATCAATCAGCCTTTGCAGATGAATCGGATTTTGCTTGCAATAATCTCACCTGCCGGTCTTTGTTCTCCAGAATCCGGCAGGACCGGCCGAAGAGACCCAGGAACACCAGCTCTGTCTGCTGCAGCCCTGGGTCAGAGGCAATCGTTTCCAGCACGTACGCACGGACCTTCTGGGCATCATCTGGCCTGTTGCCAAAGACAAACTCCAGCAGCAGGCAGTCGTACTCATTGACCTGCACACACACACGCACACACCATCCATTGATGATCCCAGCTTCAAAGAAGTATTGGCAACTGCTCATAGCCTAAGCCTTCAGAGTGCAGAACATGTGCAGAAATTCACTAACATGAACACTAGTAATGATAGTACTAACGATAAAGATAAAAATGATAAAAATAGTTAAAAGGCAGGCCAACAGGCCTCAGATGCATGTCAGCAATGCAAGTCAGCTCCTTCCTGCAATCATTCAACACGTGTTTCCCCCTAGGGACAGGTACGTACAGCTCTGAGAAGCTCCCTGAAACAGACGGACCCTAAACCCTGTTTCTAAATTGACCTGCAGCATGGACAATCTGCCCAGGCATCAAGCGCAGCAATCCAAATTGCACACATTGTGCAGGAACAGCAGCACTCAAGGTACGTGCAACAAGTCACAGCAGCTGCAGGCACAATCGTCTCTTCAGACATGCTGCGGCAGACCAGACAGGCCTCCTTCTTTAATACCTGTCATGACACAACCAGCAACGTGCAGCGCATGCAGGCAATGGTGTCTGCAGAACTCTGCACAAATGCAGCATTGCAATATGTAAACAAGCGCCTGCAGTGTTGCTGCAGCCAGCATGCATCACAATGTTGCAGCCGCCAGCATGCAACAAATGCATGCACAATGCAACCCTGACCTCATCTCTGCCATCTGCATAAGCTGCCACTTGCAACAAGTTGAGGGCCTTCATGAAGCGTCTGTCTGACACATATATGGGTGGCTCACACTTGTCTTGTAGATAGTCCCTCAAACTGGTGAGCACATCAATGACAGACTCAGGTACATCGACTGCACCCACAGCCTTGCCTGCAGTGGACCTGCAGTGATACAACAAAAAGGAAATGTAGCGATGTAGAAAATTGTGGCAAAAGTAATAGATGATAGCAGGGATTGAAGCAGCAGCAGTTGTTGGAACTCACATGAAACGTCGTATTGGTATTTCATAGCAGGTCAGTTGATTGATCATCTGTTGCCATTTGCCAGGCATGCTTGCAGCCAATATGCAAGACTGGTTGATAGCTCAGCGTCTTGGCTTTTGTTTGGTCATTGCGCTGGTATAACCCTGGTCCACTGACAATCCCATCACATGCTAATCAGCTTCAGTTGCCTCTCATGCAAGGTCAAGGCAGTCGAAGCTAAGACCATTTCATGCAATCCTCCTAACAGTCAATCTTAGGCCTGCCTTTGCATCAGTAGCAGCCCCAATGTTGCTTGTTGCCACTGCATGCACGGCTACATGCACAGACACAGACATAGACACAAACACAAACACAAACACATATTGCATGAAAGGCATTGATCAAACTGCACTGACCTGAAGTCCTCCAGGTCTAGCCCTGGGCCTGCCTCGGGGTCAGCAGGGGGGGTAGCAGCCCCATTGCTGCTAGCCCCATTGGATGGTGACTCAGCCACCAGACGAGTGCCGGCTGCCAAGCGAGCCAGGTTGCCGAGCTGTGAGCTTGAGACTTGAGCCACTGAGCGTCTGATCAGGAAACGATCATACAGGGCATCCAGCTCTTCTGACTCTGGCAGCTCATTGGATGCACCCACCTGTGATCAAACATGGGTTGTAAGAGAATCAGCATCTTGTGCCAACCAACATGCAGAGCTTTTGTATGTTTGATAGCTTCAATTTTCACTTGGTGAACTACTTTACACCAAGTTAATGTACAAACCACCCTTGCTGCTGTATAATACAGCCAAATTTTGCAACAATTGAACCGTTTAGCCCAGACATGCAGGGTTCGGGAAAAACTGATTATTGCTACAAATGATGGAAGCATGCGCGGTCTGAAATGGGACTGTTCTGCTGTGACAACAGGCAGCAGAGCTACATATAGAAGCAGAGTCACATACAACACAGAGATGAGAGCCGATGGTCTCAGCAGGAGCGGAGCATCACACTGAGCCCCATGTTGTTGTCAACATGCATTGTCATGCCCTCAGGAGGCAACAACCAACACCATGAAATGCATTCAGCACTTGATGTGAAAGCCATGGGGAGTGGGGCGTCAGACTGAGCCCAAGGATGCCTTGTCATGCCATCAAAAGGGAACAAGCAAAACCATCCAACATAAAATAGGGCTGTGCAACAAGGCAGTAAGACTGACCAGGCACAGCAGTGGAACCTCCAGCCGTTGGTTGCCGTTGTCAAACAGCCTCTCATTGAGCAGCGTCAGCAGAGCATTCAGGATGGCGCTGTTGGCCTTGAAGATCTCATCAATGAAGGCCACCTCGGCTGTTGGCAGGTACCCATCTGTCTTCCTGGTGTACTCATCATTCTCCAGACCTGCGCGTGGAATTTGCAGTGAATTTGTGGTGAAAATGGTATGGGGAATTTGGAACTTTTAGAATTTCAACTTCTTCTTGTACTCACAGCCAAAGACCAAGGGGACGTCAAATGCCACTATGTACTTTGGGCAGATGTACATCCTAGTGCCGTGCTCTGACCCAGTTGCTTGTGCATGCATATTGGCAGCTCTTTGGCAATGCATGGACCTCCAAGCAATGCAACGGAACACAGCATCCACACAGACTGGCTGAAATGAAACTTGATTGGACACAGCTCCTGGTTTTGCTGAGCTGCAGGCCTGCTAAAGTGTGTGAGGCATGACCAGGGTAATAATTGCCTATGGGCTTTGTAGTCTTTCATTGAGCAGGAAACTGTGGTCCAGCTTTTGCTGCTGCTGTGGTCATGATAGCTGCTCGGTATGGTATGTCCAGATGGCTCAGCAGGATGTGCGATGCATGCGTCAATTCAATATGCTTGCATAGAAGGCTGTCACCACATTGCAGCCCAACATCATGAATCGACCTGCTTTTGCTTGCATGCGTAGTGACGTGCTGCCTGCTGTGATGCCAGACTTGAAGGTCTGAATGTCACTGACTGCTGTTGTGCCATGTGAGTGCTGACAGTGGAGTGTTACCTCTCATGGACAAGGGCCCAAAGAGCTCTTCAGGCACTGAGAACCGAGTCAACAGCCTCTCATAGTACTTGCCGCTTGTCAGCTTGCTGAGTCTGCGACTGAGCTCAGATTTGGCTGTTCCAGGAGGGCCCAGCAGAAGGAGATGTTCACTGGCAAGGCCAGCAAGCAATAGCAGTCTGACCTGCAGCACGCTGCTCTTGTGAGCTAGCTGAGCGTTGCTATACATGCAAATGCACATGATTACACTGGATGGTGACCAATACAATACCAGACATCAGCAGGATCATGACACATGCAATCGCAAAAAGCGCGGTTTGATTGCTGCAACAGATTGTTTGCAAAGTGGAAGCCATACCAACAAGTTCTGACAACAGGAAACATGCTTGCGCACCTCTGTTTCGCGCTCTAGCAAGCCCTTTTGTAGCTTCTGGATGGATTGCTGGACTTTCTGCTTTAGTCCCTCGGATGATGTATCTACCATGCCTTCGAGCCCTCGCGCATTCTCTGCCAGAATAGCTGCATGTTCTGTGTCTACCTTGTTGGTGAGGTCAGAGATCAGCTGTAGCACACTGTTGTCGACTTGTGTGTTCTGCTGATCTGACCTTACGGCGTGCAAGATCCAGGCATTCAATGCTTGTTGACGGCGATGAGTACGAGTTTGAGAGTGCTGGCAACTGCGAACAGGAGGATGTGCTTGAGGTGCCGCCCTGTATGCAGGCTGCCCAGAGCCGAGGACACAAGTGGGCACCTGCCTGGTGACGCCGAGAAAGCCTGCCATACTGTGCGCCATGTGAACGTTGATTTGGCGACGTATAGCGCCGCAAACCTTGTGCTCTGAAACTTCGAAACGGTCGTGCTCGACTGCAATATCCGTCAAATCTATCCAATTATCCTGAAGAAGCTGACAGTCCCGTGATCATGCTGCCCGTCGAGCTCGCATGTTGGGTTGCTTCGCTGTGCCGAAGCTTTACAGTCCGGCCATAAATTGCCTTTGAACGACCGGCAGGAACGTTGTCGGCCTGTGAACGAACTCGATGTCGGGGCATGCGTTGCACTCGCAGCCTGCATGCTGTGCACACCATTTGCAGCGGTTGCAGCAGCCATCGACAGCTCGCCCATCGCGTTGGGCACCATGTTTAAGCACAGAGACTGCAGCTTTTAGCTCCACACAAGGCATTGCACCCACAAGACAACACGTGCGATGTCAAGCCACACTCACAGCTGAAGCACCTGCGACGCCCGTAGCACGAACTGCACAGGGTCATGCAGCGTTACTGCATGGCTTGCGAGAAGTCGGAGACGTCCCACCAACACTGATGCCGTGGCTTCTGCGTCTAGCCCATATAAGGTAGGCAGCACGCCAACAAAGACAGACAGTTGCAGCGCATCAAACATGCCTTGAACATATCCTCATGCGCAGGTCAACAGTGCAAGGAGGTGACTCCAACGTGGCTTTGAGGGACAGTGCTAGAGGAGTGCTATTATGGGAGGTACATCGCTGTTGCTGCCTATCAAATTGCATGCATGCATTGTGCTTTGTCAATGCTAACCCAGCGTGCGGGCGATGTGATTGCTGCAGCATTGCACATATTGGTCATCACAATGCAGTAACCAAGTTGTACAAAGCACCAAATCTGGTCAGCACCCCAAATGCTGACCATGGGAATTCGCATGTCCAGGAAGCCCTGAATCGAGGCCTTCTACCAGATGACAACACTCTCAGGCAGTTGTCAATAGAGCCAGACAGCATAGTGCATGGCCGCAGCTTGGAGTCAATGCAATGGCCCGATGCTGACCTGCGTATGGTCCTTATACGTAAGCTGCCTTGCCTCCTTACTACGCTTGTGTCATCATCAGAACAGGCTAGCCTGATTTTGTCTCCTGTGGGAGTACTGCCTTTTGTGCAGTCAAGTTTCCCTCTGCCACCCCTGGGCAGCACAATCTACATTGTTGTCATTTCAACAGTGCATCATGTGTTCCACATATTTCATGCAGCTGATTTGCTTCCCGTGCACATATGCACAAGTGGCCGTGTTGGTCATAGCCTGGTGTGTCTCATGTGGCTGTCTTCAAGCTACGCCCCTTCAACACTTGAGGAACACAGGCAGTCATGTCAGAAAATTATTGTTACTGCTGGTCACTACTATCGGCATTGTTGTTGGTATTATTTTCACCACTGCTGTTACTGTTAGTGTAGTATTGGTACTTTTATTATCATTATTATCGTGATCATTGTCATTGTCACTAATATTGTCTGCTTGTATGCAGGCTCTTTGTCCCAGCTGGATGTAGCACGCTTTGCCAAGAAGTATCCAGCCGTCATGACAGCCTTGTTACGCAGCCTGCTGGAGGTCACAGTTAAGTACTACAAGGCCCTCCTCGGGTGAGCCCCCTGCCTCAAAGGCATCTGCCCTCCCCACCCATCTCCTGGCTCTTTGCATGCTTCCTGCCCGTATTGGTCTTAGCTCTGCAGCTGTTGCATGCTTTTTGCCTGTACTTGTCTCATCTCTTCAGCTGTTGCATGCAATATGTAAGGGCTGTTACTTGCCACATACAAGCTCCAGAGCAGCAGGTTTCACCACCCTCAGCAGCTCATCTTGTCACATAGCCATCAGTGACTGACGCAAACCCTAGGCACTGCTTAAATCAAATCACATCAGACACTGCTGAGCTGCAGAACATGTGCCACACTGCACATGTAAGATGAGCCACATGGCCCCATGAGTTAATAACAGCCAATGAATGATTGATCTACGGCATGCAGGGAGGTTGAAGCAGTGGAAGAACGCGCAACAGACAGAGATGGCAACAAGTACATGACTATCAAGGAGCTGCAAGAGCAAGAAGCTCGACGCAGAGCAGGTCTGCGTTGTCTCTTCTTCACTGCTATATGCTCTCATTGGTTTTGCGCCCTCTCATATTGTGCACTCCTGCATGGTCCAGGCTGAGCTCAATTCATGTGTTTGTTGAATGAAGGAGTGAATCAATCAACAGTTTGTAAATGTTTTGCATACAAACTGGTCCCCACTCGGAAGCATCTGAGGTGCCTGGCTTTTGTACCATGCTGCTCAATCTTTCCCTATTGCAGATTTCATAGCTTTCAGGGCGCAACCGTCAGCAAATTTTGCATGCCATGCCTTCAATCTTGCTGTGTCTTTCCTGTAGTGAGGAGCAACCAAGTATTGCCCTCAGTGGCAGCAGTAGCCCTTCCTGATGATGAGGATCAAGAAGAACAGGAGGACTCAGCAGCTGAGCGTGCAAGCTGGACTCGCGAGCGCAGCATCGCTGAGGCTCTGGTGGGGAAGGTGATGCAGCAGTGGCATGGGCCAATCTCAACTCTGAGCAGGGCTGGAAAGGCTTTTGAGGGGTTGGAAGCCCTTTTGGGAGGGGCACAGGGGGGTGGCTTCGATCTGGGGGTGAGCAGTGTGCACCCGCTTTCTTGAACCCGCAAATTGGCCAATGTACCAGTTACACTGTGACTGTACTGGATGTTTTGTTTGGTGATGCGAAGCATACAGTTTGCACATGATGCACATCATATCTGTATTGTCACAACAAGCAGGTGGTCTGCTAGTCATGTGCAGACAGTTGCATGGAGCAACAGCATGAGGTTGAGCAAGCAAGCCTTCCACTGAGAATCTGTTGCTGCTTGCTACTCGCTGCTGCTGCTGCTGCTGCTGCTGCTGCTGCTGCTGCTGCTGCTGCTGCTGCTGCTGCTGTTGCTGTTGCTGTTGCTGTTGCTGTTGCTGTTGCTGTTGCTGTCGGTTATACCTGCTATCACAAGTGCCAACAGAGGACGAGCAGGATGTATGTGCAGTCAACCCACTACGTCGTACCCATGTGCCTGAGGTAGTTAGAATTTTGGTCAACAACATCAGCACTGACAGGAACACTCGTACAGGGGGCGTTATGGCAGCGCAAGGGATGGAAGGAGATGGACAAGATGCGAGCTCAGCTGGAAGACCTGAGAGAGCTGAGGGACTTGGTGCGCTCCCTGGGGAGGGGTGGGGGCTGGGGACCCCTCAGGAGGGCCCCAGTGCAGTACCTGGACATGAAGGGCCGGCCAGGGTTGCTAAGGACTATATTGGAGCAGCAGGAAACCAGGGGGTTGACCAGATCAGATGACATCTCTAGGCTCCTTCCATCTGAGGTACCCATTGTCAGGGCCTTGACATCAGAAATGGCTAGGGTTGCTCAGGACTTTCTTAAGCAGCAAAAAACAAGGGGGTCTACTAAAGTTGTTGATGTCTTCTGTGTCTTATTTTGTCTCTGGTTCCACTTCAGGTAGATGGTTGGCAGACTTACCTGCCATGAGGAACGATCATTGTGCAACATACTTCTGAGCTCTTTTGGGGTTTGTCAATTCTTTTGGGGCTTGTTTGGCAGCGTCTTGGGGTTCAGCTAGTATTTGGCTGAGTGATCGCCTGGGATTCTTAGGCCAATTCATTTGGTTTGCTTGATTGGACAAGAAAGGGTTCTTTCTCTGTGTCATAGCCGCAGAGTTCTGCCCTGATCTTCTTTCTGTTTACTGCTCGTCAAAGGCTGCAGCAGGCAATGTGTGACTGCTGCAAACAGCTGTGGTAACACAGCGTCTGCTCCTCTGTTCTGCCATTCATGAGCTCAGCAGCCTTTGCTTACTTCTGTCCCATACCGACACTGCTGAGTATAGTGCCTGATGCGTTCGATGACTCCTCCTAGACATGTCATGATCCTGTCAAACATGCAAGAACATAATTGGGCAACAATGGTGGTTGCATTACAACAGTGTTCTCCCAGCAAGTTGTCACCTGTTACAGCAGCTATGGCCATGTTGTACACTGACTTCATGTACATTTGTGGCATGTGCAGGCAGCAACTCTGGCCAGAGGAAGAAGTGTGCGCCAGTCCAAGCTGCTGTTCTATGGGAAGCTAGCAGAGAAAGCTCTGCAGACATATGAGCGTGATGGCTGGGGGGAATTTCCCACCCAAATAGTGGTGGAGAGGCGGGAAATCCGGCCCACTGCTGACAGGGGCCCCATCCTGCTCTGTGTTGACACATCAGGTGAGACTTACAGCAGCAGCAGCAGCAGCAACAGCAGCAGCAGCAGCAACAGCAGCAGCAGCAGCAACAGCAGCAGCAGCAACAGCAGCAGCAGCAGCAACAGCAGTAATGTATAGACTGCACCCTCCAGAGTACCAGAGACATGTAAATGTGCTGTTTGGCATGCCAAGTTGTCCATTTGTCTGTCCTACAAGGCGTGATGTCCATCATGTCAGTGATTGCCGATGCTGTCAGTGGCTAGGCGGACAAGATGATCATATGTAAATGTTATTTTAAGCTGACTTTGTGTCCCAGGTGTAAATGCTCTTTCGTTTCATCCTAAACATAAGCAAGTCAGGCTGCATGTCAGCAGAGCAGGGCATGCACAGCATACACCGAGGTTTAAACGGCCTCAGCTCAGTCAGTGAGATGCAGTATGATGTGCTAAACGCAGCAGTCAGTTAGGCGTGGTTTACGGAGCAGTTGCCAACTTGTGTGCAAATGGGGGTTTGCTTTGTGGACGCAGGGTCAATGAGGGGGCCCAGGGAGACAGTGGCAAAGGCCCTGGCTTTGGAGTGCATGAGGGCTGCTAAGGCACAGGAGAGGGGCTGCTTCGTCTTTGCCTTCGCCGGCCCTCAAGAGGTCAGCAGTGATTGTCCGATGTCTGTGTCTGCGTCTGTGTCTGTGTGCGGTGTGACAAACAATAATCAAGTGTTGCCTTCACTGGAGCTGACGCGCAAAACGATCCTGAATGCATTTTTCTTGCGTGTTGTTGCGTGCTGAAAGACACCTAGCCGCAGCGACATGGTGTCATTGGCACTGTTTCACAATGGCACTGTTTATACAGAATCTTTTGCTTCTTCACCCCTGCGGCACCAGAGTCTCTGTGTGTTATGAAGCTGACTTGCCATGCATGAGGCAAGAAAGAGCATGGAAGAGCATGAGAAGGTGCTCTGTAGTGGCAACATCACTTAGCAGGAAGTGGCAAAGTCATACTGCAGCCATCTGATGATACGACTTGACAAGTGCAGGTGCAAGAACTTGAGCTTGGTACTGATATGAAGAGCGTCAACAACCTGCTCACCTTCCTTGAGAAGGTGTTCAACGGTGGTTCAGACTTCAATGAGCCAATTCGCCGATGCCTGAGCCGCCTGACAGATGCCAAATGGGCAAATTCGGACATTTTGCTGGTTTCAGATGGCGAGTTGCGACAGCCTGGGCAGGACATTATGCGCAAACTTTCTGGCGCCAAAGACAAACTCAGTCTCAGGGTGCACAGTTTGATTGTGGGGTCACCAGAGAAGAAGAGGGCTGACCCTGCTGTGCTGCGAGCGCTTTGCAGTCACACACTTCCAAGCGGGAAGAATGAGCAGTTAGTCAGTGAGTTTGATGGCTGGGCTTCCGTCAAAAATGAGAAGGCAATGAAATTTGACTGGGATGATGCCATTGGGAACAGCCAGAGGCGAATGGCAGGTCTTGCCCTTGAAGCTGAGAGGCAGAAGGAAATCAAAAGGAAGCGAATGGAGGCAAAGGGCAAGGGGCCCAAGCCGCCTCCTCGTGGCGGCCGCAAGTCCAAAGCCAAGGATGCGACAAAGGCTGCTTCTCCTGCCTCAGTGCCTGTTCAAACCTCTCAGTAGTCTGTGCAGTTTGTTTGAATCACTGTACTTGTGAGGTCTATCTTCCTGTATCTCACTCCGCACACAGCTTCAGAGAGTTACTTTCAACTTACGCTGCTGAGCTGGCCTCGACCAAGTTTATTTGTTATTGATGGATGGCACTTTGTCAACACATGCACAGGCCTTGAGGTGCCAATCCAGACATAGCATTGGCTTTGCTGCGAACGCCCATGCCCGTTGATGTAGTCTCAGACTGGCATTGTGTCTGGCAGCTACACATTTCTTCAATCTAGTGGGAATGTCTGAATATCGTACTGCACATCCTGATCATGCCTAAAACCGAGCAAACGAGATCAGGCATGGCTGAGGCCAGGAATGCTGCCTGCACGCACGCACATGCAAGTACAGACGATGCACACATATGCGCGGGAGGGCACTCTGTCCTAATTGATGCCCAAGCTAGGGTCTTTGTACCTTCGTAGGCTGTTGCAGATGTGAAGCTATGGCTGACAGCTATCGTCCGTATCTGAAGTGCATCCAAACCACCTTATCCGCAGCTCTTTGCTTGCAGAACTTTCCATGCCAGCAAGTTGAGCGACAAAATAAACCGGAGGTCGAGTTCAACAACAGCGAGCTACTACTCAAGCCCATCCTGATATGCCGCAGCGAAAATGAGAAGTGCTTCATTGAGACTTCTGTAAACTCCGTTAGAGTTAGCTTCAAGATCAAGCAAACAGACCAGCTAGATGCTTTGCTGGTGAAGAAGTATATGGCCTTCCTGATGCAAAGGGCAGAAGCAGTGGGCGTCCTACGAAGAGTGCCGATCGAGGGATATGATGTGTCATTCTTGATCACGAACTTCCACTGCCAGCAGTTCAATAAGCAAAAGCTGATTGACTTCATCTGCCATTTTGTGGAAGACATCAATGCTGAGATTCACGAGCTTAAACTGCTGGTGAACACCAGAGGCAGGGCCGTGGCAGTAGACTATATGAAATTGCTGAGTGCATGACATGTCATGACATCTGGAGTGACAGCTCCATAGGAGTGCGGCTGCAGCATATACAGCACCTTCAGAAGTTATGATATCAGTCTAGTCCGTGATGAACAAAAGCATGTCAAATGTTGCGAATGACGACATCAGGGATTGCATAAATTATTCAGTCACGACTCTCTTGATTACATGGTGCTGGAAGAAGCATATATGGAATGCTCCCCAAAGTCTCGATCAGCACTGCACCACAGCATGGCGTTCTCGTCAATAAGCTGTTGGTGGCAGGCATGCATTTCCCGATTTTGTGTCACCAAATGAGGCAAATCACAAAGCAAAGGGTCCTTGTCACATGCAAGTGCAGTCTGTTTTTGAAATTGAAAATGCAGCTACTGGACACTATGTCAATGCATTGGGCAGGCAATGAGCAAGCATGCACACAAGCAAACAAGGCTGCAAACACTGTACCTGTGCATGATGTGCCAAGCCGATGGCAGAAATTTGGGATGCAGGGCGTCTGTGAACGACTGCCGAAACCTCTGTATCAGCACCAGCAGTGAGTCAGAACCACCTTCAGCCAGTGCAGCTGCGACGACCTGCCTTCCATGCCACGCATGCCCATTTGTATCCTCATCAGATACACCTTGGCTGCTGACTCCTTGCCGCTGCCGTGACAGCTGCTGAATGCTGGTGCCTGCATCTTGCTCATCAGAGCCCTGTCTGCTGTTTGCATGTTGTTGATGTTGATTTGACTCATCTGTGCTGGTGTCGGCAAGCTCATCTTCATCAGACATGGCAGCTGCTTGGTTGTCACACTGCACTGCGTCAGACCCTTGCAACCTGCTGCTGTGCTGCGCTGTATCAGAACCAGGCAAGCTGCCGATATCCTGTGCAGAAGCTGTCTGATCCAGCCCAGCCTTGGTGCTACCCTCCTCCTGACTGTTTGGCTGAGCAGAGTCATCGTCCGCTGGATCCTGGCTGCTGTCATTTGCCTTTCCCGCCTGTTCAGCAGCCAGCTGTCGCAGCATGCGCCTCTTTTGGCGTGGCGCCAAGCCTACCAGCAGCCCCTGCTCCAGCTCTACCTGACTCAACCATTCATCATCATCTGCTGGCTCATCATTCTGCCTCACAAAGCCTCTGACCATTTGCTGAAGCTCCTTGCGTCGATGCTCAGGCAGAGTCTTGCCATGCTGCTTCAGAGCAACTGCTGCCCGTCTGACATTGTAGGGATGAGCTTCAGAGACCTTCCCGCCGATAGCCTCTGGTTTGACTTTCGGCGGGAAAAGCGGTACTCCATACTGCTGACTAAGCTGCCGCTTGACAGTTTCTGCTGCTCTGTGCGCCACATGATGGCAGTCCACACAGAGCAGGACGATGTCATGGCTGCGGTGGCTCTTCCACTGTACAGGGAAGTTACGCCGGTAACAGGCAGGAACGACGCGATATCTGAGGTAGTGACCTGCCTCACCGCAGGATACGCACTTGTTCTCCTTACTGTGTAGGTAGTAGTCATCTACACCACGTTCCTGATCCCCTGTCTTATGCATGAAGCTCAATCTGATGGTGGGAGGATCATCACTGATGCGATCTGCCAGCCCTCTGTTCTGCAGCATCAAACAATTTGTTTTGCTTAGTGCACATGCTTGCAATGCAACACATGCTATGACTGCACCCGTGCAACCATGGTCAAAGCAAGCACAAAACACCTGGCCTGTGCTTGCTTGACCCCTCAGTGCTTAGGGCATGCAGGCTGAAGTGCAATTGTGATGCATGCCATCAGCACTCCGCCATCTGGCAGATTGTGATTATGATGTTAACAAAACATCTGGACTAACAGCTGTCACATCATACGCTGCATCTGTTGACGGACTTGCCACAGATTGTCAAAATATCATTATGCACTTGCATGTGCCGGCATGCAAAGCAACAGACCTACACACACAGACACACACACACACACACGCACGCACGCACACGCACGCACGCACACATGTAAATGGCCGGTGAGAAGAAGAGTGCACAGCCTGACTGAACAGGACCAAACAGGAGTGACCTGCACGACTGAACAGTCAGTGTTGAGAGCAACTCACCTCATACCATGTGAGCTTACGCAGGTCACAGAAGCACAGCAGCTCCCCTTCTTGAGACAGCATCTTGCAATTCTCATACACTGCCGACTTGGCACTGAACTTCTTCACCAGACGAGCCTTCTGAGCTGCTTGCCGCTGCTCAGGCGTCTGCAGCTGCCTGGCCTGGTTGGCATTTCCTGAGGCTGCTTTGTCAGGAGCATCATACTGGCTTGTGCCAAGTCCTGTTGCTGCATCAGCAAGTAACTTGCACACCTGCATGAAGCATCAAGCCTGTGAGTGTGTCTGCAGCCTTCGGGTATGATTGCAATGCCCTCATGAAGGTGTCCAACTTTCCAAGATGCCAGTGCATGCAGCATGCAAAACAGGGTTGTCTCATCATGAAGATCAGTTGGCAAGCGCCTGACAAAAAAATTGGAAATCTATTCTACGCAAGCAATTCTGATACATGCATTGCATTTTTGCAATCAGTTATGAAACAGTTCATGGAACAAAGTCTAATGACATAAAGGCAACGATGCATTGATGAAGGTTGCTGACCTCAGATGCATGTCGCTGCAGCCAGACTGGGACATGACCAGGTGCTGCTGCTGCACCCTTCTGCTGTTGAGCAACATCTCTATGCAGTGCATCCAGACTTCCTTGGGCACAAGAGATCAGGGCTGACGATGTAGAGGGACGGGCGGCAGCCACAGGCATCAGGACAACATCTGGCAGAACTGCTTGTAAGCCTACACCACAAATCCTCCCTTCAGGCAAACACATGCATCCTGGTGCAAGTGCATCTGTGCACATACACTTTGTAATCTACACAGATTCTACGTATTCAAATACTGCACAGTTTGTACTATACGCTGTGTTACATGCAACTTGTAACAAGTTTTAGCGCTTGAGGCTTTAGTCTGTACAGGTACAAAGGGCATGCATACAGTTCTTGAATCAGCGAGCCTCCTGTCTGACAAATACAACAGATACCAAGCAGCTGCTAAAACCGGTAATGTAGGATTCCCCGAGACCATACAGGCTATTGCAGCATCATAAACATAGCCAAACAGAAAGCTTGTACTTTCCACGGGAGCTGAGCAACAGGCATGTATGACAATCACAAGATGACAGGAATCACAGCAGTGTGGTTATGCTGACTGTACTGTCATCATGCAGATGTCTGCTGCAGTACCAACCTTCATCTTTGTCTCGCGCCACATCATCCCTCCATTGGCACAGGGCATGCACACACTCTGTGACAACCTGCTGGCGGTCCCGACCAGGCAGGTTCATGGCGATGTCTGCCAGAACAGCTGGTGAGGCAACTTGATTGCGTAAGACTGTAGCTGTTGCTGCTGATACTGCTGCCTGCAAAGATTGCCACATAAATCACCACAATGTGGATTCTCAGTGACAATCAAAGTTTGCAAGACCACTCTGATTGTCATCATGGTGAGTCAAGCACCCTCGGCTCTTGGTCGAGTTTTGTTCACCAATAACCTGCATGCAGTTTCAATCTCAACCAAATCAGAGAGTCAAGAAGCCCTGTCTCAGTAACCCTTCATTGCAGAATTGTGGAGCTTGGCTCACACACCTGATCCTATATGCTTGCTTCACGACCCATGGGATCCATTTGGACACGTTCCAAGAAAGGACTGATCATTAGTTGCTTTGATGCTGATGAGCTGTGGACGGCGAAGGGCATAGCAAAGCAGCCATGCATGTTCTGAATTAAACTGTATCTGCAGCTTCACGCCTGTTCATTTTAACCCCCATTGACAACTGCTGCAATGTATTCATCGCGACGTGATAGTTTGCAAGATGCAATGCACAGGAGGAGACCCAAAACAGATAAAAGAAAAGACGACGCTGTTGGGCAAGTCAGCGTAGAGAAGCTTGAGGTGATCCCAAGTTGGGCCCAAGCTTCCCTCGTCCTTGCAGCCCAAAAAGGGAGGGGGGGACCTACCTTTGCTCTCAGCAGGTTACATGACACCGATACAACATGACCATACACAGGGCAGATCTATAGAAACCAGGAACCTCATGCATAATCAGCCTGGTTTAAAAGCATGGGTGGCTCACTTGTGACTGGGGCTTATGGTAAAGGTTCAGGCTGACCCTCTGACACTTGTCCCAGGCTTGCATGACCCTGGACTTGTCCTTCTGATTGGAACCCAGCTTGTCTTCTGCCTCCAACTCCTGATACAGCACGTGCGCCAAGTACAAGAGGTAGTGTGCATCACGCTGAGCATAGGCTTGCTGCGCTTTACTGAGGGGCCTGCACAAGATATGCATCTGTCAAATTTGTACACTCATTCCCTCTTATGACGCATGGCAGTTCATGGCAAGCTGTGTCACACATCTAACATGATGGTACACACACGTAATGTGATGACATGCACACAGCAAACAGTGATACACACGTGTATCGTGATGACATGCAAGCAGCGTATAATGATACACACATGTATTGTAATTACATGCAAGCAGTGTATAAAGATACACACATTGTACAATGCATCTACATCAGGTGAGGGTATGGAGTCTTCCACGATCAAATCATTGAGCTTGGACAATGCTATCGCAAGCCGTGCTGACATGCTATAGGTCTTGGTTGCAGTGTGATTTCAAGCAAGCATGGCATTGCACAATATGGGGACAGATTAACATGTCTGCAAAGCGGACCTGACTCTCCAGTCACTTTTCTGGAAGCTCTTGTCTGTGGTGACCTGGCAGTACTTGTCCAGCAGCTTTGCCAAAGAGCGCTGATGTTTGCCAAGAGCCTGCATATTCCCACCATACCTGTCAGAATGGTCTCTCATACCCTTTTCATTTATAAGGGCCTTTTGCAGCATGATCTGCTGCAGCCCTGACTGACTGTGACTGATGCATCATGCCTCTCATCGCTCACCACAAACCAAATGCTTTGTTGTACCTCCG
>JAABUP010000380.1_pt1 | contig 99765 bp, 87 predicted proteins | sample 5559201 | NCBI WGS metagenome assembly JAABUP01 (sample SAMN10711887, study PRJNA513373) | rock metagenome | isolation source: Antarctica rocks | place: Antarctica | reverse complement strand
TTTGGGTTGGACTATCTGGCTGACTGTTGGTGTGTGGTGGTGTAGTCCTCAAAAAACCCCTCGCCCTCTTCTCCCAAAAACCCATGACGGGCTTCTACCGTGACGGCTACTGCAGAGTCGGGCCTGAAGATGGGGGGAATCATGCTGTTGCTGGTACGCCCTTGTCCCGTTTCCTCCTCTCCATCTGCTTACAATATTGATGTACGCTGTAGGCGTCCTAACGAAAGAATTCCTCGACTTCTCCGCCTCGCGCGGCAACAATCTGCGCCAGATCCCCGGTCTCGACGACGGCTGCAAGTGGTGTTTGTGTACGGCGCGGTGGAAAGAGGCGATGGAGGCGGCGAAGGGAGCGGATGATCCGGTTGTGCCCAAGTGCGTTGATCTTCTCCCTCCTTCCTGTAGATACCTCCTGGTCTAGGGCTTGGGCTTATGTTTGGTGTACGACAGGGTCTTCCTCCATGCCACGGACCGATCTGCACTCGACAATGGAATCACGATGGAGACGCTGAAGAAATATGCGGCGGAGCCTGAGGCGGCGGGTGGAGGGGGAGCGTTGGAGAAGAAGGCGCCGATTGAGCCGGGGGTGACGGGGGGGATTGCGAGGGAGACGCATTGAGTTCGATGGTCGTTGGGCTGGAAAAGCATTGCATTTGGAGCAGGCGTATTGCATTCTGAAAACTAGCTGCGCGAGACATCTTGGCTTTTACTTGCAGTATGTAGGAGCAAGATACTTGGGCCATGGAAATGATCCGTTCAGATCTCTTGAATAGTGAGAACGGTGATCACATGTACAAACAGAAGATCGGGTCGCTCTGGTTGCGGTAGTATTTGTTGCAGACTGCGGCTCTTCACCATCGTTCCAAAGCTTGAGATGACAATTAAAGGCACTGAATGTACCCTAGCAATCATGGCCATCATTCATACCAAAAACCTTTCGCTTTGCCTAACAATAAACAGTAAACCCCACGCCACAAAACACCCATTCCCCAACTCCAGACGCTCACGCACACGCAATAACCCTTCCCAATCTCCCTCAACCCCCTCCATCCCCCATCCCCACTACCCCCTCATCACTTATACCCCATCCCCGGCTGTCCCGGCCCTTGCCCCTGCCCCTGCCCTCCCGGAGGAGGCGGACCCCCATGCCCAGGCGGCGGTGGTTCCCCCGGCCCAGCCAACATATTTCCAGCGCCTGGATGTTGAGGCTGCACATCTGGTCGATTACTAGAGAGATACTAATCAGCATCCGTCGAGGAAATGGAGAAAGGGAAGGGAAGGAGCAGCTATACCTCAAATCCTGCATGAAGTGACAGATGGGGCAGGCGACTTCTTTGTATTTGTGCGTGGCGAGCGGGACCAGGGGCTGTCATCCAGAATCCCAGCATGTCAGTCCCGTTATGTCTGCGATTGAGAAGGCTGTGATGGTGGAGAAAGGACGGACCAAAAAGCAGACCGTAAACCAGGGCCATCGTGTTATACAGTGTGCCGACCAATTCCCACCTGCACATATGTAACATCAATCAATCAGCCCATCATCCTCATCCTGGTCTTCCTCCCTCTCTTGCTTCCTTGGACCCGTATCCCCTCTCCATCCCTCGCGATCGCCCGGGAAGAAGCTTACAATTATGACATTGCGCCGTAACCCCTTCGTATCCCTCGAGCTGATTTGTGAATTCTACCGGCATGAAAGTCAGTCTTTACCTCCTGTCCCGCAGTCTGTAGCTGCGAAAAACATACCATGCGTGCCGAAAGTGATGCAGAAAGCCATGCTTGGATGATTTGGTTCGGTGATGGGGATCAGGAGTTGGAGATATGGGAGTTCAGCAGAAGGATATGACGACTCGCACGAGCGGATGGATGTAGCAATGATATGTTCGTATGGGTGGCAGAGTCGATGTAGAACAGAGATCGCCAATGCTTGGCACTGAGGCGTCACGACGCGGCAGGGGCGGCGGAGAGGGCGGGAGCAGGGGGGTACGCTAGAGCTAGAAATAGGGTAGGGCGATGGACTACACGTCTACTCAAAAGAAGAGCTATAGGTGTAGTCAAGGCTTCACGAGATCATGAAGCCTGAGCAAATGGAAGGCGAACTACAGCAGGCTTCTTCAAAATGGAGGTGAGACGGTCATGGCTTGCAGCTGCAATTTCAGTCTCGCACACACGGTGGCTTTGCTTCCTCACGCTTTCAGGAACTTGCTTGAATAATGATATTTGATTTTGTGTCTGCTGATAATAAACCTGACTGGAGCATTCGTGATGGAAACTGTGCTATGCCGACATGGGCGATTGTAGGCCGTAAAGACTGAAAGTTGCCACTGAGGGCGATATCTTGCGGTGGTACCGTCATGTATGGCCGAGAGTCAGTGACAACGGAAAAGACCGGAAGATTCATGACGTCCATGGGAGATGGTTGAGATCCTTCAGTACTGCTGAAGGCGACTGAGCCCGCCGAGGACTGCTGTGCTGATGAGTCCCATGGAAGACGACTGGAAATGTGCTGAGACGACAGGGAAGATTAATGAAGAAAGGGCTGGACTTCGCCATCAAGGGTGACCGAATTGGATAAAACTTTTGGTGTGAAATGAGAAGTGTGATACGCCATGCTTGATCCTTATATCCTGCGACCGGAGACAGCTTGCTGATGGATACGAGTACTGCTGTATGGGCGGTGGTACGATAAGACATTCGCCTATTCGAGGACTCCGGGCCATCTCGCCGACGGTGGCAGGAGAAAATTGAATTGGTTCATATGAATCGGCATGTATGGACTAACGTGTATGAAGTTGTGTTTGTATGTTGAATTTTCCTAGCCGCTTCAGAGCTCCCCAGGAGAGTGGTAGACGATGCGAGAAGGGCCATGTCATGCTCTCGTAGGCGATGCTTGCTTACTTAGATCCTACGAGGATAGCAGCGAGGACAATCATAACGATCATCAAGGGTGTTACACCATAACCCCAATAGAGAGCTGTAGTCTTTGTCGAGTCCGTGAAATTGTCGATCTCGCCGTCAGTCTGCATACGGATGATCTCGTCAGCGAAACCGTGGGCGAAAATGAGTGCCACTGGCGGTAGGATGCAGAAGATTGGTAGCCAGAAATTTGAGATGGCTCGTTGACGCTCAACCATAGCAGCAGTGGGTGGACGTGGAATCCGATGAAGGTGAGGCGACTCGACGCGTGCGATGGGACGCTGATACCGATCTGAACGAGCTTGAGGACGGCCGCGATGCTGTATAGGGGTATCCCATGGACGCTCCAGGCCGTAAACAGGGTGAACGAACAACGGACGTGGGACGTCAGTATGCACGACACCCCTATGTACATAGGGGCGCGACTCAGTGGATGTGGAAGTTTGCGTAGCTTGCGAAGTCTGCCCACGAGTCACGCGTTCTTGGTGTTCAAAGTATGGAGAGATTTGATCGAAGTCATTATGTGCTTGGTGCCCCTTGCGCTCTCTAAGGGTTGACTGGTACTGATTGTCTTGGAAATCCTCATTCTCATAGACAGAGGATTTACCGGGCGATAACAATGCAGTCATTGTGTTGCGCTTTTTGTGACCTCGAAATTCTGGTGATGCAAGGGCTGACGCCTTCATCGTGGAAGGCGATGTGATCACCTTACAATTGCTCTCGCTGGATGATCGACGTCGACGAGTCTTTGCAGGAGTCCTAGACTCGAGATCTTGAAGTTCGAAAGAGAAACCTGATTGTGCCTCAGGTGTTGCAGATGGTGAGAAAGGGAAAAGTTGACGCTTGAGTGAAGGTTTCACAGAGATGAGGGCATTGTTTGCGTGAGACGCTTGATTGGGTGAATCCGAGAGTGTTGGTGGACTAGAAGCACCAGCGAGACTACTTCCAACTTCCCTCGATCCAGTGCCTTCTGGTGTACCAGTCAAGTTTCCTTTAGGACCTATTACTGCAACCTTGGCAAAGCTGCCCGTACGGATAGGTTCGGGTGATTTGCTCGCTGGGCTCTCTTCACTGAGTGTGCTTACCCACGGGGACGATGATGATGTGCTCTGCTTTGGTGTCATTGCTTGTTCACGTTGCTCCCTTGTTGCTTCACGACCCTTGACAACGTCTGCACTACCGCTGGACTCATTGGATGAGCCATGCATCTCGACCATTTGGTTGAAACTATCAGTCATTACAGAATTGCTCGAGCGCCCGTCGTGGTCTCCTATCATCTCTGCTGGCTTGTTGAATGCTGCGATCATCGGCGGCGAAGAAGTGAACGGATTCCTATGGCCAATCGGCAAGGGGATGGGATGATGGTAGGGAACATATCCAAGGGACAAGTTCCCTGAGTCAGAGTTATTGGCCAGACTACTGCCGGAGCCATCATCGGTTAGCTGTGTCGCATTTGTTTTCAGATCAGAAATCGTCTCCCAATCTCCCTCCATTAAACCGGTCTGGTAGGTTCCGATGTCTCTAACAGCCTTCTTTAGTCGGCTGTTTGCTCCGATCTCACTTGCTTTCATTACTTGTTCAAGCCGGCTGGCTCCTACTCCCAGGGCAGGTCTTGATGTGATTGCTCGACTACCGAAAAGCAAAGGAGGCGTCGGACTCCTCATCTTTGATGACGAGAATGAACTGTCATTGCGGAAGCCTAATCTTCCCTTCCGACCCGACTCTAGTTGGCCAGCGCTCAAGGAAGAGGACGTCTGGCTATCTCCAGGGTCAAGCTCTATACGATCTTCCTTTTCTTTTGGAGCCTCCCTATCGTCGAATACATCGAAGATCTTAGGGCCTTTTGAACAGATTGGGGTTCGCGGGCTATTTCCTTCAAGATTCTCAAATGTTTGTCGATAATACCCCGGATACATGGGAGTCTGAGGGCTGTTTCCCTCTATAATGGACAGTGCTTCTTCGTAACGTTCTGGTGACACTGGTGTCGAGGGATTTTTCCTCTCGATAATGTATAATGCCTCTTCATAACGGTCCGGAGACACCGGGAAATCGTTCTGCGAGAACTCTGAATCTGCATAGGACGTACGTATAGAAGGCTGGCACTTCTCAGAAGCAGGTGAATTCATTGAATCTTGACCACGTTCAAGGTCATCAAAGGTTTTGCTATGACTGGGTCCACCGTCATGTTTGCTCCAAATTCTTCTTAAATTTGACATGTTGACTGCTAAGAGGGTTTTCCTAGGGCGTTGTACTAGCCGACTGCCAAAGTCTAATGTCTTCAAGGGTGTTCCCCCAGAGCAATCGATAGATTGTTGTAAGTTGAAAGAATTTCCCTACTGGTGCAACAATTGTGTTCAGTATGGCTCAAATGCTGCAAAATGCATGGGGCTATGCGTTGAGGATGAGCGTGGATATTGAAGACGCGATACCGCATCCACAGGCAGCATTGGATAGAGGGGCAAGAGAAATGAGCGGAGCCAATCTAACATCAATAACTTACTTGCAGAAACACCGACGGATTCCTTGGTCTACTGCAGTGTAGATCAGTTGAACTTCCCCTGACACGATGATCGTGGGGATCGGTTGTTTGGTTGGTTGTTTGGATGGTTGGAAAATTTGGATAAAATCGCGACCAGTCGAGCTTCTCAACGCGCGAGGCCAGGGGTCACGGTGTCAAGTCTATACACTCTGATCAGATGGATCGAATAGGCTTGCTAAGCTCGCTCAGCTTCGTCAAGAAAGGGATAACAAAGTTCACGATTGTGGACATGATGAGGTGGAGGATGTGAGAGTTGGTGATCTTGACTGTTGAGCTTGCTCACCTTGATATCCAGCAGATAAGGTTCGCCAGGGGGTGATTCAGCCACCTGTTGAAAGATTTCTACTTCTTTCAACAGTCAGATAGCGATTGTCCAGAGGTGGTACTGTTGTGTCTGGAAAACAGGAGCTTTCGTGTTCTCCGGTATCGAGTTAAGGTGTCGAGTGAAAGGAGTGATAGTCACTAGTGTTCTGATAGTCACGTGCACTCGGATCAGAAGGACTAAGTGGATCCCTAGCTTTCGGCACCGTTTTCATGCCTTTCCAAGACCTACACTTTGCTTTACCTTTTCTCCTTTGAAGTATTCTTCAGCAAAAGCAGTAGCAGGATCTATGTCTTCAGGCATAGTACTGTGCTAGCTTAAGCGTTCCTCTTGTCTTGACAAGAGCCTTAACTCGGAAACTTGCATCATCGGTTTTTCCCATTAACACCATCCAGGCTGTTACGGTAGCAATGATGCAACTGAAAGTAGGGCGGCAGATCGAGAAGCTGTAGGGATCAGTCAATCCGTTCTACCAGATTTGCTCTTATTCTCTCTGGCAGACATTATGGTGCTCAGCTTATGACGCTCTTGAGACAAGGAGGGTAGACAAGAACTACAGGGTTGGCCGTGTTGATTTGGTTGTACCGTCATACTATGTAGTCGGTTATTCGTGTCCTCCAGTCCGTTCTTTCTGTGTTAACGAGTCGTACTGATTCGGTCAAAAACTCAAGGCCTTAATGTGGTATCCATATGCCCAGCAAAGCTAATTCGTGTGGTGCAACAGAGCCAAAGGCAGCGACTTTGGACAATAGCCCCGACAGTCTCTCGAAAGAGAATCAAGAGACGGCTGATGGACAGAAGATAACAATGTCAGACAGAGGAAAGTCGGTTCGCCGAGGACTTGGAATGAGAAAATCCAAGGATGCTGGGCCTCCATTTTGCTACCCTCCACCAGTCCAAGATCAAGGGTTGCGGATCACTGTCGCAGGTGAGAAAGCGGCGGTCCAAGGAGGAAGAAACCATCGCCTGCGTACTCGAATTGCTTGACAAGTCACTGAGCCCCAACCTACCTGTGAGGCTGCGCCTTTCCCAAGAACAAGGCAGTCAGAGAGACACCCGAAAGGCCAATAGACTGCAATATTCGCGACGAGAATTGTGCGAGAATGCAAGCTAAGAGTCTATGATTCTCCATACCTTCACATCGTTCACGCGCGAACAACTGGCAGAGTTGACCTACCGGGTATGCCCACACATATTCCCGTAGCCCAGCTCGTCTTTGATCCAGATGTCTCCAGTACCAGTCAGATAAGAGAATGGTTTTGACTCAAGTACTGTCAAGTAGATCCGGACGCCATGATAGACTTGGCATTCTCCATCGAGCTCGAGGATAGAGCCACCCGTAAAACGACGAAGCATCAGGAATCCATAGTCAAGACGAATCCGGTTCGTGAAGATTTCAATTTTCCCCCACTCACTTATGAGAACTTGCTTGACATGCAAATCATACGACACCTTGAGCTGCGGCATTTGCATGAGGAGTGATCCAGGGCCGTGTCACTGCTGACAAGTGCTCTGAATTCCACCGAGGGACATTGTGCTTATCATACTTGGTTGGGATTCTGCATTGGTGATCAGGTATGGCGATGTCCGGGCTTGATGAGCTCTGCGCCAAGCTCATAGAGTGAGGATGGGGGAGGGGGCTGTGAGGGCTAAGCCGACGGCATTGGCTTGACATCGAGTGCCCGTCATTGGGCAGACCGCCCATAGGCAGTGATCTGAAATATGCTATGTTTATCCAAGTGTCCTATACAAGAAACAAAAATTCAATGGGGTCAAATCACTTGGTTGGAAGGGTTCTAATAGCAGGACGTTGAATTTGGCTCCTCCGCCAAGCCTGCCGCCTGCCTTATCTCCGTCAGTGAAGTCGAGCCTCAAAAGCTTTAAGAGAAGCCATGTTCTGAGGCCGCTGCTATGAAAAGTTTCTTTGTGCTTGTACTATCACTTGAATACCCGCGGGTTTCATAGAAATATTGAAGTTGATTGAATGTTTCCTACACAGATTGCATGTGGGATATATGAACGAAGTCGCTATGCTAGAGAATTCCCACGTAAACCCAGAGCCAGGGCAAGACGCCTCGCTAATACAATCTATGATATAGGGTATCATTGATAAAACTAATGTCTCTTGTATTTCTGCTCCGGTGTCAGCATTTACAGCCCAAGATCTGACGACAGACGACGGAAGGCTTACGTCCTCGATCCTCCGCCTATTTCCAGGGTCCAAGCTGTTCGTCGCCCCCATCAAAGTCTGTCCAACTGCCTTGCTGACGCCCATTGCAGGCCTTAAAATCACGGTGGGAGCACCTCTCAGTACCGCTTTCGCTGCTCCACCAGCCGTTCCGCTCTCCAGGGCCTCTCCGGGCATTGCTATGATAGCATCTTTAGCTAGGAGCAGATCCCGCTCAAGACTAGCATAGGCACCTCGGAGACCTTGCACAACGCCCACTGGCTGGTCGGCATAGTTACTGATCTGCTCCTTTTCGTTGTCGTCAAGCCCGGCATCTTCCCAGGCCCCTAATACATCAGGTCGACTGGGAGAGGGCTGAGATAAGAGGTCTTCGGCCCCTTGGAGAACGGTCTGAGTGCCTATCGCTAGTTTGGCCCCCAGCTTGACAAGCTCACTTGTTGTAGTCTTCGCAAAGGCGACAGCCCCTTTTTGAAAGCTTCGAACGACCCTGCCGTCCTTCCGATACTCCCGTATTGGTACAACGACCAAGTCACGAACTCCGCCGCCAACATTGACAAGGGAGCGAACAGGCGCTAAGCCTGCAAGGATACCAGGGAGTTGATTGCGTTTGATATCAGGCATCCAAATCTCGTTCAGAGTCTTACCAAGTTTGTCAAACCCAGACACACCGTAGATGATGACATGTCGCAGCACCATGTCCGCTCGGTCCAGTATGAAGAAGTTCATGAACTCAGTCGTACGCCCAGAACGAATTCCAGCATAATCGACACGCTTCGGTTTGAAGTCCAGCTTGACCTGCACAGAGTTTACCTCCACACGCTGAAGGAAAGGAGCTTCTGGTTTCGAGGTAGAGGCCGGAGCAGCGTCATCCTTGAATTCAAAGAATCGAGTCATGAAGTCGAGAGCATCCTGATCAACATGAAGTCGGAGAGGAAGAATCGTGGCCTGCGCACCGGTCAGCTATGCCCTAAACTGAGGTATGGATCTGACCTTCAAGATAATTTCGGACGCTGCAAGATGGGGTACTGGCTTGACATTCGATATTTCGAGATGGATCATGCTCGTCCCACTTTGCCTCTCTCCAGCATCATGCATATAAGTAGCGAACTTCTTCCACGTCGAAGTTGGTACATGATCAAAGATTTCCATATCCTGAATCCGTATGTCCATCAAACTTTGAGTTTCCCCTAAGCCCGGCGGGAGCACCACCACATTCGCAGAAACACCTTTGAGCTCGAAAGTCATCTTGTGAGATCGACTACGCTTTAGTCGCAACTTCTTGTCTTTTTGACGGGGTATTTGTCCTTGTCGATTAGGGGAACCAGAGGAGCTGGATGTAGCGTAGCTTTCTGAGTCGCTAACAAGATCGTCAATATTTCGATTCACCTGGCGAGTCAGCTCTCTTGGGTCTCGGTTGGCTGGTATACCAATGTATATTGAATTAAATAGGAAGTCGCCAATAACAGATTCTTCCTCTTCCTCAAGGTCAAAGGATCTTCGCTTATTCTGTCGGCCTAATCGCTCGGTAGCTTTGCTCTGCACCTCTTCGACAGCTTGGCTTATAGCATCTCTTGTGTGTTGCCAATCGTACCCATCAAAGAGATTCCATATGATGTGAACATCACGCACTCGAATCCGTAGAGGACTGTCGTGTAAGTGGTGGTCTGTAATCGATCCCCGGGATTTTTGCTTGGTATTCCACTTATCAGATGGACGCCCAACCACTGAGCTGTCGCCAAAATGGTCTTCATGGAAGACCAAAGGGATGTTTCCGGGAGCAACTTGGGCTTGATCTTGGAAACTTTCTAAAAGGTTTTTGTCTCCGATTTTGCGTACCCCGGAAGGGGTGGCTATAGACTCAAGCTGATCTTCAAGCATGCTGTCTGCAATCCCGTCATAGGCCGCATCGGGCTTGGGGTTGTAGAAGCTACTTACGAACTCTAGGTTTTGGGGTACTTCGTCGTCCATCATGTCGCCTTCGTCCAATTCCAACGGCGGATCTTCGTCTTCGCTATCGTTTGTCGTTGTCACAAAAGCGTCTCCAGTGAACGAAGCAAGCATATCCTCAATCGGTACAACCTCTGTCATGTACTTCAGCTCGGTTGAGGGTGGCATCGGCGGCTTCAATCCATTCAATATGCTTAGCAATGTTTGAGTAGAATCTGCGCAGGTTTCAAGTATGAAAAGGTCGTCTCTGATCTCTACATCGACTGCCTTATTATGATTCGCCCATACATCAACAACCTCCACAGTAGCTTTGGCTGCGGAGATAAGGCCAACAGTGACATAGCCCACATCTGACAAAGATTCGATCTGGCTTTTTCGGCCGTCGACAGGTTTGCCTCTAGTGGAATTAACGGCTAGAGGAGTTATATTCTGAACATCGTCAACAACCATAATTGAAGCCTTCTTTATTTCTAGAGCCGCATTGACTTGTTCGGTCCTGGGTCTGGAGACCACCAAATGAGTATCGGTGAAGATAAGGAGGGCTTTGGCTGATGACTGACGCGGATTGAGTCCAATTATTGAGTTGCGTAAATCGATGTCGAGCTTTACTGTCCCTAGACTGGAAGCTGGATTTTCACTGCTTGTGGAACTTTGATTTGACAGCTTAGGCGGGGCTGAGTAAGAGGGCCGCTGGTCTGTGATAGTCGTTATAGAGCTAATCATCTCATTAAGGATCGCTTCCGTGCCGGAAGAATCGTCTAGACCCATGATGGCCATTACAGTTGAGACGTGATACTCCAGACGCAGATTGCGGATTTTAATCTTTGCCGCAGGCTCCATTTCATTTCCAATGAATCGAACCATGATCGTAGGATGGTTGTACTCAGTAGTCACCTCCAACGGAAGTGCAGCCCCCATCAACTCCTCCGTACCATTTCGGTGAAGCTGAACGGTGTCGATAGCCAGCGCAACCAAGGTAGGGAATGTGACGTGTGCACCTTCCACATTCTTGCATACTAAGCTGGCTATGCCAAAATTGCTGTTCATCATGACTGCAAGCCGGAATTCTTTTATCAGCATAAGCGCTAAAATACCTGCCCGTTCATCCTCCGGTAGATATTTTGTCACCGAGGAGAGCTTCTTCAGGTCCTCGGCCAGAAGCGGGAAACAACGTAGATCGTTTAGATTGCTGATGTTGCCTTCGAGACTTTCGACTGTAGCACGCACAACGGCACCTTGCCGACGTTGACGTAGGAGAGTTTCTAATAGTATACCATCGTCACGTGCGTCCTTATCCTTCGAAGGAGACAGAAGTGCAAGCAGTCGTGTCAGATCGTTTTCCTTCGGCATTGACAAATACTCAACCCTAAGATTTACGAGTTGGACAGAGGTGGAGGGCTCACGGACGTCCTGCTTCAGGTAGGGCCCACCGAATTTCAAGCGATCAACCTGTAAGCCGAGGCCTTCAGCCCGGCTGACAATCTTCATCGCTGTGCTTTCAAGACGTAAAGATGATTGTGTGCCCTGGAGCTCAAAGACAAGACCGCCAATCCTCGCTGTCACTTTTTTCTGTATATTACTTGAGCCATGTGGTGTTGACCTGCTCGGCTTTGGGCTTTCAAAATGCACTCCGCGGGTGAATTTTTTTGAGCGAGCAGCTTTGGGATTCTTATCAACAATGGTCATGGTCGACATCATTGAACTACCAAGGCCAAGCATGCTACTAAAGCCGCCAAACCAGCTGAAAGTCTCATCCAGTCGGCGTAGATCAAGTGCAACGTGGAGAGGGAGTGTTGTCAAATCGACTTTCAACATATCGCGACTGTTTGTAATTGTCAGGACTACGTCGCTGCCAACAGGTGCAAGAATATCACGCGTGGACTCCCTCATTTTCAAATCAGGATCGAAAGAGAGAATGTCACTTGAGCTGTATCCAAAATTGAATTTGCCTGTTGAAAATTTGGTGATACTCGAAGCACCTATCTTGCTGTGCTCAACATGGAGATCCTCGATGTTTGCTCTTAGGAGAACTTCGGAGTCTCCAGGGAAGAGTCCTATACCTGTCCTTGGAGAATCATTCTGGATTTTTAGAAGTGGAGTCCCTTTCACAGTATCCAGAAACTTCCAGTTTGCTTTCTTCACTGACAGTCTAAGATCCATCTTCTGATTCGAAACTGGTCCCTCGTGCTTGTCCACTTTGGTAGTCAGAGGTCTACGAGAAGAATTCCATCTTTGAATTATCAAGATCATCATTTTAGTAAGTCCCATATCCCCAAGGAATTGGATTTCTTCTATGTCAATCGAACATGATGTGACATCAAGATAATCATCCTTTGCTTGTGCGAGTTTGGATGCTTTAAATGGCGGATCAGCTACATAGGCCCCTGGGACTTGTTCAAACCCCCCAGGCATGTCTTGTCCTATTCTATTGGGAGCTGGTCCTCGAGTTTCTGGTGGTAATTTCCGGGACTGAGAGCCCAAGGGAAGCTCTGCCACAATCAGATCAATACTGATTATCCGTTTGTACACGGTGAACGAGCTCTTTGAGTTTGCAGAAGATGTCTCAGATCCCCGAGAGAAATTATTGGCCTCCTTGGACGGGGTAGAAAACGCTTCAGTGTCTGTCTCGATAATAGTAGACGCAGCGTTGTCTCTAGTCGACTGAGCCCGCGACACCCTGGGACTTCGATCGGACGAGATTTTATCACTCGGTCGGGGATCGAGTTCATCATTAGATCCGTGCGAACGGCATGACCGTTCATCATCATGCCTTAGCAAGTTCGAGGACTCTTCGATAGCGTTTGATGAAATACACTCTTCTCCATGGCCAGAGCCAGATGAATCCCAATCACCCGGAATTGATATGTCCCTGTTTCCTTCCCCGTGGAAGGTTTGGCTGACAGCACTCATGTACATACTAGCTTCCTCGTGGGTGAATAATTTCGACTCTGCAAGATCTCCCGAATCAGGTGAAGACCGATCACTGGCTAGAAGGGAATGGTTTGAGGCTTCATCGACCAAGCCGATCTTGGTGGGTTGATTGCTGAGACCCTGTTTAGTTTGCAAGGAAGATATTTGATGAGACTCTATGGTCCGATCTGGGATCAAAGCAGAAGCGGAATCATCAATGGTTGACGAAGATTCGACTTCACTAGGAGAATGCCGCACGCCACGTTGATGATATCGGTGTCTAGGCGACGGAGAGCGGTCTAGATGACTTGTTGTGTCATTGTGTAGTAGAGAAGGTGACTGCGTTCCCGATTCTACTAGAGGCTCGGGCACATTTTGATTGAGCTCCATACTTGAGAACAGCGAGTCTGCATATAATCTGTCATGATGCTGACTCTGATTATAAGGAAATTGTTGGGATGATGCCTGCCTTTCCTCATCCTTTATGAAATCTGGAGCCGGACTCCATGCGTTGCGGCCACTTGTATCTTCGGATCCCACGCCAGGTAAATTTTCCATGTCGAGGCTCACAGCAAGGCCGCTATTGATGGACCCGTGGTCTGAACCATGATTGGAGTTCGAAGCCGGACGATCTCTACTACCAGCTTTGGCGATTGAGCTTGCATGGGTAGTCTCTGGCGAGGACGGTGCAGTGGACCTAGCAATATCTGCGAAGAAAGATGCCTCGGAAATCACCATGGCGTCAACATTACTCAACGTGACACGCCGACACTCTTGCGTAAAAAGACTCGGAGCCTTTTGGCCGTCAGGCCATTTGATCGCTTGCTCATGAGCGATCGTGCCATCAATACGGATACCTTCAATAGCAAGTCGAAGGCTCACATGCTCTGGCCGATCAGAGGAATCACTACTGGAAGAAGTATCGGAAGGACGGTCCAACCTCAGGATCAAGTCTACCTCCACGTCCTGGATTTTCAGCTCTATGCGGTCTCCAACACCTTTCAGAAAGTCTGCTAAGAATATGGGCAATGAGAAATTGTTCCCAACCCCAATTTCTCCGTCTTCGCTCATCAACGACTGATCTAGGGACTCAAAGCCTGGGACAGAAGCTTGCAATTCCGCCTTCTCTTTCTTCGGCTCTGCTTGTAGAAACGACTGGGCGAGATCAACAGTAGTAGGGAGGTTCCCAGCAGATATGTCACCATCTTTATACGTAGTTCTCGACGAGTCATGGGTGGCCAAGCCGCCAGGATCGTGAACTTGAGACTGATTACTCCTCGGCTTGTCTGCTTTCACACCTTTCGAGCGTTTTTCCGAGCGTCCTTCTTTTGGTTGAATCCCCGAGGCTAGCTCTTGATCTTCAAAGTCGGCGTTCAACAGCACTCTCACGCCATGTACTTCCACCAGTATCCCGGTCTTGTAGAGGTCGGCAGGCACCGTAAGCCTTAAGAATATGATCTGAGCTGAGACTATGGTGAGGCATTGGGGAAGTTGGAGTAGAGTGGAAAGTTTCTGTGACAAGAAGTCAGCAATGTCGCCCGCAAAGGTGGGTTACTTGGCCACCCGTGGGGCTACAAAGGGATGTGTCACCTTTGAATGTAGACTGACATCTCTCAACTCGACAGTGCTATTCTTGCCCCATCCTATATCCAACTTGTCCAGATCCAAAGCTTCTGTGTCTAGTAGATCTAGCCGAGATAACGCATAACGTAAGATCCTTTTCTGAAAGAAAGAGGGTAGAAAATAAGACATCGCGAGTGAGCAGTATGTGTCACGATTAGAGGGTGGCTATCGGAGCACCATGGCGCTTGGTCTCGTTGGCCTCCGCGCGCTGGTTCCACAAAGCGAGTTCTCTAAGGATTATGGTAGACGAACAGGATGGTGATTTGGCGCAAGCATTGACAAACACTCATATTGGGCACAGCGATTTGTAGCAAACCCCATAGAAAGCCCGGTAGTTTTCATGGGTGTCTTGGCCGTACATGAAGTCTCTCGAGGGAGCCTTCACACAGAGAGTGCCTTTGCAGCACGAACAAATGACCAGCAACGTCACTAGCGGTGGCTCATGTGGGGCTGTCATCCGAGGCTCGGTCAAAAGATCCCACACTAATTCTCTGATAAGATTATGCAAGATAATGAATCCACTAGTTAAATCACCCACGAGCCCGCCTCAAGGTACTTTATGTACTTCACAATCGTTCAAACTCCTTGATGCATATTTCGCCAAGCACCTTAAGGTCATTCACGATTCTTGTACAATCTCTGCAGGTTCGCTGAATGAGATCTCCTGCCATTTTCACACAAAGTGGTCCCTTTGAATGATGAATTAAGGGAACAGATTACCCGTACCCACTGATCGAAGGGAGATCTATGTTATATCAACCTTATACATGAGATTGTGTTTCTCCATGTGTCTTTCCTCACATATCCATATCGCCGCCATACTCGATAGCATATTCCATCACAATCCATTCACAGAACTTGTTCCATTCTGCAGTCCATTCGCGCAGACGTGATCCCCTTATCCCTTCCCCATAAACTCCGTCCTTGATATCTTTGTTCCACACCTTGGCCGTCTGATCTTCGAATGCTGCCCATCTTACGCTATTTTCCGCCAGGGATCCAAGTCCAGCCAGGCCAAGGTTCTCCCATCCTTGCAATGCTTGCCAAAAATCATGCGTTACCCCGTTGTCTCTATGGCCCAAGATAGCCGGGTCGTCATTCGAAAGAGCGCAGGGGACACCCCTGGCGAGAAGAGCTGGTAGAGGATGGGCCTTTGTCGAACTTGTAAGGCGTAGCACTTCATTTGAGATTGGACATGACTCGATAAGGATTTTCTTTTGCTTTACCATGTCCATCAATAATGGATGTTTGAAAAGCGAGAAGCCGTGACCAATTCTCCGCGTTCCCAGTAAGATGGCGTCGAAAAGATTTTGATCGGTCTCATCTCCGTCTCCTAGACATTCTCCAGCATGGAAAAAGAATGGAATATCCACTCCATTCTCAAAACAGCGCTTCTTGAACCAAAATAATTCCGGCACAAGATCGGAGAGAGGTCGACCCAAGTCTTCCTGGCCCACCAAATCATAACCGGCGATGATCTCGGGGAAAGCTAATTTCATCGCTATGCATTCCTTCATGTGTTCAACAATCTTTTTCTTACCCCAACGCCGTAAGGATGACCATATGAAGCGGCAACCCCAAAAGTCCTTACCTGCTTCCGTAGCTTTGAACTTCTTTACTTCTTCGTCAAATACTCGTAGAAAATCATGGAAGCCTCGGGAGGGCTTGTCGCAGCCCTCTAATGTAAATTCTGCGTAAAACATGGACCGAAAATCTACCCACCTCAGCCCATCTTCAACAAGCTGGCGCAGTAGACGCTGCATCGATGCTCGGAAGATCGGCTCGTAATACTCCATCGAGTTCAGGAGTGGAAAGCAGCTGGTGAACTTCTGCCATATATTGTCGACTCCCAAATGATGCTCGATTGATTCCGCTAAGGTGATCGTACACCTGCTCTTCAACCAGGCCTTGAACCCTTCAATGCTACCGTCTGGGAATGATCTTGCTGCGTCGAGAACTGATACGAGCCGTGAGTCTTGATATTCTGCAGTCCAAATGGATGAGCCGTCTGGTATCGGCGACTTCGTGTATCCAAACCTGATTTCTGCTCTGGTTCTTACTTCACCCGTCGACAGGCCTGCACCATTGGTCGACATGGCCATACCTTCAGTCTCTAAGACTTGATCTATCAGCCAATCGACATCAATCATTGCATCCTGATGGGCGTGCAATAATGCGCCTTTGGGCATTTTCTTCACTATGTTCCATGACTTCGTTTTCTTTATAAAATCTTGGGCAAGAGTAAACATCATACCCGGATACAGATCCATGGCGTCTGCCTGTACCGAGTCATCCGATAAATTGCCGCTCCATATTGTTTGACGCTCTTCGGCCAGGATCCGTGAGACGATTGTACAGGCTTCTACTGCCAACGGATTGAGGGACTGGCGAAAGGTATAATCACTACGTTGGGACTTCTCCTGGTCAATGAGAGCTTCACGCCCTTGCAGGTACTGCAATATGAATTGGTCCTTGAATTGAGGAACTCCATCCTCAATCTCCCAATCGGAGACTTGAGAGTCCATGTCAGAGTCTTGATCTGTATTTAATTCCATGACACTGTGTGACTGGAGACAGTGTGGTGATGCCGTCTCTGGAATCAAGAACTTGAGTAACCGAAGCTCAGACCTGAGACCATGCCCCCTACGCTTCCACTACCACTCTGCAGCCTGTTCCAATAGATCTCTCACAAGGAACAGAAACGTCAAAGCAGGCATTCCATCTCATCAACGCAAGTACAACCGAAGAGCATCATTATTAGCCAGACATCTCATCGGACTCCACCGACAGCTCCGAGATTGCTGCAGGAACAACGCCAAGTGATAAGAAGTATTGGTCATCTCTAGCGCTGATTCTCGGGCTTGGCATTTGGGGCCTTCGGGGTAGATTTCGCTTTGAGGCAGGTGGGTAGCTTGATAAGTGTTTGATACATATGTAAAGACCTGATCCCCGCAGAGGTTCGGAAGAATGTCGACTTGTGTCTTTCTACAAGATACTTACTTCAATTGACGTCGAAGTGAGCGGCTGCATTACATACCCCAGTAATCAAAATTCGCCAAGCCTCCTGACACCCTATGGCTTCTACACCGGAATACGTTGACTTTTCAAAAGATGACAATCATAATGCCTCTCCCCAGAAGAATGTCACCGTAAACGATGATCCAGCCTTGAATAAGGATCATGAGCATCAACATCCTCATCTTCACCATGACACGAATGCCAAGAAGGGTCGGGAGGACGAAGTTGTCTATTCCCAGGACACAGAGTCGGAAGCCGCTGCGAAGGGCCTCCCGAATATTCAAAGTAACAGTTTTCACCAAAGACAGGGCGTCAATGTCTCAAAAGGCCCTATGGGCGTAATCGATACAGAGAAGGGCTCTTTGAGTCAATTTCAGACCGAGGAGGACCCTCAGACTCACACACTGTCAAATTTCTACTCAAGATATAGAATTTTCTTTCACCTGTTCATATGGCTGGTATTCACAGGGTGGTGGATAGCAGGCCTGATCCTACATGGTAAGTAAGTAATCTCATCGTTCTCTTATCGCTTTGAATTGGACGTGCCAGAATTGGGTCCACAGTCAATGCCAGAGCCCGGGTCAGGCCGCTTCGATGGAAGATCAACCCCTTCAAATAAGGCTTCGAAGAGATGGTGTTGACAGAATGATCGCTGTAGGAATACATGATCCGTTGAGCTCGAGAACGGGATGGCTAAAACCCTTCCTCTTTTGGCTTGCTATTACTTTACGCATATTCTTTTTCCACGTTCCCATCACGATTATTACGAAGCCCATGCATTATGGGTGGGCCAACACCGGCGTACGGTTCACAGAGCTGTTTCCAGAGAGATACAAAACTCCGCTTGGAGCATTCGTGGTTGTGGCTGTGATCATCGTAGGCGGTTTTGCAAGTCCAGAAAGTCAGGACAATACTCGTGATGTACTCAGCGTTTTACCCTTGTCTCTCGGCACTCGCTAAGTGTGCCTAGAATCGAGCCGTGTCTTTGTTTGGACTGGCCGTAATAATTGGCGTAATGTGGGCTACTTCGAAGAATCGTAAGGTATTAAGAGCCTTCGTTATCCACCTCTTCAACAGTGCTGACCTAAACTCAAGGCCGTGAATTGGCATACTGTCATAGTTGGGATGTTTGTACAATTCATCATTGCCCTGTTCGTGCTGCGCTCGGGTGTCGGATGTGAGATTTCCCCCTTAATACTTGTAGCTCATTACTCACGCAGATTGCAGATGACATTTTCAATTTTGTTTCCGAGCTGGCTCGCGATCTCTTAGGGTTTGCTAATCAGGTACGTTCAAATCAAGACTCGTCATAATTGATGCTGAGATTTTGCGCAGGGAACAATTTTCTTAACTGCGGAAAGTGTACCTGCATTAGGATGGTTTCTGGTTTCTGTCTTGCCCGCCGTTGTGTTCTTCGTGGCTCTCGTCCAGCTTTTGTACTACAACGGCATCTTGCAATGGTTCATCGAAAAGTTTGCGGTCTTCTTCTTCTGGTCGATGCGCGTGTCTGGTGCAGAGGCTGTGGTTGCGGCCGCCTCCCCTTTTATTGGGCAGGGAGAGTCGGCGATGCTTATCAAACGTAAGCTGGTGATACTTTGACGCTCTTTCCACCTCTGAATTCTCACTAATAGCTCTCCCCTTATAAGCTTTTGTCTCACACCTAACCAAAGCTGAGTTGCACCAAGTCATGTGCTCAGGCTTCGCCACCATCGCCGGCTCCGTTCTCATTGCATACATATCTTTGGGGGTGAACGCGCAAGCGCTTGTCAGCTCTTGCGTCATGTCTATTCCGGCCAGTCTCGCCATTTCCAAGCTACGTTATCCTGAAACGGAAGAAACCCTCACGACGCAGAGATGCGTGGTGCCGCCGGACGAGGAGCATCACGCCGCCAACAGTCTCCACGCCTTCGCCAACGGCGCTTGGTTAGGACTCAAGATAGCAGGGATGATCCTCGCGACACTCCTCTGCATTATCTCTTTGCTGGCATTGGCCAATGGCCTTCTCACCTGGTGGGGTCGATATCTCAACATCAACAACCCGCCCCTTAGCGTGGAATTAATCGTGGGCTACATATGCTACCCCATTGCGTTCCTCCTTGGTGTTCCCCGGAACGGTGACCTCCTGAAGGTAGCCCAACTGATAGGGACAAAGCTCATCGCCAACGAATTCGTAGCCTATACGGCGCTCCAGACCGATCCTCAGTACGCCGACCTTTCGCCACGGAGCAGACTAATCGCGACGTACGCATTGTGCGGCTTTGCGAACATCGGGAGCTTGGGCACACAGATAGGCGTGCTTAGCCAAATTGCACCAGGCAGAAGTGGAGATGTGTCCAGATTGGCACTCAGCGCACTGATTGCAGGAGCCTTGAGCACCTTTACTTCCGCAAGTATTGCGGGCCTGCTTGTGACAGATCAAGCGGCCTACTTTACACCAAGTGCGGCGAGTTCATGATCGTCAATGGAAACATTAGCAAGAATCAAAGAACAAGGACTGCTTGCATGTAAATGGATAGCTGACGAGAGAAACTCCATAGAGAATTATAGTGTGACATTTGTAAGCATCGATACTTGTTCCGCTTGTGTGCTTTTCCCTTGACAAGTTCTGGAGCAACGGATTGGACGAGCACCACTGTCTGAAAGTGACATGTCCAGAAGAAAACATCTCTTAGGATCCGGTATTATGTTTGGTTAAATAGCTGCCATACAGGGAGTCTGATCACCGATGTATCTTTGCTTAATCTTTTTCCTTTAGGATGGGGATCCACGCAACGAATTTTCTATGGTAATCTTGAAGCACAACGCCCTTCAAGATCAGCTGGACACAAAGCCTAAGAGACGTACAGTAAGTTTCCCGCGGTTCTGTTGTCTGAATATGCATTCTTCATGCTATGCACTACTTCGCTATCAGGCAATGAAAGACGTTTCACCCTCCCAATGCAATAAGGACGCCTCCCATCATTGACAGTCTGAAATACGTTCGTCGCTCGTATACCTCATGCTCGTCGTCGCTCTATTCCTCATCAAGATCTTGGTGACGTGCAAGTACCGATCGCTTGAACTCGGCCGGGTCAGAATCCCATAGCTCCGCCGCTTGACCATTGAGAGGACTAGCACTGTGAATCGGCGTTAGTCGGCGTTCGTTTCAACTCTTGATGAAAATAACGAGTGCAGGTGGGCATACTTGTTGGGCTCTCCCAGCAGACTTTGTAGGCTCAGCAGGACACTCTGGACGTTGTACACCGCACTCCACTTGTCCTTCAAGATGTCCAAGCATATCCTTCCGCTGAAGTCAACATTTGGGTGGTATATTGGTGTTTTGAATAGAACAGTCGGTGGAGCATAGGGATAATTCTGTGGGAACTGGAAGGAGAGCTTCAAGGTGAGATTGGCGTAGGGAGTGTCTGAGGGGCCGGCGATGGTAGCGTTCCAATTGAGAAGGTTCTCTGCAGAGGAGGGAAAGGCCGAGACGCCAGGTGTACCCGAGCACATGATTTGCATAAGTTCTGTTTGAAGGCTATGGTGGGGTCAGCAAGATATGAGAAGTGGGCGCATGCGAAGCAGCAATGAGATTTTCAAGTTCATTGAGAGACATACCGCTTGGTGACGCTCTGCGTGTCCTGACGACGAGAAGATGAGGCAAGCTTGCTAGCTTCGTGGGCAGTCAGTTGACCGGGAGCAGAGTTCTGAGTGTCTTCCATGTCTGCCATTATCGAAGATGAGAATGACAGCGGTAATCTAGAGTCAGGCCACGGCAAAGTTATGGTCTTGGGCGGCACCGAGGTTAAAAAGCTGATGCAGTTTTGGAGAATAGAAATGCCGCAGAAAGCTGTTTGGATGACTTTGAGGTTGTGGTCTGAAATAGGGGATAGGGAGGAAGTGACAGTGTAGCTGCATATTTAAATAAGCGGTCGCTTTGTTTACAACGGTTGCCATGCAGTCAGGGTCCGCTAGGGAAGCCTCAAAATTGCCGGAAGCGTGGAGCTCGGGAAGGCCCGCGGCCACTGAAGATTGCGTTTGCGCTCATCTCCCAAACGCAACGCGTCACGCGACGTGGATCCTCTGCGTAGAGGAACTGCAAGCCATGGGCTATTTTGAGGAGAACATGTGTATGCGGTAGCGTAGTCACACTGCGCCAGTAAAGACAATGATAGCTCATTCGCAGCTTGCCCCACTGCCCAATGAGCTCCCCTTTCGAATCGTCTCCAAGACAATCGGTCAGGGTGCCTATGCATGGTTGGTTGGCGAAGCCATCCATATGATACGTATGTACACCTGAGCTTACCGTTGCAGCATCAAGAAAGCTTCCCCGCTCCATAGTCCCAAGCCTGTCTTCGCAGTCAAATTTATCCACAAGGATTTCGCAGTCCGTCATGGACGCCTTACACGGAAGCAGCTCGATCTGGAGATCAGTCTGCACAAATTCCTCGATCAGCATGCAAACATTGTGCAGTTCTTCCAATCCGGCGAAGACCCAACCTGGAGATGGATAGCGATGGAGCTTGCGGAAGGTGGAGACCTTTTCGACAAGATCGAATCGGATGTGGGAGTTGGGGAAGACGTTGCGCATTTGTATTTCACCCAGCTCATCAGTGCTGTAACGTACATGCACTCAAAAGGTATAGGCCACCGAGACATTAAGCCTGAGAACATGCTTCTGTCCGCCGAGGGCAATCTAAAGATTGCTGATTTCGGACTTGCAACCCTTTTCGAATACAAGGGAGTTAAAAAGCTTTGCAAAACTAGCTGCGGTAGTCCCCCGTACACGGCTCCAGAAGTGGTGACCTGCGATACTAGGGTAGCGAAGCAGAGTGATCAAGGTTACTACGGCGACTACGTTGACATCTGGTCATGCGGGGTAGTGCTTTTTGTCTTGTTAGTGGGCAATACACCCTGGGATGAGCCCTTGGATCGGAGCTACGAATTTGACCAGTACGTGAAGACAAACGGCCGGCCCGACGATGAGCTCTGGCACAACCTCCCAGCTGAGACATTATCACTGCTTCGGGGCGTGATGCGAGTATCACCCTCTGAACGCTTTTCTCTGAATGACATCAGGCGGCATCCTTGGTACACCAGAGACAACAAATATCTTACCTCGGAGGGGAAGCTCCAAAATCCGATAGCGTTGGCTACGGACATGTTTGAAAGCATGAAAATAGATTTCTCCCAGGACCCAATGGCCTCCCAGACTCAACGCAGTCAGCGCTCCGAGGATGCAGTGGACATTGACAGTCAGGACTTGGACACAAGGCTGGCGTCAACTCAGCCGGAAACTCCAGCTAACGATATAATGTTTGACTGGGAAAGACCGCCGGGTCTTGGAGCTAGCAAAGGTGTATCCGCCAGCCAGCCAGGTGCTTTGAATTACATCCCACTCAATCAAAGTAATTGGGAAGACCGATTAGCCGAAGAACCATCGTTCTCTCAATTCTCCTCTACACCGCAAGTACCACTTAGCAAAACACAGTTTGCCCGTCAATTTCGTGACATCGTTCCTGCTCACTCTCTGACCCGCTTCTTCTCGCTGTGGTCTCTTGATCGTCTCCATTCTTCTATTTCGGACGCTTTGCATAGACTTGGTATACCAACTTCAGCTTCACCAGCGGCTCTCTTCAAAACAGACGGATCCGTATGGATCAAAATCCGGACGACTGATACAAGGAATTGCCCAATCAGTGGCGATGTAGTAATTGACACGATGACAGGCATGGATGGGCATTTGCTGGAGATCAATTTCGTAAAGGGTAGAGGTGATCCACTTGAGTGGAGAAGAGTTTTTAAAAAGGTTGTGGTACTCTGCAAGGAAGCAGTGTATAAACCATATGATCAGAGCGGAATGCTCTCGCAATGACTTGGTAATGGCATGTAGTTACTGGATATTCACGAGATGCATGGCATTATCACTGCAAGGCGTCGCTATTCGCGAAGGACTTATACCCGTGACACGAGACATCAATCATCAATCGACCATCAGTGATCATAGAAACAAATTCAAAGTATTACTGAAGATGGAACAGGCGGATACGTAAGCATATTTGCTTACTTTTCAAAGTATTTAATTCCATCTGAAATGGATCTGCTTTGCATGATCACTAGGGTATGCCATAATTTGCATTCATTTGCTCCGTCACCCCTCACGTATCCTCGACGACCACTGTGGTCAGCCCCTTTGGATTCTTCACATTGACCGCCTGCACGTAGCTGTACAGCTTTTCCTTGGCACCCTCCTCGTCGTTACGCTTTCTCGATATCCTCACGCGCAATCGAAACGGAACGCCCTTGATACCGGATTCCCACACCTTTTTGTTCAACTGAGGGTCGAGGCGGACATCTTTGGTTCCCTAAGCAAAGATAAGGAATTAACAAAGGTTCCGTCCCTCCGTATACAACTTTAACATTGTTGAAGGAAATGCCTACCATAGCTTTTACTGCGAAACCTCGGATTTCTTTGATCGCTCTCGGTGCTCTCTTCTTGAATGCTACTCCATGCACCTGTGACCCACCAAGAAATCGTAATTAGTCTTCCGTCCTAAATGCCCACGCAGGAGCCATAGAGGTGGACTTCATAAAACTAAACGTTGCTTGTAGAGGCTTGACGTACTCGCTTGTGTAGGTGGATGGTGTATTCGCGCGCAACCACATCAGCGATGGCGGACCGCGTGGTTGTGGGTTTCTTGGTCGTCTTGGGTGCGGTTTTCGGAGGCATCTTGACTGTGTGCGGATCGATGAAGTTAGCAAGGGAAGTTGAAGCATAGACGCGGGTATCAATACCCGTGTTGCTCCGTTGAGGAGACCGGAGCGTTTGGATGGATTGGATAAAAGTGGTGATTGATGTCTATCGCTTCTTTCGAATTTCGTGGGCCTTTTCGGCTACAGCCAAACTAGAACCACACAAGCGCCTTGGCGTAGATGTTCGGTTTAGATTTGGCGAGCCCCCAACTACAGCATCATTAAAGACGTCACAAAATCCATTGAAAACGGGTTCTAAAGGCTTGTGGGTTTCTCAGATCTGCGAGTGATTTAGAAGTTCGACCGGCTCGGCGTGCTGCCACAACCTCTATCTAGTTTGAGCTTCACTCTCCTGCAAGTCTCGACCTTTTTACGAAGTGCAGTCTCATGAGACATCGCCACAGGATTTGCCAATTCCAACATTTTCTTGTTCAATAGGGCAAACATGTTGAAAAAGACTGTTCATCGCCCAACTCATCGGGAGAGAGCGCAACCCTTAGAGCGTCAGAGATGGGGTGTGCTCGAAAAGCACAAGGTGAGAACCGGCTGCCCACAGTCTAATCTGAACTCTGAATCCTCATATTTGACGTAGGACTACTCTCTACGAGCTCGGGATTTCCAGGAAAAGAAGAAGCGTCTACAGATATTGAGGCAGAAAGCCGCTGAGCGTAACCCCGATGAGTTTCGCTATGGCATGCTCAGCTCCACGTCCAAGAAGGGAAAGAAGATCGCGGAGCGGGGAAACCCGGTACTTAGCCATGAGGCGGTCAAGCTGCTGAAGACGCAGGATTCCGGCTACCTAAGAACAATGATTCAAAAGACAAGGCGAGCCATTGAGAAGCTTGAGCAGGAATTTATATTACGAGAAGGTCAAGAGGGTGCTGAGGTGCTTGCGAAATCGGGAGACCAAGAAGAGGGAGACCATGTCGTTTTTGTAGACAGCCGAGAAGAACAAAAGCAATATACCCCCGGGAGGTCCGTCTCGTCACCCTCTCGTCAGACAAAGACGAGGAAGGAGATCGCAACTCAGCAAGCGCAGGAAGTCAGCAAGGAAGAGATAGGAGATGTAACGTCCAGTCTGTCGCAGAGGACTCCAAAGTCACGTCGTGCAGTCCAACGTGAGGCGGATGCTTCGAAACAAGATTCACTCCTACGGAAATGGCACAAGAAGGAGCAGGAAGCTCGGCGGGCGAAGCTGGTAGCGTTAAAGACCCGCGAAAAGGATCTGAATAATGCCGAAAACGAGCTTGAGCTTCAACGAGCGAAGATGAGCAACAACATAGGAGGTGTGACAAGAGCTGGTGTCAAGTGGCGGCCTAGGGAACGGAAAAAGTGACGACAGGTTTGCGCGTGTTGTTCTAACTTCTCAAAGATACCCCAAACATGCAATTATTTTACCGCATGATTTCCTGTCTTGCGCGCCCTGTCCCTCAGTCTCTATGACCTGCTGCTGTAGGAAAGCTTAGGGCTAGAAACTAGGGCAAAGATTTACCTCGGCTCAAATCTGATTCGATCTACCATATCGATAGACTCTATTTCATAAAGTCCATTCAAGTTCATTTAGAACAAGTTGACGTTGCTGAGAGACCAGGCTTTACTTAGAGCATGAAGATAGCTGACAGAACTTTTGTGGTGTCTGGTGGGTAAGTCGGATCCGAGCTCTTCTGGTCAAGATCAATTGACAATTCTAATATCGCAGGGCATCTGGCCTCGGCCGAGCCACAATACGCAATCTCATAAAGGCAGGCGGCTATGTCTCCATTCTTGACATGAACGAGGACGGTGGTACAGCATTGGTCCAAGAGCTAGGATCTTCGCGCAGCAAATACTTCAAGGTCGATGTTTCAGACTCAGAGAGCATTGGTGAAGCGGTGAACGGTACACTGTCTTGGGCCAAACAGACCGGGAAACAATTGGGCGGTGTCATAGCTGCGGCAGGCGTCTCTACACCTGCGAAGATAATCGATCGTCACGGTGATCCATTTGATCTCCAAGGCTTCGATTTTGTCATGAACATCAATGTCAGAGGTTCCATTGATCTTGTAAGGCAGCTTCTACCGCACATGACGAAGGTAGAGCCTGAGGGACCGGATGGGGAGAGGGGTGTCATTGTGCTGGTTTCTTCGTCTGCCGCGTGCGTATTTGAGCCACACAGCCTTGTTTGCTTGTGCTGACCGACTTGGCAGCTTTGACGGACAACCGGGACAAGTCTCATATGCGGCATCTAAAGGAGCTATAGCTTCCCTGACGCTACCATTGACACGGGATGTCTCCAAATATGGAATACGGGTCGTGACCGTTGCACCAAGTCTATTCGACAGTGGAATGACGGCTTTGATGAGTGACAAAGTTAGGTCTAGTCTGACGAGGGTGATGGAGTTTCCACCCCGACCCGGAAAACCCGAAGAGTTCGCGAGGATTGTGAGGGAAGGAGTCGAAAATTCTATGCTGAATGGAGTGGTGATCAGATTAGACGGTGGTATGCGAATGTCATCGAAAATGTAAAAAGCCCAAATTACTGGCAGTCACTTATTGAAGCTCCAACAATGGTCTCCCGGAAGGGTTGCTAAAAAAAATATGTGCACGAAGGTTCTGTTTCGCATCATTATGCTTTCCAAATTCGCTTGATAGCCTCGGTCAGGCCAACGTCATTCGTTTCAAACTCATAGAGTCCCACAGCGACGGTCAAGGTTGCTGCTCGTAGACCCCACCAAAACAAAACTCTCGTCTTTGGTAATCGTTTCTTAGGAACATAATCTATAATTATTGATCTGTACACATTAGCGACTAAGATATGTGGACAGAGGTAGCGCGAGGCGTACTGAAATCCTATGTGGGAGTGGATTATGATCGTCGCGCAGAGAATGGCGTCGGTGATGGGGTTCAAGGTCCCAGCCGCAAAGGGAGCCACTGTGAGAGGTATGAGGGCAGCGGAGATTAGTCTGTTTAGGTAATATTAGACACAGTTCCATGTACCATGGGGGTGAACATTGCCTTTCAAACGCCCAGTGATAGCTCCCATGTATGGGCTCGGGATGAGGTACTGGTGCTGGATCATTGGCTTATAATATGTCAATGAATCATGAATATTGATGTCGACGTGTGAGTGGCCAATGTACCTGTTCCATCGATGACCTCTGTGCCCGAGTGTTAGATTTCCCTCAAGCAGATATTCAATGGCGATTGCAACTCACGTGGACCCGGAGGAAGAATAGCTTTACGGCCGCTGGCATGGAAGTATGCCACTCTCGTGATGTTTGACGGTATGCATTTGAACGAAGCTGGTCGGAATGGAGAGGATGAAAGCACGGCGGGTTGAGTCTGAGAGGGTGGAGCGGGGATACTAGGGAACAATTGCTTATTAGATGCCTGGCTAGCAAAAGCTCTGACAGCAATGGACGATGGACAAGACTGCCGAAGCAAGAACGTAGGACGTATAATGGATGCCATCATTTCATGCGGAATGGATGTATGTTGATACTTGGCGAGCCTGGGCTAATAATGTGACATAAATGAGAATATTAACCCGGCGACATTCCGTCCTCTGATTAAGGCAAGCAACTCTGTGGAGGACGAAATAACCTCACTACCCCTATATTAAAAATCGGCGCAACTTCTTAAAAAAAAATTGATTTTCACATAAGTTGAAAATCAGAAAATGTAGAAACCACTGCGCCTAGAATAGCTCCACAACCACCACGAATTCTAGCTTTAAACTTCTCTAGATTACCCTTTATATGCACCTCTATAGACCTATTAAGTTTTAGTAAATACTTCGAGGTAGCCCTCTATGCGTATAGTACTTAAGGAAACCGTGAAAAAAGTGCGTCCGCTTAGCCTTACGGAGAAATAGACCTCGGCGGAAAAAAAAAAAATCCTCGGCTTACTTACCCTTATTAGGCGATTTCATAATTTATTAGAGAAAGTCGATAACTTCTTACCTATCTATTATTAATCGCTACTTATTATTCTAAAAAATAAGGACTAGAAGCGTAGCATATAAAGGGTAATCTAGAGAAGTTTAAAGCTAGAATTCGTGGTGGTTGTGGAGCTATTCTAGGCGCAGTGGTTTCTACATTTTCTGATTTTCAACTTATATGAAAATCAAATTTTTTTTAAGAAGTTGCGCCGATTTTTAATATAGGGGTAAATTCAGACGGTCGAGGGGTCTTTTGACCAGAGAGCTTTGAACATTTGGCCACCGTCTCTCTCGATCATATACCAGCAGCATGGCATCACGGCGGCTAGCCCTAAGTCTTAATCAGGCACTGCGAAGTCGTGCTGCCCTCAAGGCAATACAGCCCATAAAAAGAGGATTTGCAACCCCAATCCACCAGAGCATCAACACTGAAAGCACCACACTATCCAATGGATTGACTGTACGTTCTATATGGGTACTGAGAGTTGCTGGAGCTGATGTAGAGCTTACAGATCGCGACCGAACATTCCCCATGGGCACAAACCTCAACTGTTGGCGTCTGGATTGATGCTGGTTCAAGAGCCGAGACTGACAAGACCAATGGTACCGCCCATTTCTTGGAGCATTTGGCATTCAAGGTACACGATGGGCTCAGAATAAGCGACTCTTGGGAAGCTGAATGATATATGCAGGGCACCAAGAATCGGACGCAACAACAGCTAGAACTGGAGATTGAGAACATGGGGGGCCACTTGAACGCTTACACTTCTGTAAATAGCCCACTTTCGAGAATTCAAGGAAGCACTGACTGGGCTCGTAGCGCGAAAACACAGTCTACTATGCGAAATCCTTCAATTCCGACGTCCCTGCAACTGTTAACATTCTATCTGATATCCTACAAAATTCCAAGCTAGAGCCCCAAGCCATCGAGCGAGAGCGTGACGTTATCCTCCGAGAGCAAGAAGAGGTCGACAAGCAGCTCGAGGAAGTAGTTTTTGACCATCTACATGCCACTGCTTTTCAAGGGCAACCACTAGGGCGGACGATCCTGGGTCCAAAGGAGAATATTGCAAGCATCCAGCGCGATGACCTAGTCGGCTATATCAAGAAAAATTACACTGCTGATCGGATGGTTTTGGTCGGTTCTGGTGGTGTCCCACATCAGCAATTGGTCGAGCTTGCGGAGAAGTACTTCTCTGATCTCCCCATGGAGCCTCCTACGACAGCCGCCGCGCACAGTGCTGCCGCCCAAAAGCAGACACCCGATTTCATAGGTTCTGAGGTCAGAATACGAGATGACACGATTCCTACAGCTAATATTGCTATTGCGGTTGAAGGTGTCAGCTGGAAAGATGATGACTACTTCACAGGACTAGTCACTCAAGCAATTGTTGGTAATTGGGACCGGGCAATGGGCAATTCACCATATCTAGGCAGCAAGCTTAGTACCTTCATTCACGAGAACAAGCTCGCAAACAGCTTCATGAGCTTTTCGACGAGTTATAGCGATACTGGGTGGGTTTGACATATCCCATAGTTTCACACAAAGCAGAATTTGCTGACATTCATATTAGGCTTTGGGGTATCTATCTTGTCACCGAAAACAAGACTCAAATCGATGACCTTGTCCACTTCACCCTCCGCGAATGGTCTCGCCTCTCATACAATGTCACTGAAGCAGAGACGGAACGCGCAAAAGCCCAACTCAAAGCCTCAATCCTCCTTTCCCTGGACGGTACCACAGCTGTAGCAGAAGACATTGGCCGCCAGATAGTCACCACTGGGCGCCGCATGAACCCAGAAGAAGTCGAGAAGGTAATCGGTAGCATAAGCGAGAAGGATGTCATGAACTTTGCGAGGAAGAAGTTGTGGGATCAGGACGTAGCAGTCAGCGCAGTAGGAAGCATTGAAGGGTATGTTGAATCTCGATTCAATTATTTTGAGAACGGAAAGCTGACAACAGAATATAGGCTCTTAGACTACAACCGAATCAGGAACGATATGAGCAGGAATGCCTAGATAGCTCTTCGTCGTCTTGTAAATCTACTGTCTTCATGGCAATTGTACATTATCATGGTGAATAGAGGGGACACAGTCCTTGACCACTACCGAAGCGATTTTGAACCGAACCCCGACCTCTTCCGAGTATTGAGCTATCATTCAGATTGATGTCGGTGCTCTTGAAGGCGGGCGTCTTCTCGCCTTGATAGCGTACTGTCCATTGCTTGCTACTCCTATGTATGGTTTCATGACTTCCTGCAGGAGTCCCCCCGATGTAGGCCTACCGTTTCTCTCAAAGTTCTGTTTCTCTCAAAGTTGAAGGTGCAAACATGAGGTACTTGATGTTCGCCCTATTTTAGATGCATCGGATTAGAATACTGAGGTATTCTATGTCTTTCGATTTTCGCTTCGTCTATACCAAGCTTTCAAAGTCGCGAGACGTGGATTATCTAGCCATACTGTCTTCGATATAGAAATTGCCAATTGAACTTTCAAACATGTTCTAATCCATCTCAAAGCAACATCCGATCAAGAAGACGCTCGGGAGATTTGCGCCCACACTTTCATACAGAACGGTGGCCGTTCTCTCCGGCTGCATCCATGTGTGCTAACCTGATGCTAACCGCTCTCCGATGGGCTTCCAATTCCTCGACCTTTGCCAACTGCATGACCGCGCCGCTAACATTTTTTAAACCTTCTCTAGTCAGACTAGAGCTGGTGATGTGCTTCGTGAACGAGGAGAGATTGACTCCGGAGTATTGCTTCGCGTAGCCGTAAGTGGCTGGCCAACAAGTCAGTAAAACGCTGAGAGTGAAGGGTGGGGGAGATGTCATACGTAAAGAGTGGTTTACTCCGGCAGAGTAATCTCCTACACTTTCTGGTGTCCAAGGTCCTACGAATACGCTTCCTGCATTCTCTACCATCCCAACCACCGACTCAGCATTCTCGACCTGCAGGATCAAATGTTCGGGCGCGTATTGATTGCTGTACGTCATTGCTTCCTCGATGTCCTTAACTATCAAAGTGACTGAATGCTCAATTGCACCTCGCACGACGTCTTTCCTTGGTAAGGCGTTAGCTTGCACATGCAGCTCATCTTCGATTGTTGCCAGTTGATCCTCTGTGAGATCAACAGCAATCAAGACGACTTGCGAGTCTGTCCCATGCTCGGCCTGACTGAGAAGATCTGATGCGACAAACGCTGGATTCGCTGATTTGTCCGCGATGACGAGCACTTCACTTGGCCCAGCGGGCATGTCAATGCTGACACCCGCCGTGGTATCATTCGATACAATCATCTTTCCCGCTGTGACGAATTGATTTCCGGGTCCAAGAATCTTGTCGACTTTCGATATACTTTCTGTTCCGTAAGCCATCGCCGCGACTGCTTGTGCACCTCCCGCCAGGACTATGCTCTCGGCACCGACTTTGTGCGCAACATAGACGATCTCTGCCGTGATTGTGCCATCTGCTCTGGGAGGTGAAGCTAGCACGATCTTTTTACACCCTGCTACCATCGCAGGAACGCCCAACATCAAGGCTGTTGATGGTAATACAGCAGTTCCGCCGGGTACATAAAGGCCGACTCTTTCTATGGGGCGAGAGAACCGCGAGCAGACAACACCAGGCATTGTCTCAACTTGCAATGGTTGCCGTTCTTTCTGTGCTGCGTGAAATCGACGAATGTTTTCGTAGCTGATGTCAATCGCTTCGATTGTCTCAGGAGGTAACTGCATGAGACTGTGAGGGAATGGTGCATGGAGGACAGGTGAGGTCAACGAGGTGGCTTTTTCAAATTTGTGAGTATACTTGAGGACGGCAGAATCTCCACCTTGGCGAATGTCTTTGATAATGGGATTAACTATGTTCATGATCTGGGCGGTGGATCTTTGTGATGGACGCTGGAGGGCGTCTTTGATTCTTTCTGAAGTGGTGTCTGCGGTGTTGTATCGTTTCATTTGTATCCTGCCGTTCGTAAGACCGGCTTGATCCACTTCATTCTTAGGGACTGAAGCTGCTTCCTTGATGGTTTCTTTGAGGTTGTTCCCATTGATCGCTCCATTGGTCGTAGCTCGCAGACCTACCTTATCAGCCCATTGCGGTTTCGCGTCGCCTTTTCTTCTGGTGACTTTCGTACTCTTCGAGTCTAGGTCATGTTCAATATCTTTCATACTTACGCCTGCGGCGACGCACTTTGTCAACGCGAAATAGAGAAGGTCTGCAGCTTCGTATGCTATATCTTTTTTACTAGTTGCTTCGCACAGCTCGCTTGCCTCTTCCATGATTTTAGCTTCGAGAAGCTTAGGATCGTTGAAGAGTCTAGCTGTATATGACCCTGCTGGTGCTGATATCTTACGATCTTGTAAAGTACTCTCAAGACGTGAAAGACCCAAGTACGGGCCAAAACAGGTTGAGCTATTCAAATGACAAAAGCCTGACCAGCGTAAGCAGCAACTAAAGTCGTAACGGAACACTTGAGAGTTTACCTTCCCCCTTTTGCCTCACAATGAATTGCAGGGCATCCGCATCGCAGTCCACTGCAATTCTGATGAGTTCCTGAGTGTTGCCACTTTCCTGTCCTTTCACCCAAAGACCACGGCGGCGGCTGTGATAAGCTCCGCATCCTAAATTTAAAGCGGTCTCTATGCTTGTCGCATTACTGTAGACCAATCCTAAGCAAATCCCGCGCTCATCCGTGACGACGGTTGGAAAAAGGCCATCCGAGCGATCACTTCGAAGAACAGCTGTAAGCAACAGATGTGCGGGTAGCAAGTTCGAATATCGTTCCGGATTCGTTGTCAGATCTCTGGCAGGAATGATTGCCACATGACCATCGTTGACAGCTTTAATGAACTGGTCTCGAGTACTAAGCGCCAATGTCACATACCGATCGGGGGAATTTCCATTAGCAGATGATCGATGCATCGCATCCAGTAGTCCTGGGTGGTGTACATCGTGGAAATGGATGCCAACTGGAACATCAGGAACAAGAGCCTTGATCTTATCTTGAATGCTTTCCGCGTTGCCCTCGCTGTCCGACCCACTTACTACATGGTCAGATGAAACGACAAGACGACTGACATCTTGCCCTACAAGTAGGCGTTCTTCAACGATTGCCTTGAGATGCCGGTAAGCGACAAAGATTTTTATCACACCAGAATTAAGTAGAGAGATGATGTCTTCAAGATTGACTAGGGCAGTACAGTCACAGTAAAAGACGAAGTTTTGGAGATGCTCCTGTAAAAACTCGACAGTCTTTTGATATGTTTGAGGGACGACAGTAATATGAACCCGACTTAGGTATGAAACAGTTTTCACATCTAGGCCATCCTGCAGATTCTCGAGATCCAACGCTATCAAGAAGCGCTCTGCCATTATTCACGTCTGCTTGTCGCTCCAGTGGATTGAGTATTATGCAGAAACAACGTTCGAGAGCACTTTTGCATTTGCGACTGTTCGGTAAGGAAGAACATAATTTGTTGTGGTGCTGTTTCCAAAGTTTTAGATTACGCAACTAGGCAGAGTAGCGCCTCTGTGAGGCTTGGTATCCGAGGTGCTGTCACCGTTGCCTTCTAGACCTCCCTTCGATAGTCCATGGAGAGACTCAAATTTTCCACACGGCATGCCTGGCGCCGTGATATGTGACGATCGTTATCTGCGTCGTCTTCATCAACGACAATGATGGCCTCGCCACAGTCTGGCCGGTCGCCAGTGCCTTCCAGGAATCCCATCCCACTTTCCGCCGCCCAAGAGAGTCAAGTCCGTGACCGTAAGCATTTCCTATGTCCTTTCTTAAAAGAGTCGAACCCTCCTTAGGAATACTGATCGTTTGGACCCTTAGTTTATTACAAAAAAGTCCGATCTCGGTGTGCTGATCAAATCCGGGGTATGCATAGTGTCGTCCTGATTTGATGGAGGCCACGGCCTAAAAGGAGATGTCTAGATTTCGCAGCATGCGCTACGAACCGTACCTTTTCAGCGACTTGGAAATGCCGACAGCAGCGCCTAGCAATGAATTCATGCATGATTCTCCACGCGTCTCAGAAGGAGGAGGACGCGGCAAGAGAAGAGTGGTTTGCGACCCTAGATCAGCGACGGCGGGAGCGAGAGGCACAGGAGGTGAAGAAAAACGAACAGGAGCAGTTGGTCGCACATCAGTGTCAAACAAACCAGTCGTTGACATGTGAACAGATTTTACCGAGAATGGTGGGACCTCCCAAATCCCAAGGAGGGAGGACAGGAGAAGAAAGGCAGCTCATGATTTGGGAATGTTCGCTCCGAATAGTCAAATTTTGATTGCATCTTAGCGATTGGCGTTAGGAGACTTGGGGGAAATTTTGAGGTTGCACATATGCTTTGACCTATCCGTTAAATGGATCATTGAAAATAGTTTCATGACCAATCTCAATATTTGACCATCCTCAGTGAACACCGCCAGCCCGAAAATGCCATTATCGAACGTCTCCCAATGCTTCGCTAACTCGCTTGCAGGCCGTGTGGCATGGTATGGCAGAAGATGCTTCAGGTGCTTCTCTACTCCATTTCTTCGTCGTTGTCGTTGCCGAAGAGATCTTCCATTCTTCCAACTTCTTCGTCCCCATCACCCTCATCCTCCTCCACGCCTTCCTCCCTTAATGCCACGTCCTCCTCCATCCTCTCATCGACGTCCTCCATTTCTTCATCAAACTCTTCCTTCAGTTCCCACCCCACGCCAGTGAGACAGTATTGTTCCGGAGGTAATCTCATACCCGACTCTCGTGACAATGGTGGTAGTGCGACCCGATTTCTGTCCTGCGCTATCTCGCTGTAAAATTCTTTTGGCAAGGTAGGATTAAATTGATAGTGGGTACGACTCGCTATACTGAGGCGCAGCGAAGACAGCGTGATACCACTTAGATCGTTGTGCGCTGCAGCCTTTCCTGAACCTGTGCTAGGGCCCGTCGTGCCGTATCCCTCTGATGTGAAGTGCAAGGCGTCTTGTAATGTAGAGGACGTGTAGCGGTAGGCGAAGTCCATAAGCTGGAGTGGAACTCGTTCTTGGTACGCACTTACACCGTAGTTGGCAAGGACTAAGTGGAGGAGTCGAGCATCTCGAGGGCGTTTCGAAAGGCCGCTGTCCGTCTGGGAAGGAGGGAAGTTATGATTGATCGGGTCCGTTGCAGACTGTGTGGACAACTCGTTTTGATTATTAGATGGTTGAGTATCAGCAGCGTTGCTTTCCGCAATAGCACCGTTCACTTCGGCCATGGTGGTGGTGAGGTGCGCATGGTCGAGGGGTGAAGTGCGAGTGAGGGACGTTACGGACGTTACCTTAGCTCTATGAAATGGCCAAGCTCATCGTAATAAATTCAAAAAAGTGAGGGCAGGTTTGCCGAGCCGGTGGACTCTCCTGGCTCAGCCTGGATGACTTCGCAGGAGGCCTCGACATCAAGAAGCTCGTTCCTACGAATCATGTGTCAATAGACTCCATGTCTTGAAAATGTCCTAAATACAATTAGCAGCGCCTTCAAAAACTTCCATTGCCATACGTCTACTTCTAGCTGTATCATCCGAAGAAGTGACAATGACTCCCATCATAAGAGCCAATCCGCAGTAGACTCCCTTTCAGCGCCATCCAATGCCGCTCCAATGGAACCAACATGCTGCATTTAAAACGCAGCCGCTTTTGCATAGCCCGAAAAAGAATAGGGCCTTGTAATTGTACACAAATCAAGACGAATGCCTCACTCACGTCTTGTCTGTTGTCACTAGGGCAAAACAGACCGTATAGCCTCAGCTGCTCTGACTCGATCTCGATGAGTCTTCAGTGCCAGTGTGCCGCCATCATCATCTAGCTCAGCACCAGTAGGCGTTTGCGAGCCGATTTCGACTGTCGCATCCAGAGACAAATCCTGCCTATCGTCTTCCACAGAACTTACGGCAACCAGATTACCGTCATCGATGCTCTCCAAAATCGAGTCAACGAGATCGTCTCCCTCTTGGATCGAGTCCCTCGAGATATAGCTATCCGCCAAATCATCTTGTTTATCTCCATCGAGTCCTTCACTACCCTCGTCTTCGCTTCTTATGCTCTGCCTTTCCTCTCCTCTCTTCGAATCCTCGTCAGAATCGCTGCTGGAAAAGTCTTCAACATCCAATGGATTGTCCCGCCAGTAATTGAAATCTGTGAATTCTTCGCCTCCCCCAGTCACTAGTAGACCAATTGGGGGGAAAAAATGATCCACAACCTCTCGCATCGTAACGTAGCTGCTCTTGTATTTATAAAGCGTAAGCAGATCCAGCGAGACTTCGGCATTGGAATTAATTGTAAATATTCGCGTCGAGGGTATGTTGACTGACCGATAACTCAAAGCATCTGTCAGCCTGTTGCCAAAGCCAGCGTAGAAAGGGTTGCGTTTGTGGCTGAAGAGATTTAGGATGTCACGCAAGCAGGCCATTTTGAAGACCTCTGGCTTTCTGAGGTAGATCTCTCGACGTAAAGCTGCAATGGTTCGATCTGGACTCATGATGACAGGCCCTTTTGGTAATCTGAACCCCTCTTGGGAGACTCCGTTCAGGTATGTCCTCGTAGTATCGGCTTGGCCTACCGATCTGCTGGTAAGATAGAGAATGTTGTACCCATTAGCAACGATATCCGAGTACAGTTTGGCTACACCTATGTGAGTCCAATCGCGACCTATCATGTTCAATACGTGACCTAATGCATCAGACCTGATGAGGAAAAATTTAGTCGAGCACTCAACAAGGCGAAGCAAATAGCTTACTTCGTGATGGTACCGTCGATGTCCGAAATCACGATAGGTACGTCGTAGGTCCAGTAATACATATAGGCCTGACAAGTAGCACGGTTTACGCTAAAGCTCATTGTGTTTTCCCCTGGTTTCAAGTTCAAAGCTTTCAACTGATCACTGGTGAGTCGAAGAGTTTTGGCATAATTTCTACTATGTTCGCCACTGCTTGATGCCTCCGCCGGAGGTGTTTGTGGTGGAGTTGCTAATCCGACTGGAGTAGCAGCTGATTGTGTCCTCTGGTGCTTGTCAGGGGGTTGAGTGCCTATCCGGACCTTTTCTTCATCACTCCCATAGCCAGGGTCTGATGCAGCGTTGATGATCCCTGCAGCCGTAGTCAGACCGCGTAGTCCAAGTTTCCGGCCAGCGGCTTCTTTGGCTTCCTCGCTGCTGTAAATCCAAAGATTTCCCTGTTCATCAGCCCCAATCAATGCGCCTATGTCATAATTGCCTTCAAGCTCTTCTGAAAGTATCTTCCGAGCGATGACTTCTGCACGAAGAGCTTCGTCTTCGCTGCTTTTATATCCCGTCGTATCGAGCATCAAATCCCCATTGTCAGTAACGTGGGTGGGTATCTGGGACATTGAGAGTTTTTTCGATAACGATTTTGCCCGATTGACAGCATCGTTTGCGGAAAGTAGAGGAGGGCTAATGGAGCGTTCTGTAGGTGTTGACGTCGCCATTTCCGAAGGCGCCAAAGCTTCATCTTGGCTACCGAGTGCGTGATCCTGTGGATGGATGGTGTAAAGCTCGTTGCGCGGGTGTGCCGACGTCGGCAACAGCTCTTCTGAGGCAGATCGCTTGATCGATGATGGCAGAGGCCGAGGAGGAGCTATATGCGGATTTCCTAGACCGCCAGGATCGGATCCGGGGCTGGTCGACATGGGAGTAAGAGCACCTGTTCGAATCAGCTTCCTATACCTTGTTATGATATCATCAGAGCGTACCGAAATCGCTCGTAGCTCTGGTCTTGTCGGAAATCAGGGGCCTTATATTACCGAGCGCGCCTCTCCTATTGTCACTGGGGCTGTCTACGTTCAGGTCCAGATACTCCGGCTCTTGCAAGGTTGGTGGAGAAACGCCATCCTCTTCCAACATGCTTTGAGGACTGGCTGCGGGCGAGATAACAGGAGATGTTTGCATGCTTTCTGGGATTTGATCCGTTGTCTCAAAAACAAAGAAAGCCTCTCCTCCTTCCCCAAGCTTCATAGCATGGTGTTGTTTGACATTGTTGACATTGAATTCCACCTACACATGTTGCAATGTCAGAACGGCAGCTTTACGGCTGATCGGTCAGGGTGATGAACCCACCTTCTTTTCGTAAGGCCGAAGCAAAGAAAACTTCCCAAAGCGAACATGGAATGGTGAGCAAGCAAGTGAGCCTTCATGATATCAGCTGTTGCCTGACTCTCCCTGTTTCATAGAAGGCACGATACCATCTTCCTGCTCTACCACGATAACATCAATCGCACCACTCAGGGTTGCCGGGTTGATCGAATTCCATGTTTTGGACACAGAACCTCCGAGACTCCGCACATACTGCATTTCTTGCCTGGACAGAGTCGTCTGTTTGCGTGCTCAATTTGGTCTTTGGCGATGACAGATGCCAATGTTGGCGGAGCACATGTCCTTTCTTTAGATGAACTTTGCCCAATCAGTGAGCAGCTGGCAGGGTAAGTCACGTGTCTTTAGCGCGAGATTTTGCCGCAGCGATTCCCACAAAGGGCGAAATACACTGCTCTCATTGTTCACACCATCCCATGAAGGCAGAGACAACGCTGAAGCTGAACATGGGCAACAGATGTCGGAGACCGAAAGGTCAACGTCACTCACAACAACCTCTGACAACAACCAATCAAGACAAGTCGCGGGTTGCGGGCCGCAATGGATGTCAGCCTTACCCGGTCGATCACTCCACCATCTCAACCGTCAAACAGCAATTGCAAGAAGAGCGTGCTGAGCTTGCTAAGCGAATAAAGCAATCCTCATGGGCTTTGACTATCCTTAACTTCCTCTATTTCCTCAATGAGGTCGGCCGCCCCGTGATCTATGATAAAATCTGGTGGTATTCCCTCAAGGACCAGCTGGCTTTGACTATACTTAAGTTCCTCTATTTCCTCAACGAGGTCAGCCGCCCCTTCATCTATGATAAAACGTTGTGGGATCCCCTCAAAGACCAGCTATACGGCTCTTTGAGGCGTGCTGGCTCCATGATCTCCCTACCATGGCATCTTGGAGTGGATCGCGTGTCCAAGGTGATAGCACTGATGCCTAATGTCACCGCCTCTGAGGTCTCTATGGCTCTGATTCTACTTGGAGATGCCGCCTTCGTATGCGCATTCGCCTGGTCGGTCTATCTTGCTCCCTGCCTCCAGCTTGGAACGGGATGCTAATTGATGCAAAGGATCCTCTATCGTATCTGGCAGATCTACATGAAGCCCAGGGAGGAGCTTGAAGAACTCCTCGGTCTTGACATTCCCTCGGTCCCTGAGGTCTCTCTTGCTGGCATCACGTCTGACTCGGTACTGCTGTACTGGAAGCCGCTAGACATTCATTCTGCGCCTCTTAAACTTTCTATCCAAGTCAACGGCATCAAAGGTCGGCGCCCCTTTCGCTGCGTCTTGCTTTAAATCTGGTTGGCAATACTGACATCAGCCAATCACTAGTCGGTGAGTTCAGCAAAGGTGATACGTCAATCCAAATCACTGGTCTGAAGTCTGGTAAATACTACAATATTCGCGTCCTCGCCACAACTTCTGCAAATTTTACGACTCCAGGCCCTATCATACGTTTACGCACGACTCCGCCTTCCTTGGCTGACCAACAAGGGGTTGCTGCTGTTGGAGAGACTGACGTTCAGAGTGAGCCTGCAGCTGTCCATTCCACGTCAGCGCCCTTTGAAACAATCCTGCCGTCCCCAACAGGCAAGGAGTTCAATGCAGTACAGCACCAAACCAAACGAATAGTATCTGGTCGACGGAAATCGCCAGCAACCTCGGCTGGGGAATTAGGCGCCTCACAGAGCCTTCAGGCAGGTAGCAGTGACGAAGACGAATCTCCAGAGGCAATCCAAAAATTGACGGAGAGGCAGAACTTTTTGAGAGCAGAGACAGAGCGCGTCAACAGGGAAACAGCTGAAGAAGAGGAAGAATCTAGGCGTAATATAGAAGAATTGATCAAGGAGCGAGACCGGCTTAAGCAGGAGTGTAAAGAGAAGGAAGAAGCGAGCGCAGAGCTGAGGAGGCACGGCAATCATCTGGACAAGCTCAATCGGACAGCCCAAAGTCGGAAAGCAGCAAAGGAGAAACAGTTGCAACAAAAGAAGGCCGATAGACAGAAGCTCAAGGATGATATCGCAAGATGGGAGACTGAGACCATTGAAATGAGGCGGGATACGGAAGCGATGATAAGAGAAAAACAAGAGGTCATTGCTACCAAAGACAAAGATGTCGCAGAGATCCGGAAAGGCATTGCTGAAGACCTCGCGGCAATCAAACTGTTGGAAGAAGAAATCCGCGTCAAAGGCGCCCAGATCAAAGCGATGGAAAGAGAGCATGAAAAGCTGAATAGTGAGGGAAGCGAGGGGCAGGAGCAGACGGAACCCGAAAGGGAATCTGATCAAGCATGGGAAGCAAGAATGCAGGCGATGCAAATTCAAATAGGAAACTTGTGGCAGGCACTGCAACAGGCGCAAATGGAACAGCAGCAGGCGGAGGAACATTTAGCTTGGTGGATGGCAAAGCGAGCAAGGAATCCAGAGGAGTTCACTCCAATACCATCCCTGGATTTCACTACTTCGATTCAACGTAGTAGGTCCCGAAGAAGCCGGCAGCCGAACTCGCGCACAAGCACAATATCGTCCCCTTCAGCTGGCTATCAAAGCGGGTCAGCACCCTTCAGCCACGTCTCCGCCATGACTCCCCCATTCTCAACAGCGTCGCCTTTCTTCAACATGAGTAACGGAACGACGGTTCCTTTACCAGAACGCTCGAGAACGTCACCTACTGACCTTGAGCTGCTAACGAATTCCGGTCCTGTGAGCCTAGCTGCTAGCAATCTCCTGCCCTCCAACCTGTTCCGAGATGACGACATGTCAAGTCAGCGCCTGCCTGAGAGTATCATTCAAGATTCAACTCGCAACAACGGGGCAGTGGAACACTTTCCGGGCCACGCATTAACAAATTCAGAGTCTTCGGTTCATGGACCCCGTACGCCGGGTTCGGGGGGCAGCCGCCCTGGGAGCGTCTTCGCAAGTTCTCAAGACAGCTCACAGAATTTGCAAGGTTATCAGCCTCGCCCGGATCCATTTGTGGAAGTGGATAAGCATTCATCAAACTCCACGAGCGTGCCTTTCAATCCTTCTGTAGCCGCAGAAGCTAACCCCTTGGCTACGAGTAGGCTTGCCAGTCTGTTCTCTTCTACCTTCAACCGGCAACGGGAAAAACCGGGTACCCAAGAGCCACCTCTGTTGGGTACACTGAAGCAGGGGCAGAGTCAATCCTTTCCAAGGAATATGGAGCAGGACACTCTTGACTCGAACGGAAATCGAAGACGGAGAGGAAGCCACGGCAACTGGGCCAATCCCATGTCAGGGCTGCTAAACCGGAACACTGGCACCCCGGAGGGCTCTGGACTAATCAACGCTCGCACCGCAACGGGTCGTCCGAGCAGACTCAGCATGTTTGCACCGAAGATCGATCGCTTAGACTCCACAGCATTTGCAGATCATCACTCTTCTTCTCGCCCGTCGTCCACTTACTCCTACGACCAGATCCTCGCAAGACCCTCGAGTGACAGCCAGCGCCTTGGCTGGCCAGCTCCGGAGACTCTTCCCAATCGAAGTAGTCCATTGGGGACTCACTCACATTGGGCCAACGGACCCTGGTCACGTGCTCCATCGCGGCGGCCTTCAGTACAGCACGGTTCAACAAGTAATCTCTCCATTGGAAGCACCCCTTTGGATCAGGACGGATGTCCTGGCTCATTCTCGAAACAGAGCTCTGAACAGGCTCCTATCGGCACACGGCCTCAGTCCTCGCAGCGCCCAGTTACTCCTAGGCTAAATCCAGCAGCACCAAGCTTCAAGACTCTGTTCACGCGGGGAGACGGAAAGAAATCAGCTAGGGGCGAGAAGCCAGGGGCCAAATGGGGCGAGAGAACGAAGGATAGGGACAGTGAAAAGGGCGAGCCTGACGACTATGATTCCACACAGGATCTATCACCTCAAAATCCGCGCCTCTCTCGAGATGCTCAGTCGATCACGACGGCGGCCTCGACCGCAGACTCCCACGAGTCATTCGATCGATCCACCTCTGGAACCCCATCTGAAGCTGTGACTCCATCTGGACCCAAGGAGACCTTGATGCAGAAAATCACTCGCAAAAGCAGCTCTGGCAAATTCAACGTCCCGTGGGGCAAAGAGCGAGGTTTATTTTCCAAGCGTGCCGGGGAGCCTTCTACACCTGGTGACTTCGATGAAGATGCATCCAGCGAGAATCAACTTGGGAAAAGCGTCGAGAGTTCTGGTAGCACGCCCCAGCAGGAAAAAAGCGGTCGCTCCAGCCTGTCATGGCCCAACATCAGGAGAAAATCGAAAAAGGGTGATCAGGCTTTGACTGAAAAAGGCAGCGAGTTTGGGGACGATGAAGACGCCTAAGACTTTGATGCGGTCCGACGTTTGGCACTGAAATGATACCGCTGTCTCGTGCTGGGCCGGTCCTTCACTAAACCGGTCCCGTCTGTTGTTCGATGCCGATAGGGAAATGCTGTTACGATTCTTCAAACGCATTCATAAGGATTTCCCATTAGCGCAACGTAGCATAGCGTAGGATCCCAGTATAGCATCAAACGGAATGAATATTGCAAAGTTGAATATGGGTTGCATAATGCAGCCCTCTCACAACCTCATGGATTTTCGTGAGGCCTGGCGCCAAGAAAGTTATGTTTGGACGGGCCGGAGTCACGCTTATCTAATCATTAATGAAATCGACGAACCACCAGAACCTTGCCTTAGATAATAGATCAGGATTGTTGTCCATGTAGACGTCTTCGGAGCGACCTCATTCTCGAAAAAGAGATGGACACCGCTGCTTACCTCGCCAATCAAGGCTGGCGTGGTGATGGTCATGCCCTACATCATTCAGGTCGCGGTATCACAAAACCTATCCTTACTTCGAAAAAATCAAATGTCTTCGGGATTGGCAAGAAGAAGCACGATGCACACGCCGATCAATGGTGGGCGAGGGCATTTGATGTTACGCTCAAGGGGATCAATGCGACCACGAATAGTGTGACGGGAAAGACAGAGGGCATCAGCTTGGGTGCAGGCGCTCAGGCTTTGCAGATGGTGGGAACCGCTCGGGCAAAGTGGGCTGGCCAGAGCGGTCTCTACAGTAATTTTGTCCAGGGGGAACTTCTGAGTGGGACTCTGACACCTGAGGAAGAAATGAGGCTAAAGGGTGATAAACAAAAAAGGGGGGATGGGGCCGACGAACGTAAAAAGCTCGTTCCTCCAAGGCCGTGTGATACCAGAAAGAGGAAACGCGGACGGCATGACCGAGAAAAAGCTGCCGAGGGTCTCGCAACTCTTGCTAGTGAGACTACTGTATCAGATGTCAAACAAGCAGCCGAGGAGAGGAAACATGGCCACCTTTCGGATCAGCCAACGAAAACAGAGACAAAGACAGAGCGACGGCAAAGAAGAAGAGAGAGGAGAGAGAAGAAAGCTTTGCAAAAGCGTAGTTCAGGGCAAGAGCCACCTTGTCAGAGTGGAATGGACGTGACAAGTGCTTCTTTGCAAAAGTCCGAAAGATACAAAAAGAGGGAAACAGAAAAGCTACCAAGCAAAACTTTACCGATGCTTGGAGGAGTCGATGATGTGCCTGATTATACAACAAAGGCCTTCAGACGCAAGGACCGAAAGGCTAAAGCACCTTAGGATGGTTGAGAAATGCGATGGTAGGGCAAATTTCATGAAGCTTCTATGGCTAACAAGCCACATCGGGTCAACCTAATGAGTACAAAATCGACAGAACGTCCATTGTTGACCGAGACATCTTGCTTCAGAGCAAGGACAAGTAAGGCGATACCATCGCTGGGAGCAATCGGTGCTGCTCGGCAAAGAGTTTTGCTGTGGCTGTGACGTGATCAGAGGCACGAGCTGCCGAGACTAAAAGGGACACATCGAGCCGTTACATTTTAATGGCATAAGAAGGCTTCATTGAAGCAGGCGTCGTCCGACGACTAGACATGTGAGAAGCTATCACAATTGACTTGGATAGCCTGCTTCATTTTTGACTAAAAAGCTGAGGTCACCCGTCACATATCAACCACGGCCGTTGTTTCCAGAAGTCCTCTTTAATGAGATCAATGTGCTCAGTCGTGATCCCGACTTTCATCCGTCTCTTTCGATCCTTATCTTTTTGGGTTCTCGATATCTCCGAATTATGGGTGTCGGACATGGCAGCTAGGACATCTGTCTTTGGAGTACCGGGCCCCGAGACATCATACTATGGAGTAGTCAGTATAGACCGATTACAGGATCGTTAGATCACGAACATCACGATAAACAATGCTGCCCTTTTTGAAAATATCGGGCTCTTTATTGTAATTAATCCCAAACTCCGAGAACAAGATCTCATTCTTGTCCGATGCCAATGTTCCCTTTGACAGAGTGATCATCAGCTTGGCTATGCTTGACAACAAGTCGCACGTACCTTCAGCTTCTCTTCTGCCTGTCTAGCATCCATGCCACCCCGTTGTACCAGAGTCCAAAAAGTCGTATTATAGAGATTATTTATGTGACCTGATTGTTAGCTGAATGGTACTAATCCTCATAGAATGACATTTGATCTCACAGTCAACCTGTCTCCAACTCATATAGTCCCTTAGATTTGGAGACGAAGGGTACAGAATGACCCTTCCATCAAAAGAGGGCAGGGGAGGTTTCAAAGCTGTTTCCGAAAAGAATTGGGACCATAAATGCACATAGTAGGACGAGAAAGTAGACACGACTGTGGTGAGAATCTTACTGAAACAAAGAAATTGTAGATCAGTAGAAATATTACATGTAGAAAAGCATCCTACCTTTCGCGTCTATCAAACATTCGAGTCGATCGATCAAAAATGAAGCTGAAAACTTAGCATCCATCGGCAATTGAAGCGGCAAGACTGTCTCACCTGAATTCATCACTAACACCATAAGCAAAGATAACATCTGGAATCTCTTTCACGACCGCTGCCGCCACAGCGTTCATCAAATGAAGCGCACGGCTATCGTTCGGTTTTTCGAACCCACAATCTGCTGAAAACCTAGGAACATATGAACTCATGAGCGGAGATTAGAGCAGCGGGTTGTACTCACTTATGGAAGCCTCGACCATCGATGCGGACAACGATATGTGTATTAGGAAGCAGTGTGGTTGCCTGTTCGAATGCCTTCACATACTCGAATTTGGAGTTGGCCATGTTTTGCAAACTTGTCTAGGAATTGGGCTTCAAGTTGACAATTAAAGTGCACTACAAACCACATTCTACTATTGGAGGTAGATATTCCTTGGTACAGGTCAAGCATCTACTATGAGTCATATTGAACTCTGGCAAGCGCGATTTTGATAATTTTTGTTATCTGCTTGCGTCTAAATTCTACAAGCATCATAGTAAATTACAGGAAACGATCGACGCCATGCAAGTGCCACCGCAGGTATCCATTCTGAGACGCCAATCGTAAATGAAGGCCCCTTTGAATGTTTCATTCTGTATCGGCCCTTTGGGACGGAACTTTTCTGCGTGTTCTCCACGCAATGCAGTAATCCGGAACGCCCTGCATACGTAGATCAGGAATGCCTGATGGATGATTCAAAAAGAACACCGAGGCGCAGGTCCTATTGAAGAATCTGAGAAGCGAACTGTAGAAGTACAAGATTAGAGTATCTGAATTCGGCAAAGCTTGGAATTCCGCTTTGCATGAAGTTTTGCAACGCTGCTTTGGCAATGCTGGCAGAGCTAAGAATTTTCGGGCGAGAAGGTTGGGGACGTGGGTGTCCACTGCGGGCTCTTGGCAGACCCTGGCGAAATAGATTGAGCGGGAGTAAATTGAGGACTAGATGGAGAGTAGCTTCCAGCAGGGCTAGTAGGACTATAAAGGGGACTAGCTGGCGATATGGTAGATGAGGATTTTTGGAAAGCCGGTGAAGAAGGGCTGTATTGGGGTGACGTGGGTGAGTATTGAGGTGAAGTAGGTGAAATGGACGAGGCTCCAAAACTTGGTGAGGATGGCGAATATGAGGGTGATGTTGGTGAGTATGAAGGCGAAGTCGGACTGAACGATGGCGAAGTCGGACTGTAGCCTGGAGACGACGGGCTGGCGCCGAGAGCAAAGGCTGGGGACGAAGGCGAATAACTGGGCGAGGTAGGGGTAAAGGCAGGTGATGCCGCGAACGCTGGGCTTGCAGGAGAGAAGCGTGGCGAAGTAGCATAGCCTCCACCAGGACTGCTCGGCGAATATCCAGGACTCGTCGGCGATGTGTTGAAAGGGCTGCTTGGAGACGTATTGAAGGGAGAACTCGGCTTCGAGGCAACTCGTTAGCTTGAGATCTCAGTATTTTGAAGTCACTCCTTACCGAGTATCCCCCAGGAGACCTGCTTGAATATGGCGATAAACCACCCCCAAAGCCTTGAGGCTGATACTCGGTGAAACCGCCTGGTGTAGCTCCTCCCGATTGGACAATGGGACTGAACGCGGCACCGTAGTCCGGAGACCCCAGATACCCGCCGTCTTGCATGGGTGAGCCACTGTCATACGGAGTGGCTGCTCCCTCAGCCATGATGCTGCCTTTGATGCCAATGTTAGGCATGATGCCTAGCCTGGCGTTGTCGCTTATGCACGTATCCAACATTTGCTTGATCACAGCCATTAGTCCGCATTTTCCAGAAATCTGAGGGTTTAGACAACTTACCTGATCCAGGAAAACTTCTAATTCGCCTGTTCCCAGAGGGGCTAATTGCCCGAGCATGACGTTCTCCGACACACCGCGGCAATCGTCAAGCTCCCCACAAGCCGCAGCCTCAAGAAGAATCTCCACGGTTTCCTCAAAGGAACATCTCATCAGTGCACCCGTGTCGGCTCTGTTAATACCGTGACGGGTGATAGCCATGAGATGGCCTCGAGATGTCATAACGTCGACGAGCAATGCCAAATGGCGATGATTGACGTAGGAACCATCGAATGCCAATACTTGAGTCAACTCGCGCATCAGGGCGGACCTAGTAGCCTCAATACCAAACACCTCGAAAACTTCGATGAAAGAATTCGAGTATGTACGGGTCGTGTCAACACCGGGTATCGTCAGTACTTGCCCAAGAGAAGACCCGCTCGTGTCTAAGAACCACTCCCTGCAGAAGGCGTCGTCTTTGGCCATGACTAGCGCTCCGTCATCTGCCAAACGGATCTTTGTACGCGTATTCAGGAAAGCTCGCTCAATACCAGGAACACCTCTCAGTGTCAGGGTATCCAGGATGTGGCTCTCTAGCCGCTTGAGCATTGTGTCTTCTTCAACGTCATCGTCCTCTTCTCCTTTACCCTGGTCCTGTATCATACGGATACGAACAACTTGCTCATCCGCGTTATCATCGCTAAAAATGACGGCGAGGTCTTTGGCATAGTTCTCCTTTATCTTGGCGGCAACGTCTTGAACAGTCAGACCCTTATCAAGAAGAGCGCGACGTCCAAGCGTAATTCTAAGAAGCCATCTAGACTGACGGAACTGGTCTTCCACGTCGCCTCCGGGTAAAATGAAATATGACTCAACCATGTCACGATCAGCTTCGATTACGGTCGACTGAATGTCCGGGTCATAGTAGACTTCCGTTGTTTCAGTGACAGAACGAAGAGTCGTATGCTCTACCGCGCTCCGGAGCAATTTGGCACTGTCTTGGTTGGCCGTCTTGCCCTCTTCTTGGTAGACTGTCATTGAAGGAGTCTTGATGTTTTTTGCAACGTTTAAGATCTCCTTCAGACGAGGCACACCCAAGGTGACATTTTTGGAAGAGACACCGGCAAAGTGGAAAGTATTCAAGGTCATTTGGGTAGCTGGCTCTCCAATAGATTGCGCAGCCAAGACTCCAACCATCTCACCAGGATTGACAGCAGCTCGACAGAAGCGGCTCTCGACCTCCCCCAATACATGTTGAAAGGCGAGTTTATTAAGGGAATTCTCCATGACCAAGCGCTTGAACGCTAGCCGAGATCGGAGCTGAGCTTTGATGAGTAGAGTGGCATTGTGCTGGCCCTCCTTTGATAGCTCGTCATCGCCTCGAACGACTACCAGCCGATCAAGAAGTTCGTCTACTTGGGGGATGACTTCCGCAGGGTGCAGATTACTTCGTGCACCATTTTTGATCTTGAAAGTTGTCTTTGCCGTGTCTAGTATACGAATAATATTGATCGGAAGCTGGAGCTGTTCGTTATCATCCTGCTTATTCGTTCTCAAAAAGTCCCGTGCTGCCACAAGCTGCTCATACTCGTGATCTAGGATTTCCTGGGTCTCAACGTCTCCAACCAGCTCATTTGCTTGCTCCAAGAAATCGGGAGAGATACTGGTCTCTGGCTTCGATCCCATGAGGTCAACCCGAAATTTCCTATCGAACTGCTTCTTCGAGCTGGTAATGATGTCAACACGTTGAGACTCAATGTGCACACCATCGAGACCATCTTCACCATAGACAAATTGCACAATATCTCCAAGAGAGTTGCGCACAGTGCCATCATATTTGGCCATGACGTCTTCCAAAGCCTTGACCAGACGACGCTGGATGTACCCAGTCTCAGCAGTCTTCACCGCAGTGTCAATAAGACCCTCACGACCAGCCATGGCATGGAAAAAGAACTCGGTCGGCGTTAGGCCTCGCAAATAGGAATTCTCTACAAAACCCCTGGACTCCGGAGAATAATCATCCTTCGTGAAATGGGGCAGGGTCCGATACTTGAAACCGAAGGGGATACGTTTTCCCTCAACTGACTGCTGGCCTACGACAGCAGTCATTTGAGAAATGTTGATCGTTGAGCCTTTCGATCCAGACCGTGCCATTTGGGTGGCATTGTTGAGATCTTTGAGACTGTCTTCGGTCACTCTACCAGCTTCATCACGAGCATTGTTCAAAGCTTTTGAGACCTTGCTTTCGAAAGTTTCTCGCACGTTCATGCCAGGAAGAGATTCGAGCTCATTATCGGTCGCACTGCGCGTGATTCGATCGACTTCGTCCTTCTGTGCCGTTACAGCGTTTTGAATTCGCTTGATGGTTTCACGATCAGGTATGGTGTCACCAATACCAATACTGAAACCGTTATGCAACAGCCAATAGTTCACGACCGTCTGCGCCCCGTTGAAGAAGTTCATCGCGGCCTCAGGACCCTTTTCATTGAAGATGATGTGAATTACGCCACCTCCAGTAGCCCCAACGGATTTCTTATTGAGAAGACCATACACGAGTTCGCCACCAGACACCAAGAGTCCATCGTCGTTGAGAGGCGAGAATCCTTCATCACTACCACGCAGAAGATTCAGTCCGGCGGGGATCACGAGACTGAGGATTTGCTTCCCAGTCCACATTGGGCGCGGCTTCACGATAGCAGGCTGGGGGATTACTCCATCCCAGTCCGGCACCCACAAGAGGATATTCATCACCTTTTCTTTGGTCAAAAAGACATCACGTCGACACATCTTATATATGCCACATAGCGTATCCTGTACGATACCCATCAATGGACCGTTGCGTTGGGGTGAGACGATGTTCAAAGGAACCATGCACAGTTGATTGACCTCTGCACGGGTTTCCTCACTCTGCGGTACGTGCAAGTTCATTTCGTCGCCATCAAAGTCGGCGTTGTAAGGGGATGTGACCGAAAGATTTAGTCGAAAGGTCGAGTAGGGCATGACCCGAACGCGATGTCCCATCATGGATTCTTTATGAAGCGAAGGTTGACGATTAAAGATGATGAAGTCCCCATCGACAATGTGGCGCTCAACTTTCCAACCATACTGCAGTGAAATTTCTCCAGCGCGCTTGTGATGGCGGAGATCGATTCGCTCTCCCGAATCACGAATGACATACTTCGCGCCCGGGTGCTCATTTGGACCATTCTTCACAAGCTGATGGAGCTTTTGTATATTGTAGGGCGTTACGGTCTCTGGGTATGTCAGTGTCCTTGCGATACTTCTTGGAACACCGACTTCGTCAAGAGACAGGTTGGGATCGCCTGTGATGACAGTTCGCGCGGAAAAGTCAACTCGCTTTCCCATTAGATTGCCTCGCAGACGACCCTCCTTACCCTTGAGACGAGCGCGAATTGACTTGACTGGGCGTCCTGATTTCTGCAAGGCTTGTGGCTGACCCGCAATATCGTTATCCATATAGGTAGCGACATGGAATTGTAGTAGTTGCTCGAACTCGTTCACTACATGGGCTGGGGAACCTTCTGTTTCGCATCGGCGAACATTTCCATTAGCACGAATGATATCACCAAGTTTGTATGTCAGATCATCTTCGCCTCGTGGACCATTTCCACCGTCAACAGAAATGCTGGGCCTGACCGGTGGAGGTGGCACAGGAAGAACGGTGATGACCATCCACTCTGGGCGCGCATAATCATTACTCAACCCCATACGTCTTATGTCTTCTGTTGTAATGTGGCGAAAGATGTTGAGGGCCATCTGTGGAGTTATTGGCTTCTTCTCGGGCTGTTGACCCTCGTTCTCCTCGTCGCCTTTCTGTGGCTTCCACGTGCCGTTCAGTCTCAGACCCTCTCGGCGAATCTCTGGTTGTATATTTCCACAGCCACCGTGATCATGCTTTGCTCCTTTTTGTTTATCTTGCGGAGTGTCGTCGTCCAGCGTGACCGTAGTCTCACAGATCATTTTGGGCTTGCAAAGTCGCCAGACCGCATCAAAGCGTCTCTTCGGATCTCGGTAGCGCAAAGCGTCCACGAATGCTGGATTGCTCTAGATGATGAAGATGTCAGCAGAATACAAGAGAAGATCGGCCATCCCATATGGGATGACTAACTTCATCTACTAGAATCTTGCCGCAATTATGGCAGACTGTTTCCAGTAGTTTCTTGATTTTAGTCATGAAGCCTAGAATGTTGTAAGCATACGCAGGCCCAGCGAGGCATTAGCATTCACAAAACGTACCAACATGAAAAACGGGTACCGCCAGCTCAATATGGCCGAAGTGTCCTGGGCACTCAGACATATTTTCATCGCAGGTGGCGCACTTGACCGCTCTATCAATAGAACCAAGTCGCGGATCTGCCAGACCCATTTGCCGTGGCCGTAGACCTTGTTCATCCATAGTCTCGGGATACTCGATCGGTGCGACACTCATGTTCTTGATCTCTTCGGGTGAAAGAAGTCCGAACTGGATCTCTTGGATAGAGCGCAGCGGCGCGCTCGAGAACTGAAAGTTGAGATTCGCCATGATGGATGGAGGTAGTTGCGTTGGAGGCCAGCAGTAGGAGTAGGTATGAGAACAGGAGTTGAGGCGTCGCTAAAGGCGACCTCTGTCTCAAGCTTAAGGACTGTATTCCAAACCCATCCAATCGTTCACTCTTCAGCTCAAAGCTGAGAGAAGCTTGAACTCTTGCGAATCTTGTCGCAACTCCAGGACAAACCTTCGGGCAGGCCACAAAGGCCTCCCTGTGTTGTGAGTCAACCACTCTCTTCTTTGAGTCAGGCCCATTCAGTTTTGACTGGTCTTAGGGTAAGTGAGCCTTTCGACGTGTTGTCGCAACTATCCAAGCTTTGCTTTGCGATAGCCAGGTGATACAGACGGATGACGTGGGTTGTTGTAGGAGATGATCTTTGTCGGTTGGTCATTGAGGAGATTTACGGAATACAGTAGCACCAGTCGCTAGCGTGTTTTCGACGGAGCCGCATTCGCTAGCGCTAGTACTAGCGGCTTATGTACTTTATGATGCTTTAATGCACTCTTCATATTCACGTAGTGTTGTGTTTTTCGAAATGCTGGCTCCCGCGAGCATTGGTCAGTGCTGGTACGCTATCGAAATCTGAACGGACTGCTTGATGACTCTGATTATCTGGGCTCATTTCAATCATGAATCTTGCACTTACCGATCCCTTCATCCTTGCGCAGGACTATCCCGAAGCTCTTACAGGGAAACTGAGTAGGTTCGCTTCTCCTGCAGCCCACACATACAATACTGAATGTCTCGTGCGCAGGATCTGGCCATGCGACATGTCTCAGATTCAATCGCAGAGGGGATTTCCTTGCTTCTGGTCGAGTAGGATACTACGTCCTTAATGCTTGCCGCCCTGACCCTAATATCTTTGTTCAGGTAGATGGCACTATCGTGATATTCGATGTCGAGACCAGTGAGGTAGCCCGTAAGCTCCGTGGCCACACGCGCCAAATTCAGTCAATAAGGTATAATGAAATATGATCATGTGTCGCCATGATGACTTACCGAAATCAGCTGGTCAAGAGATGGCAGACATCTTCTCAGCTCTTCACAGGATTGGAAATGCATTCTCTGGGATCTCAAGGATGGTACGAGGGCTCGGATCGTCCGATTTGAAGCACCAGTGTACATTGCAGAATTGCATCCTTATAATCAGTGAGTACGCATGTGGACCAATTACAGCCTGAACTTATTCTGCTCAGTTTCCTCTTTGTAGCCTCACTATTTGAAGACCAGCCAATGCTCGTCGATATCTCTGGCTCGGTCCCAGTCAAACGTAAATTACCGTCCACTCCAAGGAGACCTCGCGTGGAAGGCGAGGAGGTCAATGAGAAGCAAGCAGCCCAAGACGCTAAGCAGACGACTTGTGTCACAATATTCACCTCTTTGGGTAACCACATTATCGCCGGCACCAGTAAAGGGTGGCTCAACATTCTGGAAACAGAGTCCTGTTCTGTAATACATTCTCATAAACTATGCACTGGGGTTATCATCTTTCTACGTCTCACGCCTTCCGGGCGCGACATGGTCTGTAATGCCAGCGACAGAGTCATACGGACTATTCCGGTGCCCGACTTAGCTCTGATTGGCATGAGCATTGATGACATCAGTATCGAAGTGGAGCACAAATTCCAGGACGTAGTCAACAGGCTATCCTGGAATCACGTTTCTTTCAGCTCTACAGGTGAATACGTCTGCGCTACTACCTACATGAATCATGATATCTATGTCTGGGAGAGAGGTCACGGCAGCTTGGTAAAGATTTTGGAGGGTCCTAGAGAAGAATTGGGAGTGGTAGAGGTCGGCAGCTTCGACGTTCCGCACTATAGCAGTCTAGACTAATCTTTGCTAGTGGCATCCACATCGACCTTTTGTTGCAGCTTGCGGTCTTGAATCTGGGCGGATCCACCTCTGGTCAATCGTTACGCCGCAGCGTTGGTCGGCGCTTGCACCTGATTTTGCTGAAGTTGAGGAGAACGTGGAATATATCGAACGTGAAGATGAATTTGATATTCACCCCATAGAGGAGATCCACAAGCGCCGCTTAGATCTTGAGGATGAAGCTGTCGACACTCTGACGTTTGAGCCTGCAAAGACTGAAATTGAAGAAGAGAGGTTTAGCATGCCTGTTCTACTCGACATTGGCGATAGCGAGAGCGAGGAAGAGATTGTAGCCGTGGGACCTGGCACCATGAGGCGCAAGAGCCCAGGCGAAGGCAGAGAGTGGATGAACGGTGTTGACAGTGGAGAGAGTGGTGACGAGCGAGGGACCGTAAAACGTACATCTACAAATGGCGCCACAAGGTCTCAACCGAGAACACGCAAACGCTGAACAGTCTGGACAAAGGCATGTAAGGTGAAGAGTTGTCCATCGCCTCAGCACATCCGATGCATCAGATGCCGGTTGTCCATATCTCATGTCGGCTATGTCGAAGGATGGAATGCTGCCCAGGCAGATCGCCCCACTCGGAGCGCATCTGCTGAAAAGAGAGTCAAGGCCGGGGATGAAGACGCAGCCAGCGTATATTACGGACTCTCACCACTGGTCTGGTGGACGATCTACAGTGAGGGCTCTACTATGACGGAAGAAGATGGCACATACGTGGGGCGAGACGTCAGCACGAAGCTCCAGATATTGACATGCTAAGGAGGGTCGGTGCAGTCACGTCACACCAGCTGATGACACTTTCGCAGCGATTCAGATCTGGCGGAAATGTAAGCGAATGAAAGGGGAATAGTCGATTAGATTGCATCAGAGAAGATATCATGCTTATTAATATTACCGCTTCTGTGCCATGAGAGCGTGAGAATGCGGGAGATGCATGCAGTGGCGCATTCCTGTTGTGGCTCTGACATGCGCTCGAACTCGAACATTCAACTCGGTTAGGCAGTTTACAGTTTAGGGAGAGCGATAGGGCAGGACCCTCCACCGCGGGGTCTGCCATCTGCCATGCTTTACCCGAGGCACCTGCAGCACGTTGGATCCAACTGTTCCAGGCCGACGTTATCCTAGTGTAAACACATTCCCCTTTCCACTCATCGGCCATCTTGCTTGTCTTCAGGTGGGAAACTCGCAGCAGCCTAGAATAATCCTACAGGAAGAAGAAACCATCTAAACAATCATGTCCTTCCCGGCTTGCTGAGACTTTGTAGCCTCCGCATTTCGAAAATTACAGGCAACGTGATGGAGCTGCCTGAAGCGGTCGTCGCTCAAGCGGAAGCGGCCGCCAGCACAAATCAGCCCAAGGCCAGTGGGCATCACTCGGAGCGAGGTTCAGAGGCATCAGGAGAGGCAGCACGTTCAGAAGGGAGTCATGCATCGTCCTCGAAGAACGATCACGCTCAACCCAAGGCGTCCAAGCCATCCGCGGCCAAGGAGACCCCAATCGAGCAAATACCGCAATTGGCCTATGGACCACAGCTTGGTCAAGTGGACTTCAGTCAGGACGGATTTGATACTAAAGCCAAAGTCGCAGGTAAGACTGAGCTACACACAATACTCTTCCTGCCACCCTAACTATGTTCAGATGATGGCCGTCTCAACATCAATATCAACCAGAAATCTCATCGATTATCGAACTTGCTCGTCCCGGCTCTACGAAGTCAGCTCAATCTTCAGCACGTCGAGGAGCCGGAGGAACATCCTCCAGGCTATATCCCCTCTGCTCTCGGTGGGGCACCCGGTGAAGCACCTCCTCCGCCGCTAAATGTCGTGATTCATGTTGTTGGCTCCAGAGGTGATGTCCAGCCATTTGTCGCATTGGGAAAGGTCTTGAAGGAAAAATACAAGCATCGTGTGCGGCTGGCCACTCATGGCACGTTCAGACAATTCGTGGAAGAGAATGGTTTAGAATTCTTCAATATTGGAGGAGATCCGGCAGAGCTCATGGCCTTCATGGTCAAGAATCCAGGCCTCATGCCAGGAATGGACTCTCTCCGCAGCGGTGATGTGGGTAAGCGGCGTAAAGGGATGTACGAGATTGTCGAGGGCTGTTGGAGATCCTGCATCGAAATTGGTGATGGCACGGGGATCCGTGCATCAGATGATCATTTAGACAGTCGATCCAGTCTCGACAGTGGAGTCGGCATGGAGGGCGACGCTTCGGCAAGGCCATTTGTAGCAGACGCTATAATCGCAAATCCGCCAAGTTTCGCGCATATTCACTGCGCCGAGAAGCTCGGTATACCGTTGCATTTGATGTTCACGTAAGTATACGAGTCTCACCCCAATTTTCGCCTGGTTTTAATGGATAGCAGTATGCCTTGGTCGCCAACACAAGCTTTCCCTCATCCTCTGGCTAACATACAATCTTCAAATGCTGAATCAAGTATCACCAACTTTGTCTCGTACGCTTTGGTTGAGATGATGACATGGCAGGGTCTTGGGGACATAATCAATAGGCTTCGAGAAAAAAGTCTGAATTTGGAGCCGGTGAGCCTGATGTGGGCACCTGGCATGGCAAGTCGGCTCCGTATTCCTTACACATATTGCTGGTACGTCTGACCCATCAGTAATGAGCTACGTGGCATGCCAGAATAATGTTTCGTTTTAAGGTCTCCGGCTCTGATACCAAAGCCAAAAGACTGGGGTTCACATATCTCGATCTCTGGTTTTTATTTCCTTCCACTAGCGAGCACTTTCACGCCTGAGCCAGATCTTGCCGCCTTCCTCGCAGCCGGAATGCCTCCAGTCTACATCGGCTTTGGGTCTATCGTCGTCGATGATCCAAAAGCTATGACAAAACTCATCTTCGAAGCCGTCAAAAAGACAGGTCAACGAGCTCTGGTCTCTAAAGGCTGGGGCGGGTTTGGTGCGGACGACCTTGATATTCCCGAGGGCGTTTTCATGCTTGGAAATGTTCCGCACGACTGGCTCTTTAAACATGTTTCCTGCGTCGTCCACCATGGGGGCGCAGGTACTACTGCAGCAGGCATAGCTTTGAGTAAGCCGACCGTAATTGTCCCGTTTTTTGGTGATCAGCCATTTTGGGGAGCCATGGTTGCAAGAGCAGGAGCTGGCCCTTTGCCACTACCTAGTAAACAATTGACCGCGGATGAATTGGCGGCTGCTATAACCGAAGCTTTACAACCGAACACCCAAGAAAGGGCTCAAGAATTGGGTGCTCGGATAGGTTCAGAGAAGGGCACAGATGCTGGAGCTCAGGCTTTCCACGAAAAACTAGATGTTGACTCCTTGCGCTGCTTGATAGCCCCAAGTAGAGCCGCTGTATGGCGTGTGAAACGAACAACCGTCAGGCTGAGCGCTTTCGCTGCGACGGTCTTAGGTAATGAAGGGCTACTGGACTTCAATAACCTGAAACTGTAACACGCACTGCTGATAATCTGTGGTATTCCAAGCTAATTGGTGACAGATATCGGCCGCGCGAATACGATTCAGAAGATGGGCCCTGGGATCCTATTTCTGGAGGAGCGTCTGCACTTCTAGGGACTACAGGAAGCCTCATGATGGGCATCGCCGACTTCCCCGTTGAAATCCTAAGAGCTTTGAAAATTAAGCCATCGGAAAACACTATCCAAGAAGAAGGTGAGTACCATTTCTGCTTTTACGTCTCCACATAGAGAATTTTCCTAACTTGTCTTTCTCCCGGCATGCAGGGTCTCACGTCGAAATTAAACCCAAGTCTGCCGGCTCATCAAAGGTGTCACTCGAGTCGGTCCAAACAGGATCACCAAATACTGAGACTTCAGCTGAACCTATCGTTCCCTCGTTAAGTCAAGACAGCTTTGAGGGACCATCTTCTCCCACACACGAAGATCCACAGATTGCAAGCAGACAAACATCAAAATCCGACCATCGAAGTTCCATAGGAAATGCGCTGAAAGGGTCGCTATCAAGGTCATCATCTAGGGGGTCGAGTCCTAGCAGACCCTCTGCACATGCTCATCGATCGCTTTCGAATACCCAGGCTGGTCAGATTTCCTTGGAGGCGGCAATGGGAGCTGGGAAGAGCATCAAACATATCGTTGGTGCAGGCTTAAAATCCCCCATGGACTTCACTCTTAGTCTGGCAAGAGGATTTCACAATGCGCCCAAGCTTTATGGCGACGAGAGCGTACGCCAAGCAGACAAGGTGACAGGGCTACAGAGTGGCTTAAAAGCCGCGGGCAAGGTAATGCTGCAAGACCCTTTATATTAATGCGAACTAATTACCTCAGGAATTTGGCTTTGGGCTGTATGACGGTATTTCGGGCTTAGTGACCCAGCCTTTCGAGGGCGCGAAGAAGGAGGGTGTAACGGGTTTGATCAAAGGATTTGGCAAGGGTATCGGTGGTGTCATGTTGAAGCCGAATGCTGGTCAGTAATCTTTCCGGCCATATCTGCAACTAATGCTAATAGTTTAGCTTTCTGGGCGCTACCGGGCTATACCTTCAAAGGTATATACAAAGAATTACAGAATCACCTAGGCTCAAGTGTTCAGAATTACATTGTCGCGGCTCGCACCGCACAGGGCTACGAAGAATGGCACAAGTCGAACGAACAGGAAAGGCGGGATGTCATTAGCCGTTGGCATGCAATCCAGATTGAAATTGAAAAAGAGAAACACCACACACGTCATGGGAATATCCAAGGGCGTCATTGCTATCTCAAAGAGACGATGGAGGAGAGAAAAAGACAGTCAGCAGAGAAGAAGAAACACAAGAAGAATGCCAAGGGCAAAGTTGCTGACAAATCCCTGACACCAATTCCCCCTTCTCACCCGTTCATCCGCCAGAAATCCGAGGGCTCGGGTTCAGAGAATGTCGACTTTGAGGAAGCAATCAAGGCCTCTGTCGCCGCCACTTCGCACGGTGACCCGGAAGAGGACAAGATGATTGAGAGAGCCATTCGTGCAAGTGTTCAGGAGCTTCACTTGGCGTCGAATGAGGGTGATGATAGGGATGTAGTGCAACGGGCGATCCAGGCTAGTGTGGCTGAGGCCAATCAAGCCCGCCGTAAAGATGCTACAGGGCCTCATGCCGAAGGTTTGGATGGTTCTAGTGATCACAGCAAGGAATTGGAGGCAGCGCTGCACCGTAGCCTCCAAGAACATCCGTCATCGCAAATCAATCATACGCATATTGACTTAGACGACTCAGGGGTTGATACTGACGATGACGAGAACATCAAGCTTGCGATGGAAAGGTCCAAGTCTGGGGATGCGGGCGGCTTGAAAGCTGCAGACCTTAACGATGATGAGCTTCAGAAAGCAATAGAGTTCTCCAAGAAAGATCACGAAGAGCATGAGCAAAGCCTCAGTAAATCGAAGACGGAAGAGGATGTCGTGCTCGAATACATGAAGAGGCAAAGTCTGGCGGAAGAGGAACACAAAAGGTCAGTTACTGCTCAAGATGGAGCTAGCTAGGATCAAAGCGACCAAGACATACGGAAAGTTTTGGAGTAAAACCCGGAGCATCCATAGTAAGTAAAGCGAATGTCGCACGAAATCACTGTTCACGTACTTTGCATGTGGGATGAGACAATGACGAGATCTTACGACCGTCCCACGAATTTACTGTCAGATAAGAACCGACGAAATATACATATACCAAATCCAGATTCCGCAACGACACTTCCTGCGGAAAAATCCCTCTTCTCGAACTATACCTCGCCAGGACGGTCATTGCCAAATCTTATCGCTTGTTCCTCGAAAATGCATAAGACACTGCCAGAGAGAAAACTCACAGCCGCATGAACGTTCAGTGAAGCATGCAAGGCAATTTTGTGTGCTTCATAAAGCTCATGTGACATGAGCGTGTGGAGGTGTGGGAAATTTTGCCATCATACAAGCGACATGCATCTTCTATGGCCTCTCCTTGTCCGAAATATTGGGCCTGCTGAAATTGGATGATTGAACTCCGTTATTAGGAAACGAAGCCATGTCAATCTTCTTGGCTTAGGTCAAACTGTAAGAGCTACTATGTCCTGAAGAGCGTCCGTGTCAAAAGCGATTGGAAGTACTGCATCCTAACTTGGTTTTGTCTTAGTCACTACCTTGAGTTGGGCAGGCTGGAATTACTCAAACCATCCTTCTTACTAAACATAAGTCGGAGATTCGAATGTACAATGTGCATCGCCGAGAACAACTTTGGCCAAACATTTAAGAGTTGCTTTCATCCCCGGCCCTTCTCTCTGCCTCCTGCTTCAAATCTGCACACCACTCCTCGAATTTGATTTTCAATATGTTCTTGTAGAAATATTTCACGGCCCTTGCCAACACCCCACCTTGACACTCCCAAGTCCGGACTTCACAGCCCTTACCTTCTCCAAGAGGGATGATCTCGTGGAATCTCTCAGATCTCAATCCCCGGGCCACGAAACCACCTTCAGTGGTCCAGGCTATCCTGCATATCCGAGCTAAATCGGACTCATAGGTCCCATCGTCCCTCAAGACGTCATGCGAGATATAGCCTGACACCTTCTCGGGCGTCGATACATCGGTGACACGTAGCTGCGTAGGAGTTATGTCCTTCGGTTTGGCAGCGTCCATCACCACGCGGAAGGTGAACGAGGTATCGAGATGCAAGAATTGAGCCTCTGCCTCAGGAACATGGTCTGGCTGCGAATGTATGGTTACAGAAGGACAGAAGGAATTCCATGACGAATATCTAGACGTGTCGAGTAGGACTGACCAGATCACGGCAGCCGGTGCATAAACCGTAGTCCGGGCAAAGATGGGGAGAGTGGTATCTCGCCTCGAGACAACCTTGGTACTGAGGCCGCTACTGGGAGGCCATGCAGCGTTGTTCATTGCTGCAACTTTTCCTGCTCTTTACCTTTTGGCTTCCCCATCCCCTCGTCCTCTGCAAAACCTGGAGATCAAAAACCGCTGACGCCATTCTGTTACATATCGCGGCTAGATCCGAAAGTAGCGCGACGCTAGAGTGTCGAGAGACTACCTAGGTAGAGTGTCGAGATTGTGTCAATCCCTCCAGCAAAAAACCCCGCCCAGCTTGATCTGTTCTACAACGTCTACAATCTGGTTCAAGCTGCAAGTATCGCCAACCGGCATACTCTATCTTGCAAAGCCATGTCGATGATTCGGATACCTTCGTCACCGGGGTTCCCCTTCAGAAAGACTTTCGTCTACCCTGTTCGTCTTTCTGCAGATGTTCACAAACTGCAGTATCATACTGTTGCTGTCCTGGGAATGGTGGTGTTGCAACGCACTTTAATAGCACTTTACGAGTCGATGGGGGAGGTCAAATATTCCAAGGGTCTCAATCTATCTGTTATCACGCATTCTAATTAAGCCTTTCAATCTTCTACATGAGATACGGGGCGGATGCGCTCTGGAACTTCCAGGTTTCCATCATTCTACGGAATTGTTTGACGATCAGGACCGCTAACCCTTCACCGAGTGTGTTTACGCCGCTGGAGATTGAGACCTACTTGAATCCTCCACATAGAGCGACGAGCGTAGCGCTGACAGCCTTGAGAGGAGGGCCGAAGCGAACTTCAAGCGAGGTCGCTAACATTCCCATGTCCATGTCAAATAAGTGCAGATGTTCTTACCTCAAAAAGCAAAGCAGGCAACAGAAACGATTGCCCCAAGCGGGAATCCATACAGGGCAGCAAAAGCGATGGTCAAAGCATTGGAGTGGGCTCATTGCTAATAGAGACACAGGACTCTAGCTTAAAGTACTAAGGACTAACTTATTCTAACCATCTACGGGGAATTGGCGAAGCCGCTTTAGCGCGAGCGCCACGCAACCTTATGTCCGTCACCTTCAGTGCTGCTTCACGATCTGACATGATGCTCTGTCAATCCTTCGGCTTAAGAAAGTCTCTCGCCACAGAGCATCTTGGTCTTGGTTTAAGATAGCATGGAGTCCGAAGTCTTGAATGACCGCGCCGAGCCTCCCCGTAAACGCCGAAGGCCCGCCCTTTCATGCTTCGAATGTCGCCGCCGAAAGATCAAGTGTGACAGAAACCAACCGTGCAGCAATTGCGTACAATCAAGAATCCCAATATGTACGTACAAGCCGAAGCTATTACTCCGAACGTTGTCAACCGGGGGCAGAAAGAAACGCCAATCACGACGTTCTCTACCGCGAGTAATGCAAGTCAGGCTTGGTCGGAAGTCTTACCAAGGGGAAGGACAGCACACTCTCTAGCCCATCAATTTTCCACCCCAGCATCTTCGCCGCGAACCGGCACTCAAGCAGAAACTTCTCGCTTGATACAGCGACCACCCCAGATTCGTTCAACTCTTGGGGAATCTCGTGATCCACAAACGGTCAGGAGCCTCACCCAGCCAGGTCTCACAAACCCAGATTCGACTAGTAGACAGCCGGCTATCAATGGTGAAATCTTTGTAGTTCAGAGCGCGGCTCCAGAGCTACAAGGAGTTCTATCGAAAGACAGGCTTTATGGACCAAGCCACTACGTAAGGACCCTTTTGTCTCTATCTAAACCCAGCTTGAATCTGGCTGCTCGCTATGAAATGACTTTATGGTATACCTACTTCTAAAGTTTCCTAAATGGCCCAGGTACTCGGCCGAACTTTATGCTAATTCGAATTTCGCAGCTAAGCTCTTTCGAACAGGTGCGAGAAGTTAACCGTGTGAACCCCATAAACATGACTGATGCAGGGAAAGTTTGACGAAATCCGAGCCTTTGCAAGCAACCATGACCATCAGAACACGACCTCTTCTCAGCTTGGGGGTACGGTATCCGAAATCCATGCCCTCCTTCAAAGATGCGAAGACTTGGCCAGGAGGACAAAGGCCCAACGTAGGTGGTTTCTATCTCATTTTTTCCCAGTTAGATGTCGGGAGCAAGTTACGCCAATCCATATCTTGCAATCTAAGAATTGCCCTCAGAGAGCAATTACTGACCGTAGAGATCATCCTTAGGTCCCAGTGGTTGTAGTCTGACTGATGACCTTAAAGATTCACTTCCGTCTCGAGATATCGCAGACAGATTGATAGGCCCATATCTTCGGAATTTCGAATCTACGTACCGGGTCTTGCATATACCTTCATTCCTGTTAGATTACGAGCAGTATTGGGTCGACCCAAGGAAAGCCGCGGATGGCTTTGTTGTTACAGTGTTTCTTGTTATGGCCATCGGCACCTGCTTCTATGTCGATCCTGCCTCCGAGGATCAAATACGCTCAACTGCTATCAAATGGATACACGCCGCGCAGTCTTGGCTTTCTGCGCCAATCCAGAAAGGGCGACTAAGTATCGATGGTCTTCAAGTGCATTGTCTCTTACTTCTTGCTCGGCAAACCAATTTTGTCGGACCTGATCTGGTATGGATCTCCATAGGTACTCTTCTTCGGATTGCGATTCACATGGGATTGCACCGAGATCCGACGAAGTACCCAGCGATGTCTCCGTTCTTGACAGAGGTTAGAAGGAGATTGTGGGCCACTGTACTAGAGTTGGCCGTTCAGACATCTTTGGACGGTGGCATGCCACCTTTGATATCGTTCGAGGACTTTGACACTTTGGCCCCAAGCAATATTGCCGACGAAGATATTTCGGAAACCACGGAGGCGTTGCCAACGTCAAAACCTGAAACTAGCTTCACATGCACCTCGCTCCAGATTGGTCTCCTGAAATCTCTGCGGGGACGACTGGAGGTAGCACGTCTCATCAACCACTTCCGATCGAATCCTACATATGAAGATGTTCTCCGCCTCAGCTCAGAAATCTTCGACGCTATCCGTGAGTCTGGCCTGCGGATCAGAACGCACCTCTCATCCGCACAAGGAAAAAAGCCGACTGTTTTCCAATGCAACCTCATCGAGCACCTTCTCCGTCGCTTTCTGCTCGCACTTCATCGCCCGTTCGCCATCAAAGCTCGCAAAGACCCGGGGTTCTACTTCTCCCGAAAAGTCTGTCTTGACCAGGCTCTCACTATCTCCTCACCTCAGGCCGATGACGATTTCTCCCGTTTGATAGCAATTGGAGGGGGCATTTTCCGAGAGGTCATGACGCACGGGGCTCTTGCTCTCTGTCTTGAGCTTACCACTCAGCTGCAAGAAGACGATAGAAACATGAATCTCCAGGGAAACAGAGTTCAAAGGGAGCTAATTCATGAGGCAATCAAAAGAGTAATCACCCTGTCGAAGGAACGGCTTCGATTGGGCGATACCAATGTGAAAGGCCTTTTGTTTTTGAGTATGGCAATGGGTCAAATTGAATCCATAGAGGCTGGCACATCGCCGGAAGAAGGTATATTATCGGCTGCGAAGCAAAGCGCCATTGAAGGCTACGAAGACTCAAACCTAGACCTTCTAGCGGGTAGTGCGGACTTTGACACTAACTTTGGAGATGCTGCATCCTGGCTTTTCCCTGCATTTGAGGAGATACCCTGGACGTCAAGTCAATGGAATTCCAGTCAATGATTGATACTTCAGGGTAAGTGGAGCCAAGATGAGGATGTAATCTCCTCCGCTCTGGTCTACTCTTGGAGCTCGGTGCTCGATGAGGATCAGATGCAGGCATGAGACCCTACGATGCAGATGAAGGCCATGCTAGAATGTCCCATATGCTGGTGCATGGGTTGCAGAACTCCTTGGCATTGACTGTTTGAGGCAACCTAAATCCCAGCATGTATCTCGTCTTAGGGAATTTGACCTAAAGTCTGCTTACTCTCTAGGACAATAAGAGCAGTGCAGCAGTGGATCAAGGGGCGAAGATCCTATATTACAGCGCCTCTTTCCAGGCATGCCTCTAGAACATCTATATATTGGGATTCTCCCAATCTGCAAGTGCCCGGAACTTTGGGCAAACCCCCACAACCTAGCACCACATAAGCAAAGAAAAATATCATACAATGGTTCCACGTTCAGGATTTGACCTCGCCAAAAGCTCTCTGTTCCCAAGTCAAGTAAGCCGCTCGAAATTCCAGCGATGATTTCCGCGCTGTAGGCGCTTCGAGGCGTTCTCCGATTGATGAGTCTCTGGAGACCATTTGCGTACTCAAACACTATGGAGTAAATCGTGATCTTGGAATCAAAGGACAAGCCGGACTATGGACTTGACACCGCCTGATTCATTTCAAAGGATGCAGGATCGCTCAAGACGCCGACAACAAATTGGTATCATTCATGATCATAGCTGCAAGTACAATATCCAACAATATGGGTAAATTCAAAATCCCTCAATCATCCTGTCGTTGCCTTTGCCTTTTTCCAAGGTCTTCTTGAGTTCCTCGTTTTCCAATTCCTTTGCTCCCTTTCTCCCTCTCTCAAGCCTCTCCACACCCATTTCGATGTTCTCGATGTGGAGACTGAGCGGCACACTCCCTTTCCCTCCTAGAAGCTCCACGCTCCCCACACGCTCTCTTAGCTCCTCCAATTCGGCTCCCATGCTCTGGAGCCTTATCAAGGTTCCACTGACGTGCGCTATGGCATTCTGACGGTAAGTATTTACCTGCCCCAAGAGACGCAGCTGTGAGTCAAATTTGCCTAGTTTGCTACGGTTGCCACCAAGCATTGTCCAGAGCTGCGACAGCACCTCGTTTTTCCCTCCTTGAGCATGCAGATCATCACGTATGGCTATACCGTGAATCACATCAAGGCGATCTTCAAGATTTTGGAGCACTAGCAGCAATGCTTGTGCTTCGACAACAAGTCGGTTGACTTCATCTTCAACGACACGGGTGTGTTGGATGTATTGGTCTAGTAAGGTGTCTTGCGTAAACTTGAGAGGTTGGAAGGGCGCTAAAAGCTTGTCGTTAAAAAAGGAAGAAAGGGCACCTTGTGAAGCGTCGCGCTCAGCAATGCCATCCAACACACGCTTGGTCCAACGAGCTGTCGCTAGTATGTTGTCTACGCCCCGACCAACGTGGCTATTGAATTTCTGCAAGTCATAGGACGCGATGCGAGCAGTCTCGATGAAGCCGTCAAACTCCAGGACAAGCTCATTCTTTGAGTGCAGCTGGCTAAAGCGGACAACTTGGCGTAAATCGCGAATGGATGTCTCCCCCCGCTTCATGTCGAGAGGTAGAGAGACACCACCAGCGCTTTCCTGCAAAACCTCCTCGAACTTGTTTTGTACTGTCATCAGCTGGTCAAATTGAACAGGAGGAGGATCTTCACTAGCATATTTTACTGCAACGGGGGATTGGCACATTGGTAGGTTGAGCAATGAGGCTCCCGGAATACGGCATACTGGGGATAGAGCCGAATAGAGCGAGATGAAGAAGAGATTCCTTAGGAGTACAAACATGCCGAAGAGGAACCAGATTGCAACCATGTAGGAGATGGGTTTCTTTAGTGTATGTAGCGCTCCACCCAGAACATCATACACCCATGACCATATCGGGCTCAGAAAAGTCGTCAAGTGCTCTGATGCTTGGTGTTGCGATCTCGAACGTTTGGAAATGTGGGGGGCACCTCCACCAACAGCCTCTGGCCGGCGCGCTTTATTGCTCGCCTCGCTTGTTCCTCGACCTGGGGCTTCGCTCTGGTCTCCAAGCCAGGAGGAACTGATGCCGCCTTCGTGCAGTGAGGGCATGATGAAATCTGGCTCTCCACTAGCCCTCGTGGTGGGCCGAGAGGGTCTCCTTCGTATGTCTGTCTGTCTCGCACTCGTCGTAGTCGCTGGAGGCGGGGTGTACTCATCGTCACCATCGTTCTCGACAACCCATGAGTCTCCTAATTGAGGTTTCGATCTCGCGCGAGCTGGAGTGCGCTCTCTGGCCATAGCCGCGAGCGTTCAAGGTCAAAGTTCCAGAGGACTGGCAATATGAGCAGGCTAGATGTTGTAGCTTTGCTCAAGAAATGAGGAAGTAGGATTTACGATCATGATCATGGGGGTTTGCAATTCTGCAAGACCAGATAAGTAGGGCTAGGAGCGAGAGAGCAGAAAGACATAATGTTAAAGGCAAAACGGTTGCCTTGTATCACGTTACTTGCTGGTCCAGTACTGACAGCTGTATCTGTGACGTGATTGGCGGAAATGACGCCGCGCTCTGGAGCAGATTTAGCGTAAAACCTGACAAGCTCTGACAAGCTCGACAATGCCGCATTTGCCTTCGTTGTAATTCCATCCCATGATAACTTCGCGGCTCTTGAGGCCACTGCGGAAGACCCGAGCACTGCACAGAAATAACACCATAGAGTGGAAACCACTCGATGCACGCATCACGCGCTCTTGCTCTTGCAGTGCACCTCTCGCCCTCTCCGCGACGAATTCTCCAAGTATCCATGCCGGCCGTGAGCTTGACGCCGAGCGCCGGAAGAAGAGGGCCAGGGGAACGATAGAAGATCATGCGGCAGACCACCGCACAATTGGCACTGCCCAGTCCCTCTTCACCACTCACAGTTCCAGTCCTGGGGCACCCTTCTTCCAACCCGATGGCACCCACATCTTCCAGAAGCTCGTTTCTTTCCTCCGCGCACAATACCCGCATTTCGGCTTTCACGAGGTCCTTACGCCTACCATATACAAGGAAGAACTTTGGCAGCAGTCAGGTCATTGGGCCAACTACAGAGATGACATGTTTACGGTAACCGGCAACTCCTCGCAGGAGCCCACTGAATTGCCAATCGAATTTAAAGATAGGCGTGTGCAGCCCAAAAACATTCACAAGGAACCCAAAGAGCTTGAAGAGTATGGCCTGAAACCAATGAACTGCCCAGGGCATTGTCTACTCTATAAGAGTGAGAGAAGGAGTTATAGAGATTTACCAATCCGCTACGCGGAGTTCAGTCCACTTCACCGCAACGAGGTATCTGGCGCCTTAAGCGGGCTGACGAGGGTCCGACGATTCCATCAAGATGATGGCCACATCTTCTGTCGACCCAGTCAGGTCAGAGAAGAGATCAATAAGTCCTTGGCATTCATGCGCCTGGTCTATGAAACGTTAAATTTCCGCGACTACCATCTCGTGCTTAGCACGAGGCCAAGAGAAAATTACCTAGGGACGGTGGAAGAATGGGATCGGGCGGAGGACCATTTGAGCGCCGCTCTGATTGCAAACTTTGATAAAAGGTGGCACAGGGAAAAGGGAGAAGGAGCCTTTTATGGGCCGAAAATTGATGTCATTTTGCGAGACAGCGATGGCAAAAAGCATCAAACTGGAACGATTCAGCTGGATTTTCAATTGCCGAAACGCTTTGAGTTGGCTTATGAGTCTCCAGCGCCGGATTTGGAGGCGAAAGGGGAGGATTGGAAGGACTCTGAGTCGCGGACAACATTGGGGCAAGCCACTCCCGTCATGATACACAGGGCCATACTCGGTTCATTGGAGCGATTCATGGCTCTATTGCTTGAGCACTATAGAGGGCAACTGCCGTTTTGGCTCAATCCCAACCAAGTGGTCATCCTGACAGTAAGCGACAAGGAACATGTCACGTCTTATGCGGAAAAAGTTCGACGCGAGCTCGTTGGGCTCACGACCGAACAGCTGCCGAGAAGTTTGTCCACACCGACTTGCACGGTAGATATTGACGATAGTGCCGACACGATAGCGCAGAAGGTGGTCAGGGCGAAAAAAAAAAGGTACGGTATGATATGTGTGGTGGGTGAAAGAAATGTGACGGGGGCGGCATCAAGCCACGGCGACACTGTGGACTTGGATGTTGCTGCGCAGCCGGACCAGGAGAAGACGTGGAGTCTCATTAATACGGTCAAACCCGGCTCGCAAGCGCCAGTACAGAAGGATAAAGGAGTAGGGGCCAGTTTTCGAGGATCGCCTGGTGTGAGGCTAAGTATCTACCAGTGCGTGGAGCTGATCCGAAAGTTGAACGATGCTTTTGCTTGATAAACAGGCCAGCCTGACCCTTTGAATCACAGCAATGTATCTTTACGACACCATTTTATAATCAAGCTAGATCATTCTTAAATGCACCTTGGCTTCACAGATACTCAGTCACGCTGAAGTTCGGCAGAAATTGCAGCCATCTCACTGAAAATGTCAGCAAGATTTTAACATACGTAGTGAAGAAAATCGAGACACCCTTCGTACCTTTAATTCGTCAATCTTTAAGACAGCTTTCCCGAAATTCTCACCCTTCAACATCCCCAACAAGCCTTTGATGGCATTATCGATCCCATCGGTAACACTTTGCTGTGCTTTGAACGTTCCTTCTGATATCCACTTGGCGACATTCTTCTGATGTTCCACCGCATATTTGGGTCCGAAATCTGGGTCACCGACAATGAATCCCTGCATCTTGAGTCGCTTACCGACGACGGATCCCAAGTTTTTAACCCCATAGCGTTTCTCTGGCTCGGAAATATTGTACTGTGAGACCATGCCGCAAGTGACTGACGCGATGGTCAGTACAAGGTTCGCGCAAGAAACTAATATTAGCTTGTCTTTTACCTATTCGGCCAAAATTGTTGAAAGCTGCGAGCGCAGCATCCAACTGCTCGCCCCCCACATTCTCATAATATATGTCAATGCCATTGGGGGCCAGCCTCTTCAAGCTCTCCTCCGGCGACTCCTTTTTGTAGTTGAAACCTTCGTCAAAGTTCAGATCCTTCTTGATATATTCCAGTTTCTCATCGCTGCCCACGCTACCGATGACCTTCAGGCCTTCGTGTTTGGCCAATTGCCCCACCAGCTGGCCCACAGCTCCACTTGCAGCTGAGATGAAGATGGTCTCGCCTTTCTTGGGCTGTCCGATCTCGTAAAAGGACGAGTAGGCCGTCAGACCTGGCATCCCCAACGCTCCGAGAAACAATTTCGGGTCAAGTTTGTACGGATTATCTAGTTTCCTGACCATGTTGTTTGCGATCTCACCCGATATGATGGAATACTCCTCTGTAGGTGCCATGCCGGTGACTACGTCTCCCTCTTTGAATTTCGAATTGTTGGACTTCAGGACCTTTGACACTGCGGAATTCGTGATTGGCTTGCCCAACTCGAAAGGAGGAGAGTAGGATTTCACGTCTGGAGCGCGCATTCGGCCTCGTTGGTAGGGATCAAAGGAGACATAGAAATTCTTGGTGGTTATGCCATCTTTTGGGGGCTCGGCATCGAGGTCGAATTCGCGGACCTCGATTGTCAGGTCCTTGCCCTCCACCGGCCAATTCACCGGTGGCTGTCTGAATATCACCCCTTTGTTCTGCACCATGTTGGGCGTGGTATTTATTGTTATGCGAGCCAAAGAGAATGTCGAATCCAACGGGGTAGAAAATTTACTTCAGATGCGTACAGTCAGAGGCACTAGGAAATGATGGCGTAGGCTTCAGAGAAGAGAAGAGAACAACCAGATTTGAAGAGCGAAGATTAGAAATGTGAGATGGTTTATAAGAGAGCTTCACTGACGACTTACGGTGCCTTTCCGCTTAATAATTGGAAGGCAGCACGAAAAGACGCCCCTTCCACTCAGCTTCGGCGCATGAGGGATATGGATCAGAGACACATGTTGACTCGATGTTCGGACGATGAGACTCTCGGTGGACGACCGTGCTCCAATGCCATTCTAGCGCTACGGTAGAGCTCCAGATCCAGTCGTCAATCTTTTACCCTAAGCCTTATCTAATCAATGGCTTACCTAAGCACTAAGAGTATGAGAACAGTAAACCCTCTCTGAGGCAAGGCCTTTCATCTCGCGTGTCTGTGTGGTGAAGAAAGCATTCGTTGAGCGGCATGGCAGATACAAAGTATTCGCCTGCACCGACCGAGCCCCCACCCTCCTATGAGACCGCGGCTCAACCCACACCCTCAAAACCGCCGCCACCTCTACGCGCTCCTCTCCCCCTCGACCTTCCTGCGATCCACTCGATCCGCGGGAAAAGATGCATCCTTGCCTCGGCCTCTCCGCGGCGGAAGCAATTGCTCTCTCAGGTAACCCTTCAGCTGCAGTGGTGGAGTTGAGGTCCATCATGACTCGAACGAATCTCACGTCTGTTCTTCTCCTAGATCGGCCTCACGAACCTCGAAATTATACCTTCACCTCTCCCGGAAGATCGGCCCAAGTCCCTATCGCCTTTCGAGTATGTCCTGCAAACGGCCACCCAAAAGGCGATGCACGTGTACTCCTCGGAAATTGACAACGCTGAGCTAGGCGAGCCTGCACTCGTCCTGGCCGCGGATACGGTCGTCGTCTCAAACATGGGTCACATCCTTGAGAAACCTCGGTCGGAGGCCGACCACATCGGGATGCTGGAGATGTTGCGTAACAGTGGGCAGCATAGGGTTTTCACCGCCGTGGTGGCCATGGCGCCGTTGAGGAGTGCGCGCGATCCAGGGTATGCGATCGAAAATGCCGTCGAAGAGACGACGGTAAGGTTCGGAATGGACATTACCGATGAGGTACTATTGGCATATGTGCGCACCAGAGAAGGGGCGGACAAAGCCGGGGGATATGGGATCCAAGGGATTGGAGCAATACTGGTCGACCGCATCGAAGGGAGTTTTGACAACGTCGTCGGTCTCCCGTTGCGAGCGACAATCGGCTTGATTGAAAAAGTCTTGGCACAAAGCGACGAGGAGGAGTTGGAGGACAGCTTCGTCGAGGCTGAAGGAGAAGATGAGTAGTACGCGTGGCAGGACAGTCCTGCGGACGATGCTCCCGGCGGATTCTCGAGAGCGTCATTGAGAGCTGACGCACATGCTCCAAGGAGTCCAACGCGCTCACCCACCATTCAGAGGTCCTTGATTCAAGGTCAAAAAAGCCGGGCAGAAGGATCGAACCGAACGCGCGCCCAGGCTTGTACCACGTAAGTAATCCTCGATATAGGCACAATGGCACTTGACAGTGTATCACCGAATTGTGTAGTAAACACCTCATATGGGAAAAGCTATGTACAAGAATAAAAGGCCAAACATTGATACTCGTGTCTTTTTTTCCTTGGGAAGAAAGATGAAAAGAAACTCTTGCGACACATGCTAGTTCCGATAAAACCCTTTGCTATCAGCCATACCATCCTGCTAAAATTGGGGTATCAAATGCTGATGCCTGTTCCCTGATGAAACTCCATGTCATAAGATGACCATGCAACGAATGTGTCCACTTTTAGTGCATGTGAGCGAAAGATGATGACGCCTCACTTTGCGTCTTGATTGAAGGCCGTTAATCGGATGAACGTCGTCTCGAGCGAACTTTGCGACTCTCATGTGGAGCACAACGAGCTTGCTTGGCGGCCCTTCAAGGATGGGAAGACCCCGGCTACAAGTAAACGCTCCAGGTCCCATTCGGCGCTGGCCTCTGTTTTGAAATTCCAGAAAACCCAGCCTTGGGTCTGCTGCTCATAGACATCGAGTTGAGCCTCGATGTATCGACGGGTATTGTCTTTGAGTGTTTGATTCCAAGTGTCAATGTAGTTGATGTCGCCACATGACCGTGTCGACGGCATTGCTCCGGTCAAGGGAAAACTTCCTTCCCATCGGGACCCCAACCCATATCCGTTGAGAGCCGCAGCACAATCGGTCAACGCTGCACTCCATTCGCCGACAATGACCCAATGATCCACGTTGGCAGAATACGTTCCGGCATTGGAACACACGTATTTCACATGCTCATCGGCCGAGAGATCAATGAGTTCGGGTGTGAATACTTGGTACTCATGGTGGTCGATGATGACGTTCTTGGCTCCTGGCGCCGTTAGGATCCCATCCCAGAAAGTACCGTTCTCGAATCCATCGTGCAGCATCACTGGCGTATCGCTGACAACACCAATATCGCCGTATGCGTCTTTGTAATATTGCACAACAGTGTCGGGACCCCCACTGACCTTGGCCGCCACTGGCTCGTTCAAAACTTCGATGGCGACCACCGTGTCCTGGTATTCGGGCTTTGCATACTTGTTGGCGATCTGCTGAATGACACTCCTGGTATCTGCCACGGTCTCGCCCTCGCCCCAGCCGATAGTGCCATTGTGTCCGCTATTGTCATATCCATTTTGAGATCCTGGCGCTCCATGAAGGTCGATCCAAACCTTGAGACCGGTCTGCCGTGCCCAAGAGATGGCATTGTCGATGTATGGTGCTGCACCTTGAACGTACGGGTCGTTGAATTTCTGGAAAGCCCAGTCTGTAATACATCAGCATGGACAAGGATTGTCTGATTGGCAAACGCACATCCGACGGGTATCCGAACTGTATTGAACCCGGCATTCGCAATGGTCTGGAAATCCGAAAGAGCGACCCAGTTGTCCCAATGATTCTTGAGAATCCCCGGAGCGGTGTCTGGATGGTTTTCACACAAGGTCCACTCATCGACAGTAGCGTGCCCTGGGAAGGCTTGAAAGATTGATGGAGTGATCCATCTAGGGGGTGAGTCAGCAGTCGGCATCAACGGTGCATCGACACCACGTACGGCTCCAAAACCAGCCAACCCCCGATGTTGACCCCTCTCACCTTCTCCGAGCCCCATGGGAAGTCTACGCTTCTCTTGGACATGGGAACGCTGTCACTATCAGTCAGAGGCGAGGCGAGAAGCAGAGAAGTTGCCAGTGGACTCACGCTGCGGCCAGCCCCGCCAAGAGCGTGACGGCGATAGCGGCCCTCATGTTGATGGCACGATGTGGACGAGAGGTGTGATGTTGAGAGTGGGAGCGGGTTGTGAGAGCAGGGGAGAGTGGAATGTGGGCGGTGGGACTGTCCTTGGGCCGAGGAATGACGATTCGGTTGATGGTTCAGTAACAAAGCAAGTTGGTGGAATGCATGGAATGCATGGAATGCATGTTTTCAGCAAGGAGCAAAGTGAAACAAAAGTGGGTCACGACCAGACATATTTGGCAGTCGCGTCGGGAACAAGAGAAACGCAGCGACCTCGGGAAGCTTGGATCGAGCAGTGAGCAGGTCCACTCGCCGAGTCTGCATCAATCATCACTGGCCACTGCTGCCTTCACTGGTCCCTGGTCACTTGTTCATTCTCGTCACCTGTCAGGGCCGTCATCAAAGGCCGCTGCGGGGCCCAGTGAGGGCAGTGAGCGTGTAGAGGAGAGGGAGCGCAACGCCAGGCGGCCGTACTATAGGGGTTGTGAGTTGTGGGTTGTGGGCTGATTGGATTCGGTGTCGTGCTTGGAAACTTGGAATTTAGAACCTTCGAGGGCTCCTGGGGCTCTCGTCAGCCGCCAGCGGCATGATTCCGTGGCGTTTTAAGCCCCTCCCCCGCACTCTCGGGGCCACCCAGGGGCATGACTTAGCACGTAGGCATGAAGCATGACATCCTCGGCACCGGAGAAAGTCCAGAGGCTCGTGAGGTCGGCTCCGCTGGAGCGAGATGGGTCTAGAGTGGTGATCGATCTAATCATCGCGGGGTCAGAGGTTCCCGGGAGAGTGGAGAACTCTACTCTCTCCTCCACCTCACGGAGATGGTCGTGGCAACATCACATCACATCACATCACATGCTGCCAGATGGGCCATGGTGCACTGCAGAACGTGGCCAGATGACGTCGATGCAATCCATGGCCCTGGTTCGCTGGACGGCGGGCGCCTTTCACGCAGGGGACAACCACGGGCCACAGCCAACGCAGTGCAGTGTGCAGTGTGCAGTGTGCACCACCATTCAGAAGTCACTATTGTTAATGTTCTGTTTGCCATTCTACCGGAATCCTCCCTTGGCAACTGAAAGCGAAAGCGACCGGCTCCCACGCCAGCTGAATCCATCTCCGTTTGGTGGACCACAATCACCATTACCCCTACCGATCAGCTGCCCGGATGCTACTTTACCCTTCAAACGCTTCACCGCAAACTCCACGCTTTGCTGACCCCCCAAGTGACATGCCGCCTACATCACATCGGCTATCGATTGCTTCTCGATCGTGGATTTCTGCCGCTCGCTCCTCGACACGCGATAGTAGTGGTCGCAGAAGTCGGGGCACTTCATTTCTTTCAGGAACTCTTCGTCGTGCGTGATCACAATCAGCTGGAAGTTGGACTGGTGCCGCCGCGCCTCGATGATGTCATGCAGCGATGTCGCCAGCGAGCGGATGTTGTCTCGGTCCAGGTTCGTCGTCGGCTCGTCCAGAGCGATGAGACCGCAGTTGACCCCGAAGCATTCGGCCAGCGCCAAGCGGATGATGATGCTGGCCAGCACCTTCTGTCCAGCGCTGCACCGGCCTCTCATGTCCATCTCCGCGTCCTGCTTGACCATACAAACCCGGTAGTTATACGATCGATTCTGCCGGGCCCCTTCGTTGTCGGAGCGAATCAGGATCGTATCAACATCCGTGCCTTGGTAGGTCTTCTTCCACAATTCTTCGATGATGCGGTTGATTTCCTCCATCTTGATGCCGTGGTATTTCATGATTGCCCTGGTGAGCCGTTTAGTTGCTAGATGCCAATTCATTGCCTATAAGTGAGACTTACTTATCCAATGCGCTTGCATATCGGCCGAGATCGTCAATTGCTGCCTTGGTAGTCTAAATCCTCGTTAGTCGTGCTTCTCCAACAACGTCGAATCCTTCCCCTACCTCCACTTCGATGTGAGCTTTCTTGAAGTTACGAGCCGCGTCCTTATATTCGGTCTTCCAATCCTCAAGTAAGCGTACGAGCTCATCGTCCTTCGCTCTCGCAGTACCCAATTTGCTGGTCCGCTGAGTTGTATGTTCGTTGAGTGAGCGCTCCCAGTATGCTCTTTGCTTCAGCCAGTGCTCCCGATCAACTTCGTCATTTTGCGCACTCAGCTCTGCAATCTCAGTCTTCACCCTTTCGAGATCCTTCAAGCTCCGACGATACTCAATGTTCTTGAGTATTGTGTCTTTGGTGGTATCTTGGTCATTCAGTTCCTTTTTGATCTTATTGATGGAGATGGTGACCTGTCTCTGTTCATCCTTTATGCCAGAAATCTCTTGTTCAATGCCTTTGATTTCCCTCCCGCATTTATCCAATTTAGCCGACCCACCGTCATCGACATATAGTGCAATGTTCTTGGCAGCTAGCTTGAGTTGTTGCACACTGTCAAGCAGTCTTACGCTTTCTTGGTGCAGGTCATTTTCTTTGTCCAACCCACGTCGCCGTATATCCTGCATCTTGGTCTCCTCCTCCGCGCACTGAGGAGCCAAATCCTGCAACTTTACTTCTATCTCCCTGATAGTATTCTGGCGGCCTTGTTTGGCAATCCTGAGCTCTCCTATCTGCCTCGAGATAGTTTGCTTCTTCTCAAGCTCGTGTGTAGCCGTGGAAAGCTTGTTGTTTGCTTTGCTAAGATCTAGTTCCAAAGTACTGATGAGTGAGCGAGCGCGCTCTTTGTCAGTCTTCAATCTGTCAATCTCGTTTCGCTTATCTTGGACCTTGCTTTGAAGAGTATGTAGTTGATCTCGAATTTCGTCCAATGTACGGTGCATGTCAGAATCCTGATTGCTTGCAACAGATTCGTTCATTTGTCCACTAAACCTTGTCAGATCGTTCTGATACTTGACGATGTTAGCAACAGGTTTTGCAAGTGATTCCGCATCCATTTTTGCTTCCTCTTTGTCCTTTACAATTTTGTCATGATTCTCAACCTCACGGAGCATCTTTTCTTTTTCTGCTGTCAGTTTCTTAGCTTCTTCGTGCAATCTTGGCAATTCTGTCTTAGACAGTCTTAACCAGGTATCGTGGCTTGGCCCAGCCGCTTTTGCTTTTCGTAGGTCCTCTTCAGCTTCCTCTAAGTCCTTCGCCACTTTCTCTGCCGTCAATTTGGCCAACTTCTCTTCCATTTTTTTCACGAAGTCTGTCATTTCTTTGCCGTGAAAGGCCCGTTGACATAGATTGCACTGGTGCTTGCCTTGAGCCACTGTTATTCCTTTAGCGAAATACTGTCGAGTATTCTCAAAGTTGTCGAAATCGGCTTTGAAGAGATCTCGGGCATCTTGTATATTGGACAGCGTCTCGGTATAGTCTTCCGGGTCTCCGTCCACATTGTTGTTCAGGTGTTTGATACATGTAGCAAGCTCCTTCTCGGCCTTTCTTAAGTCTGTCTTCACGTTCGTGAGCTTGTAGTCCACCTGTTCTAGTCCACGTGATACGACTCCACGCTCACGCTCGGCTTCCTTCACATGGCGGCCCTTCTGATCCATAGCTCTATCGAAATGTCTCTCAAGATCTGAAGGCTTCCAATTATGTCCAACGACGATCTTGAGTCTGTCACTGTGCACTGCCTCCATTTTATCCAGATTTCGCTGGCAATCAGCTGCATCCCGTTTCAATTGGTCTAATTTTGCCAGCTCTCCTGCTTGTTTAGTTCTCTGGTGGTAGTCTTCGTTCAATTGACCACTTTCGTCATTCAGCATTCTAAGTTGGATTTCATTCTCCTTTGTCTTGCTGTCCCAAGAAGCTCGGTCAGAATCTTCTCTTGCTCTCTTAAGTCGGACCTCAATATCCCCAGTATCAGCTTCAAGTATTGCCCTGCTGCCTTCATCAGTCTCAATGTTATTCAATTCTACCTGCCTTGTGCGTAGTAGACCGCTGTTGGCGCTCAACTGTTCCTTGGCTGCGTTTTTGTTTTCCTCCAGTACCGATCTTCGCTCTCCTAGCTTGTTCAACGCGTTCTGTATCTTTCCCATCTCCCGTTCAGTCTCTCGGCGGGCTTTTTCCACAGCGGCATTCTGATCTTTGGATAGCCGACAGATCTTATCCATATACTCGTTTATTTGCACGTCGTCCAATTCTGTGTCATAGCCGCGGATGTTGTGCTGGCGTGAAGTCTCCTTGACTAAGACCTTGCGTTTCTCGATCTGTTGCTCGTGATTGGCCTTTTGCTCCTCATACTTGCCTGCCTCGACGTGTTTGCCACTCAGCTTTGCCTCAGCACTCTTGCTACAACGTTCAAGGCCTTGATACTGTTGCATTTGTCGTTCTTCAAGTGTCCTATAGCCATCCACTCGTTCTTCGTATTGGTTGAATTCAGATTGCAGCCATTCATCGGATTCATCGCGCTTTTTGAGATTCTTTCCTAGCCGATCAAGGCTGTCTTGGAGCCATGTCTTCTTTGCCTGGTGGTTGTCTAATTGTCCGATAATGGTTGTGTACTGTGCAGCACGATCGGATGCATCTTGATATTTCCTATCTGCCTCCTTTGCCTTGATTTCATGATCCTCTATTTCATCCCTAATCTCGCAGATTGCAGCATGAAGCACTCTTGAATGCTTCTCTGCTTTGTCGCCTTTGTTTTTGATTTCTTTCGAATGAATTTCATTATCTTTGAGACGTTTCAGCTCCTCAGCCTTAGTTTTTCGCAATAGCTTGATGTTATCTATGGCTTTAGTGTATTTCAAAGCTTCGAAAATCTCGTCGAACTTCTTTTTGAGTGGAGCAGGCTCGCTCATGGGCCAAAGGCTTTCGTCTTGGTGACAGAATATAACAAAGTCCAATACAGCCTTCGAGACGCCAAGGTGATGTGGCATGACGAGGTCCAGCTCAGCAACCCTTGACGAAATCGAAGTACGTTCACCATTCCGGGTCTTTGTCAGCAATGAGCCTTCCAGTGTCTTTTGTTGCCTGGTGTTCTTTTTTACGGTGAGTTGCAGGTTCCGAGTGATGACCATCTGCTCTCCCGAAGTGTTCTGGAACGACAGTTTGACCTGTGCAAGGACCTCTTTTTCGCCACAAAGCTATTTCTTCGTTAGAAACCATCAATCGGGCAGGAACAAGCGAGATTACACTTGGATCATGAATGAAAGCACCACCCTTGCTATTTGGTGGCAATTCTCCGGTTGTGGAATACTTGAGACATTCAATGATAGTCTACCATCGTTAGTCAAGTCACCTTGTCTTTGGTCAAAGATTGAGCGTACCGTTTTACCAGAGCCATTGTATCCAACAATCAAAGTCAAGGGTGTATGGAACTGGATAGCCTCTGCCCTAGTGTTGTCGAACGAACGGACTCTGGAGGATTTCAGTCCTCAATTCAGCAGGCACTGTACAGCAGATTTAAATGAGGTCATACCCTAGGATAGAGAGCTTATTGATCCTCGCTACAGGACGTTCAGTGATTGAGCAGAAACAGGTGGTGTTATCCAGAACACTCACACCTGCGAGATGTGTCAGCTCGACAGACTTACATGAGTGGGATTCACCGGTAAACTCACATCTTCTCAAGCGTCAAGCTCCCTCGAGACTTCTTGATCTAGGTCTTCTTTCTGGTTGCAAACTCGGAGAAGCAGATATGCTGCGGATGAAGGTCAAAGCGCGGGATATGACTGCCAAGGCCCATTGACACACCAGCGCGTCGTTACATACCCCGCGTTAGCACTTTAACACGAAAGTCACGTGCAATGTTGTTCAGTTGCGGCTATCTCTCTCCACATTCTGAGCCCTGATGCGCATTGCAGGCCTTCAGCGCTTCCTTGCGATCCACCAGCTTTCGATGGTTCCTGTCAATCATGTCAATCTTCGAGAACGGCCAGGGGAGTCTGCCCTCTGGCCTCGGGAACCCTGTGAGCATCCAAGATGTTCAGTCTCAGTCACGCCAGCCTAATGCTCCTCTCAGATCGAGGGAATAAGCGGTGGAGACACTTCTATGACAGACATACTTGACAACAATGCCGATGCGATGGACAATCTGGATGTCGATATGTTACCGATGAACCTCTTAAATGCTCCGGATACCCAGAGTTATAATACTGGCGAGGCAAGGATTGACCAGCAACAATTAGGGGCTGAAAGCAATGATGACTTTAATGCGACGAATGGCACTATGACCGGAGCAGGCGCTGGTCCTCTTCCCACTGGATTCGGTACGCAAACTAATGTAAATGGAGGAAGTACGTTGACAGATTTTACCAAACGACGGAACTGGTCACAAAGAGTACTGGAAGAGCTCAAAGACTTTTTACACATCCTAACTCCGGACGGGCGGATTCTCTATGTATCACCTTCAGGCAAGAGCTTGACCGGCTACGATCAAGCAGAGCTCGTTGGAAAATTCATCGTAGATTTCATCCACCAGGACGATAGTGGAGTTTTTGTTCGCGAATTCAACGAATCCATAGCGTCCGGGAACCCCCTCCGGTTCTTTTACCGCTTTCGAAAAGCTGACAACACCTACACAATATTCGAGTCGCATGGCCACCCTCATCTCACGTCGGATGCTGCTGCGTTTGGCCCCAACAATGCAGCTGGCTTTTGCCGGGGATTCTTTATGATGGCTCGCCCGTATCCGACCAAGAATGCGAACCTCCTCGACTCGTTTCTAGAACATAAGATCGAGAACGAACGGTTGATGAAACGGATTGCTGATCTTCGGAGAGAAGAGCAAGAGGAAATAGAGGCTCAACAGCGACATTACCAGAAAAAAGCAGATGGCCATCGTAACGTTACACCATCGGATACCCAACGTACGGAAAGTGAGACCCCTGGGTCAGCCTCTATGACCTCAGCGCAGTCCAATGATTACAATGGCATGCCTCCCCCTGCGAAGCTCAGTGTGTCCAACACGGCTCTTACCCAGCAGAACCTCGACGAAGCCAATGCCAGCTCCAAACCCGATAGCATCAACGACAAAATGGCTCGCTATGAAGGCGCTACTCATATAGAGACTATTGAAATGCTGACAGGCCTCCGTTACCGGGACGGGGAACGATCGCAAGGAATAAGCACAGGTGATGCGAGCGCAGCTTTGATCAGAGGTGATGCTGGCATTGCCATTCCCATCGACAAAGACAATCGGGGCGGAGATAAGAAGAAAAAGCTCAAGGTTGCGGATGAGTATGTCTGTACGGATTGTGGGACGCTGGATTCTCCAGAGTGGAGGAAAGGTCCCAACGGGCCAAAAACGTTGTGCAATGCGTGCGGACGTATGTGGTCTTTCCTCTTGTTTATGGAAATATGCTAATCCAAATCACAGTTCGGTGGGCCAAAAAGGAAAAGAAGGAGCGAACAGTGCCTAGGTCCAACCCTCCTGGTCTACCAACGGGTCTCAGCAGTGGTAGCTAATGTGATGTCTTCCTCCTGTGTTTAGTAGGCTTGGCGTCGTATATTCGAAGTATCATGAGTGACAAGAGAACGCGTGGCGTTTGACAGGGTAACGTGTGCTGAGCTCATGGTAGACTCGAGCTTTTGTTTCAAGGCGTTGCAATAATGACTATCCAGATACCCTCGTACTGCAACTAATTATCACCTTCTTGATTAAGGTCTTACGCTTCATCACTCACCGATGCCAAGGTGACCTGCAGCATAGAGTACATTGAATGAACAACGATGCAGGTTTTTGACTTTTGGTGCACACTCTATCAAACGATCATGGATCTAATGTGATGCTACTCATGAGCCCTTAGCCACGAGCAGATGGTGCTAGTGCTTCGAACAATGTAGCGGTTGATTGGAAGCCTGCAGTCGAGATGATAAGATAATTTGATTACATACGCTGATCGCAACCCACACAATTCTCGTAAAACACGCAGAGTGGCGGAGGCTACGTGATGACCAGGACTCGTAATTGAAGTTGGTCGTCACCGCGATAATTCGGATGTTTACCGAATGTTTGCCTGGCTCACAGTAGTCTTATTCATATAATTGCGTCCAGCATCAGCTACGCTCCTAGCCGAATGGATGGGACAATTTTGGCTCGCTGCATCCTTTGAAGATACCAATACAATTGGAACCTTTGAAATTCGTAAAGTCTTTTTATTGAAGAGCATATCACGAGTATTTGTCGTGCTTCCCCTTGACCCGTACATCCAATATCGCTTCATGGTAATCCCCTTGTACCCTCGCCTTCTTGAGCCTCTTCACCTCGTCTTCTTCGAGTTTTCTTCCTACAACCTCTTCTAGTTCCTTTCTACTAACCTTTTCTCTGATCTTAGACTCCTTATTCGCCTTTAATCTAGGTTTGAATCTGGCTTGCATGCGTATCCGAACGGTCGTATTGAAAGAGATTGATGTCGCATCACCTCGGATCTCCGGTACCTTACCCTCATCGGCGATTGTCAAGAAGTTTTCCCGCACAGTCTGGACATTAAAGGTTCCGGATGTTTGGGGTGAGGGAATACAAAGGAAAGACTCCTCAGGAGATATGGCCTCCGGGGTTGCCGAGAGGATGCCAGTCTTGTCACAGCTCAAATAGCTACCCAATATTAGACATTCCAATTAAGCTGCCATACGGGGATAAAATACCGTCCGTGATGTCCCTTGAAGCTGATCTCGTCGGTTCCTGCGACTCTGCTAGCAATCCAGACCTGCCGTACGTCGTGCGGCTCCGCAGTAGCCAGATCTGCATCAACAACGTTCTCGAGCTCACTTGCGAATGTCTTACCATTTGCATCGCAAGCCAAGCATGTGGGCTTTGCTGAAGGAAGGGCAAAGATAACTGGTCCTGTGACGTCCGTAGCTGCTTCAGCCGTCACCCAATTATCACCGTCTTCGCTTTCTACTGTGGTGTTCTGGACCGTAAGAGCTCTAGTGTTGCATTCATGATCTGAGCTACTCTCTGGATGCGGAGCTTTGCGCTTTTTGGATTTTTTTTCTCCTTTGAAGGCTAGAGGCTTGACCATACTCAAAGTGATGAGGGCGGTTCCAAACGTTGCGAATCACCGGGAGCAATTGATGTGAGAATTTTGTGCGAAAGTTTCCAGGGCGTGAAATGAGGTGTAAAATGTCACTAGTTCTAGCGCCTTGCTGTTATATACGCGTTGCGCATTCCAACAGTGGTGACAATACTTAATGCAGTCTTTTGGAATTGCGCAGAAGCTCCGAGCGATCGAAGAAGGAAGAACATGGATAGTTCTTACAATGTTCAGCAGCCTCGCAAGGCGGTCGTGGTGAGCCTGCAAGAATTGGAACAGTGTCTGATCTCCAGCTGGGCCTTTCTCTTGCCAATCTGATATTGTTTTCAGCGTCCGTACCGTTCGAGATTCTGGAAGAAGCCTTCGGGTCGGCCTCTCTGGGCATTTTGATAGTCAAAGACCTTCCAGTAAGGTTTCTTGAACTTCGTCTCAAGCTTCTTTCCTATGCATCCTACCTTGCAAATCTGCCCACTGAAGAGCTAGGTAAAGGACCTTTTCGTTGTCTCCATTGCATGGTCATATCTGCTCAGTTTCTCCTTAAAGAGAGGTTCTATACTCATCTTCCTTAGATTCTCTTTCCTGTCCGGAAGCCAAATACCTGAGTGGATGGAGTCATGGCAAGGAAGCGCTCAAGAACGGTTCTTATGACACGCTCAAAGGGTCCTTTTATGTGAATTGCGCTTTTTACCAAGGGGAGGGCGTTACTGTGAAACCCTCTGCGGAGTTCGCTGACTTCACTGCTCCAAACGTATGGCCAAAACAGTCATTATTGCCGGGCTTCCAGGAGATTTTCGGGGAGCTTTGCACTTTGATTATTGACACTGCAGTTCTTGTCGCTCGTGCGTGCGATAGCTACGCTGCAGCTCATATCGAAGGATACAAGACTCACTACTTGGAACGTGTCGTGAAAACTTCTACGATAACCAAGGCCCGTTTGCTACACTACTTTCCCCCAGTCCCTCCCATGGCTAGTGGAAAATCAGCTGTTGGTGTGGATCCGCCAGCCTCAAACTCTTCGGACCACGACTCGTGGTGTGCCACTCACATCGATCATGGTTGCTTGACAGGGCTAACATCTGCGATCTACATCGACGAATCCGCACATCTTCCTAAGTCCTCGACAGAACACCCCATGGCTAAGATATCTTCACTGCCAATCCTGCCAATGCTTCCCTTCCCTCCCGACCCAGACGCAGGTTTATACATTCATGCTCGTGACTCCACCATCTCCAAAGTGTCTATACCTCATGATTGTCTAGGCTTCCAGACCGGAGAGGCCTTGCAACTTATCACAGGTGGCAAGTTCAAGGCTGTCCCGCACTTCGTTCGTGCTGGAGGAGGCGAAAGCGGAAGCATGAGAGTGGCCAGAAACACTTTGGCTGTTTTCACACAGCCAGATTTGGAGGAAGTTGTTGATAGAGACAGGGAAACTACGTTCGGGGAATTTTCAAGAGAAGTTGTTGGAAGGTTTGGGTGATTGGATAGTGGGCGGCAATGCTGCACTTACATAGCAGCAAGGGCATTACTCCGCTTCGGTTTCCAAGGCCATAAGCTCGACCATGGGTGTCTACTTAATCAGATCATCCCTGAGATTCGAGCCCTGATACCAATGGGAAATCTTTCAAAGTTACTGTGGAAGCTTAGTGCCGTAAATAGGGTCAAAGGCGTCCTAGGGGAACGAAATTACCGTGTCAAGCAGTGTTTCTTGACCAAGGCCTGCAGCTAGCTAGCGGGACTTGGACTGGCGAATACAGAACGATCGAGCTAATTGTTGAGGTGATGGATGATTCTCTGACAGGCGTCTTGATCTACGAATGGATTTTGTTATGCTGCATTTGAACTTTTCGCCAATCGCAAAATTGATTGCTCAGTATCTTATGATCGGGCGGATTTACGGGCATCAAGACCATTCACTCACATCACATACAAGTTGCGGATAATGGGTAAGATTGAAGATGCCTTTCAATTTGTTTCTAGTGCCTTCTGCAACCTAGAGATAATGAGCCCCGTCCGTCTGAAGTGACGATGTAATGCTCAAACAATAATCATTCAATCCTGCCTCATTGCATGCACGCTGATTGGTGAAGATGAAGCCACTCGACTGCCGCCAATGATGCTAAAAATTGGAGATGCCTAAATGCTTTTTTACCCTCATAGTCGTGAACTCATACATCCTCCAGCGAAAACGCCTATCGCTTATGAAGTCGGCCTTCGTCAAGGCTTCGAAAGCGCGCACGGATTGTATCGATCGAAGAGGTTATCGGACGTGCTTCGTTCATGCCCTCTCCTCAGCGCCTACGAGGTTGTGCCAGTACGAGGTGGAGGTGGCGGAATTAAGACAGTAGTAGATAGAGCATTTGAATTTTCTCGAGGGAAATACTGTGGAGGTGGAGGTAGGGAGGCTTGTATAGCTGCAATTTCTGGTGTTGGATTGTCACTGACATATTCCGGGGTCCCGTGACTCCAATAGACAGGGATCTGTGGGGTAGTTGTTGATGTAGAAGCAGAATCGGCCAGCTGCGACATGTTGGACCGCGCACCCCGTTCTGCTGCTTCCTTCAACCATTGTTCCCAGTCTGCGTCGATGATGACATCTTCACCCCTCGCTCGGGCCTCTGTAGCCGCTAGAAGTCTTTGGTTGAGCTCTACGCCGACGCTTTGCTGCATTTCATCTTCGCTTTCTTCCTCGGAGCCCTCCTCTTCCCCGTTCGAGTCCTCCATCTCGTCGTCCCCATTGTCAGACTCCACATCGTACGGAAGCGGCTCAGTCTGTAACTCAACATGGCCCCCCCGCAGCGAGGGTTTTGTGGCCGTCGTCGGTTTGTCCGCATAATTTATGATTCCCTCCCAAGTCGTCTCCCGTATCTTCATCTTATTATTGGCTTCATAAGCTTCCCTCGCATACCTTGTGCCCTCCCAATTGCACAGTTTCTGTATCTCATTATCGGTCATCCGTAACTGGTCAAACGCTTTGAAAAGTCGCCTGTGGTAGGGGAAATGAGAGAGGCGCAGGCGGTGGGCAGGTCTACTGTAATCTAGCCCCGGGTACTGAGCCTCCAGGCAGTCTGTGGGCCCGTAAAAGCGAACAGTCTCCGCACGCACTTCGTGGACGATGTTGCGTCTGACATGCGTTTGCCAGTCGTTAGGATCAAGATCCTTCCTGGGAACAAAGAGGCGTGACATTAATAAGTCTTCGATCCGTGGCTTCTTCATTGTTCTAGTCTACTAAGAAACGAAGAAATTGATAGTTTGAGGCAGACTGGGGGCCAAGCTGTGGTGAAGCGGTCTGCTGACGAGTAACAGCGAAGGCCGGGTAGATGGCTCCGCTTCGGCCTATCCTGGGGTTGTTCGAAGTGATTCAGCCCGTACTACAGCAGGAGATGTAGGATTCACTGCCCGAGGGGGATTCGAGCGGGAGATATGCTGGCGTGCTGTGAGTGTCAACCCGTCATGAAATGAATGTGAAGGCCGGTGATGTTGGGGGGAGAAAAGACAGTAGAATAGTTTGAGTGAAGCTGCGTAGCAATGGAGAAGATGATGGGGGAGGACGATTCGCACGGTGTGCGGATCGGAAGGTCACATCAGCTGCTTGGCGCACGTTGACACGCACGTACGTCCGAGGGTAAGGTCATGTGCCTATTTGAGTGTGATAGACGCTGTTCAACGTAACCAATACATCAGATGTGCGAATGAGAGAGGCAGGACTCTGGGGAATGTGGGGGGGTTGGATGTGCAGCGAAGGTCCTGTTGAATGGAAACTGCGAGTCTGCGTCCGCAACAAGACTGCCAGGACTACTGGTCAATCAATATCGGATGCCTGTCTCACGGCAAAGGTCGCAAAGGCGCCGGTGGCGCTGGTTCCTTGGTCGTGCTTCCTTTTGCAGGGCAAGTGGTGACTTCGTGGCGCTCCGCTGGCAAAGCGTCTCGTCAAATCGCCGGCAGGAGGGTCAGTCTCGGTGGATCAGCACGATCAGCAAGGATGGGCCCGAGGGGGCTTGCCGGACCGGCTCAGGGATGGCGCCCTTCTCCCACTGAGGTAGAATTATGTACATAGGTATTCTACCTACCTATCCCACTACACAACGGTCAAGCCTTCAGTCTCTTCGAAACACTAGGGAATTGCGACAGCTCATCATTGTTACTTCAGCATACAGACTGGACCTCATCTTGTGTCGAGTGTATCATCACTCGTATTCTGACCACCGCCCCTCGTCCAATCGAACTCTTCCATATTTTCGATAATGTGGTGACGACCGATAGTGCCGTTTTCGGTAAATCGTAGGGACAATCAAGTGAAAGCATTTCAGCTTTCAAGGCGGCCATTGTCCACAACCAGTCACTGAGAATCCGCCTTGTATTACGTCCTATCGAGCTGGCTTGTCCTCCGGTCTTTACTCATTCTTTTCTCCGACCTACTGATGACAATTGCTTTCTGTGTCAACCTTTCGAATGTTAAGTTGATCCCTCCCGACCTTCCTCCTCCCATTAAATCCAAAACGAATCTACCGGAGTGGATATAACACCGTTCGTGGCAATGCTTGGATGGTACCGAGAGAGGAAAGAATGTCTACGTTCAACGGCTGTCTAGAAGGTATACCACAGGCATGACCATCACTTTCTAACGACTAACAGAACATTAGAATTCCCGGAAATAAGGAGTCTGGCTGGACCTCGCCGTAGGTATGGGCGCCGCTGACATTGTGGTGCAGTCGACTATTTTCGATCGATTGCCGGAAGAACGCCACCGCTCGCGTGTTTCCTGAGTCACATACACAGCGATCATATCCAAGGCCTAGAGTCTTTGAAAGCTCCGTTCGTGTATTGCTCAGCCGCTACCCGAGAGGTAATGGTCAAGGTCTCATGGCAATGCGTCGTATCTAATCCACGGCCTAGCTTCTCCTCAATCTTGAAAAATATCCTCATCGCATGAACCTTGCACAGGGTAAGTTTGGGCTTTTGTGCGAAGAATCCCATGTCCTGTCATAGCGCTGAGCGCACCGCATGCTTTGGGAGCAAGATTCTTGAGACAAGTCCCAAGATCCATACTCGCGTTACTGGCACTAAGATCATCAAGGCATCTTAGAAACGAGAAGACAAACGTACAAGCATCTCAAAACAGTGTTGGTGAGTATCTCTCAAAAGCCCTGCATGCAACTCTCATCGCCCTGCCCAGAAAGCAATCCCTCTGAATACCCCTACAATTATCGAGCGTGGATTTGAGCGTGCCCTTCGTGTAACTTTGTTAGATGTAAGGTCGATTGGATATCTCCGCACGAGCTCAGCTCACGATAGTAGGCCAACCATTGCGCTGGAGCAGTCATGTTCCTTATCGAAGACGACTCTAAAGCTGTATTGTACACTGGTGACATACGATGTGAGAAACACGTTCGGCCATGCGCCATCCATGCTAAAAACTCCCCCCAGCCGAACCATGGTGGGTCAACGCTTTGGTTCGCAATCCAGTCGTTCTCCCCTACTCACATGGCCTCAAGCAACTGGACAAGATATATCTCGACACCACCTTTGCGGGCAAGGATGATGCATATCGAAAGTTCCCTACTAAAGCAGCTGGAATTTCGGAGCTGCTAGACAAGGTTTCGAGATATCCTGAAGACACAAAGTTCCATTTCCACTCGTGGACCCCAGGCTATGAGGATGTATGGGTAGCTTTGTCGAGCGCCCTAGGTTCACAAGTGAAGACCATTCTTGATCCGACGAGAGCCATCTTGACTGACGAGGGTTAGATCCATGTAGACGCCTACAAAGGTCGACTGTACAGATCTCTGTGTTCGGCGAGCAGCGATACCAACTTAGGCCCTATGCTATTTGGCTTCCAGTTGGGAAATCGTCCTCAGTCCGGATGTTTGACAGACGACCACGAGGCGAGGCTCCACATCTGTGAGCGCGGGACCGGTTGTCCTGTCTTGGATCAAGACGATGTGGTATACATTACACCCGTAGTCTCTCGCTCTATCACAGGAGAGATCGTCCCTGAGATGGGTGCGGGCGGAGGTGCTGCAGATTTACTCCAAAGCCATGAGCTTGACTTGGACAGCTCGCAAGACGTACTGACCTTGACTAGATTGTGCTCGGAGAAGATGATCGACAAGGAGTTAGGAGCCCATGTTCTGAAATCCATCTCTGAGGCCATACTCTGTCGTCAAAAAAAACCCCTTGTCTTGGACTCGCTCCGTGTGGACGGCCAAAAACGTTCTTCAATTCCATCGGCAGAATCTGCAAAGTGCCTTGCAAACCTAGTAGAAAAGGGCGGCAATCTCATGCAGGGAAAATCCAATCTTCAAGAGTCTTTGGAACAGAAAAATACACCGGGTGGTGGGCATGACCTTCCGAGGATAATAGTATGCTCCCCAAAAATCATAAATGAGAAAGAGCTAAGTAGTTTTCGCAGCAATTCCCTTACTCACGGCACTCGTCATACGAAGAGCTCTGTAATCTCGTCGGGGCGTTCAACCCTGTAGACGTCTACCCCTGCACCGTTGATTTCGAGAATTGGGATAAGGAGGTAAGCATCCAAAACCTGTTCGGGCATCTATGCTCAGGGACTGGCTTCGCACATGATAGAGAAATGGAGGAATTCGCGATTCGTCAAGTGGCGCGGAGGAAAAGAGACGGCGACGAGTCGCAGATCGTGACATCTTCAAGAGAGGGTAGCGTCCAGTCTCATCCATCGCGAAACGAAGACACTCGGCATGTAAGTGATGTTGAACCTTGCTTGGATCCTTTCCCGCAGGCAAATGAATCTAAGGACGCCCAGCGAAACGCAAAGCGTCGGCGCCATGGCCCTGCGGAGGCCAAAACAGAACGCAACCACGATGATTTAGGGTGGCAGCGACTACATGCCATCAGGCGTTCCTTCCAAGATCACCTGGACGGGGTGAAGAGACATAGCAGTGCAGTACATCTACTTGGTACGACGCAAGCTAAGCGGTTTGAATCAAGCTCAGACGATTCAGTTGGCGAACTCCTTTTGGATGAAATGCGGGAGCCGGCAAACTATCCAGCGTATCATAGCGAATCTGGGTCAGAAACACAGATATCTCTTTCGGACGCAGCCTTTGAGTCCCAGTCACCGCATCGGCCGACTGCTGGCGAAGGGGTAGACAAAGTCAAGCGGAGGAAGGAAGCCTACAGGGCAGCCAAAGAGCTCGGTGGTACCTGGGAAAGGGATCACGGCCTGGTCTCCTCATTCAAGGGTCACCGTGAGGAAGAGGTTGAGTTGTAGTGCACAGCGAACATAGGGACTTCCGTGACAAATTCCAGAAAGAAGACCTGAGCATCCGAAGAACCACTCGATGCCAGGTAGGCTGAACTTTTTATACTCACGCTATCATTTACGAGACAAGTTTCGCCATTCTCAGCAATATGTCCAAGATTACTTTCGATGAACGCCTCTCTGCAAAGGCTGTATGAATTCGGAGTTCCACCGCTCAATAAACGTAGTACGCCTGTGTCAATGGCAATTTTGTGGCTGGCTCCGATTTGCAAACCACCCCATCAGCTTCGACGACCTACGCATTTTCCAATCACCTTAGTATTTTACCCTCTGCACAGGGCCAGGAAACTTACGTATGTCTCCGGGTCCACTCTCATCCTTGGCATGGAATCATTAAACTTCATGTCCTTCTTACCAATTTTTCTACAGTCCTTGATAATCTCTATGCGCTTCCTCAGGTTGTAGGACCTGACGGTCCCTGTTTCAACGGAAGCTTTGGACACAAACGTGACAGATGTGTGAGGTACGAAGGCCTGCCTTTGATCAGGATCATTGCACACTTTAATGGTTGACAGAAGGAGGCTGTGGGTGGATAGATTACACTCACGGCAAACATAGGGCGCATAATGACAGGTTCCACGGTCGGTATAGAAGCGTTAGGATCTCCCTATAGGAACGTTAACATGTAGCCGGCGGCCGGATTGTAGGAACGTACCATTTGCATTTGGGAGATCATTCCACTCTTGATGACCATGGTTGGCTTTGTTCCGAAGTTGGCGGGATCCCAAAGAACAAGGTCGGCCAGTTTACCAACTTCAACGCTTCCAATCACATGGCTCATGCCTTGGGTGATTGCCGGATTGATGGTGTATTTGCTGATGTAACGTTTGACCCTGAAGTTGTCGGCTCCTGTACCTTCATCCTCCGGGAGAGTGCCTCTTTGCACTTTATTTTTATGAGCAGTATTCCACGTTCGCAGAATCACTTCTCCACAACGGCCCATGGCTTGGGAGTCAGAAGACATCATGCTTATCGCACCGAGATCGTGCAGTACGTCCTCAGCAGCTATCGTCTCGGCCCGAATACGAGACTCGGCGAAAGCAACATCCTCGGGGATGTTTTTCGACAAGTGATGGCATACCATGAGCATGTCGAGATGCTCGTCGAGAGTGTTGCGAGTATAAGGCCGTGTTGGATTGGTGCTACTGGGAAGGACATTGCCGTGTTCGACGACCGAAATGATGTCAGGGGCATGACCTCCTCCAGCTCCTTCAGTATGATATGTGTGGATGGTCCGACCTTTGAAAGCCTTGATGGTCTGCTCCACGAAACCTGACTCATTGAGGGTGTCGGTATGGATCAGGCATTGGACGTCGTGTTCGTCACAGACCTTGAGACAGGCATCAATAGCGGCCGGAGTCGTGCCCCAATCCTCATGCAACTTCAATCCTGCAGCACCTGCAATGCACTGTTCCTGCAAAGCTCGAGGGTTGCTGTCGTTCCCTTTGCCGGTAATACCAAAGTTGATTGGGAGTTCATCACACGCTTGGAGCATTTGCCGAAGGTGTGCTTTTCCTGGTGTACAGGTCGTAGCATTTGTCCCCGTGCTTGGGCCCGTGCCACCCCCGAGCATTGTTGTGATTCCCGAAGCCGCAGCTTCATACGCCTGCTGTGGACAAATGAAGTGGATATGCGAGTCCATGCCACCCGCTGTGACTATCTTACCCTCGCCCGCGATGACATCTGTGCATGAACCAACTATCATGGCTGGGTCAACCCCATCCATTACGTCTGGATTACCAGCTTTGCCAATCCCGACAATGATACCCTTTTTGATCCCGATATCTGCCTTGATGATTCCACTCCAGTCTACGATGAGAGCATTTGAAATGACCGTGTCCAACGACTCAGCATCTGGGCGCCCACTTGCCTGGCCCATTCCTTCTCTCAGCGTCTTCCCTCCGCCGAATGTACACTCATCTCCGTACATTGTATGGTCGTTTTCGACTTTGATCCAGAGGTCCGTTGCGCCCAAGCGTACAGTATCGCCTACAGTGGGGCCATACATACCGTTATAACCCTCTCGGGTCATCGTGAAAGCATCGATATGAGCGCCATCCCCTGCACGCTCGGGTTTATGCGCGAAGCCACCTTCTTGCAATCTACTAGCGATCTCGTGCGCCCGCGAAACATCAACGGGACCCGAAGCAATACCATTGCCGCCGTGGATGATTCGCTTACCTCCGATTTCGACACATGTGACAGTCTTTGTATCTCCGGGCTCGAAACGAATCGATGTGCCAGCAGCTATATCCAAGAAAAAGCCGTACGCTTTGATACGATCGAATTCCAGCTGAGGATTGACTTCAACAAGGTGATAGTGTGAACCGACCTAAGGACCCAGTGAGTATTTAGAGGAGTGGACGACGGCTAGCGGTTGATTCTGTACCTGTATGGGTCGGTCTCCCTTACTAACGACCTTCAGCTTGATCCTTTTCCTGCCTTCTTTAAGAGTGACTCTTCGATCTTTCACCGGTATCACGATTCCAGGCATTTTCTCATTGTCATACAGTTTGCCATCTGGTAGCGGGAAGAGATCGTTTGATGGTATGGGTAGGAAGCCGCCATACAATGCCTTCTCTAGATCGCCGTCCTCAGAACTGATCGGATGATGTACAGTCACGAGGTATGTGCCACTTGGGAATGTTCCCTCAACCATCAGCTCGGCGAGGGAAGAGACAACGGAAGGGAGGACATGGCGCCGGCCAAGCATGGTCTTGCCAATTGACATGAGGTCGGCCACCGAGTGATTGCCATCGCGAATAAGCTATGCCGTACTCTTAGCAAGAATGGCTGCTATCTGTACAACAGTCTACCTCTTGCAAATTGTTTGCAATCAAAGCCTGAACGCGGAAGCAGTCAGCCACGGTTGAATACCGATCCAAGAGGACAAACCGCACCGTAGCTTCTGCATGATTCAGCTTGACGCCCCTCGCCAGGCGACGCTGAGCGACCAGGCCCAATTGAGAGGTGACGAGCTTGTCAAGCTGTGCGTCTATCAGCAACGAGCTAGAGTGTGAACCCGTCATCGAGGTGCGGGTACCTCCTTTGGCACAAGATGCATGACAGGTCAGGTTGGCTTAAGAGTCAATGGGTTTTGGGGGTTGATGATATGGGCGAGCCGCATGCCATGCACATAATTCAAGAGCCCGAGGGAACAGGTCAAAGGCGCTTTGGTGGAAAGCTCTCGGCATCTAGGCGGGGTTATTGACGTTAAGCGTGGGGTAGCTCGAGACTGTCGGAAATGTGTCGTCCTGTTTACCGTGTCAATATCACGAGAAGCTTATTGCTGCTTGTGACCACAATTGAGACCGGTTTGAAGGTTTGTACAGCAGATTGTCATTTTCCGAAAAGAAAATTATGGCAGCCAGCGAGCTACTCGATTCATTTGGACTGATGTAATACAAATCCTCTGAACGGCCGTACCCTTCCTTAATACCTTGCTTCCTCTTTCGCTCATAGAAGAAGAACATCATACGCCCTGCTCAAGCATTGTGTATAGCTCATCCATTTTCAAGACAGAGCAAACCTCGACCAAGTCTCCCACCAAGGACGCCGTTCAGATACCCTTCCCTGTTACTCATGGTAAGATCAAGCTGCCTCGCTCTTGCGCTTCTTGCCTTTAGACTTCTTCTGCTTCTCCGGGCTTGTTACTTTGGGTGGTGAGCTTGCTGGCTCCGCAACTATTTCCTTCTTCGATTCGACCACGTCATCGGTGATCTTCCCATCCTTCTTCTTGGACCCCTTCTTCTTCTTTTTCTCGGGCGACTTTGAGGATCGTTCCACCACGGCAGGCCCGACTTCCTTCGCCGGGGCCTGTTTAGCGGAAGCCTTCTTCTCCGTGGTTTCTTTCGTGGTCTTGGTGCGCTTGGGAGGTGGGGCTTTGACTGGCTCCGGGGAGTCTTCGGAAGACGAGTCTTCCGAAGCTTCACTATTCTGTTCATCTTCTTCTGCGTCTTCTTCGTCTGCGTGTTCGGCGTCCAGATCAGGTGGGCTCGGTAATTTGCCATCCTTCTTTGAGCTATCATACAGTGCTTTCGCCTCTGCGTCGGTGATTTCCGGGATCCCTTCGCCTGCCTTGTATGATTTCATCTGGTGTTTGTAGCGCGCAAAGTTGACCGCGTATTTGTCTTTCCATATCTAGCAGACACTGTAAGCTTGTGAAGGACAATTAGGGCTGAAGAACGTCGTTGCATTACCTTTTTGTCCTCCTCCGACATCTCTCGCCATCTCTTACCGCCCTCATCTTGGACCTCTTTGGCCGTTTTGCCAGCACCCATTTCTGCTGCGATTGTAGTGCGCTCGCTCTGGAGGTACAGGAAGAACGGGGTAAGGGCACGCTTGGGCGCATTCTTGTCATGGGGAGCCCTCTTCCTCTTCTTGCCCTCTGCAGCGATTTCAATCGTAGGGGCAGGAGTGGGCCCCCGCTGACCGAAGAGGACATTCTCGCCGCTCAAAGGGTTGGATAAGTTCAATTGCTCGAGTGAAGAGGCATTGCCTCTGCCGATGACGGTATCCGTGTGAGCGATATAGGCCCGTGAAAGGTCGGAGACTGCAGACTGGAGCGTAGCGAGACCCGTGACAACCTGAGGCGTGATGATCAGCTGACTTTGCTCTGGATTGACGGCACCGTACATGATGTTGCGAACGAGCTTAAAGGCTATATCGCAGACATTTTGGCAAGGAAGGGTGAGGAGATGGACAGCGTCAAGAGCCTCTTCGCGTTGATTGCGCGTCATGTAGGGTTGAGAGGGAGGCATGGCAGTGTGGATGATGAGGAAGGGAGCTGTGAGGTGTTGTCGCGGTGTAAAATATGGGAGTAGGTGGTGGTCGTTGTGCGGAGACACGGCAGTGTTTTGATAGACAACACACGCACGGGTCGAGTCGCGATGCGATCCAGACGGATTGCAAAGGGACCGCAGCGTTCTTGCTTACCGAATTCCTGGTGCGAACAAAGTCTTCGACGCTGATTTGAAGACTGCCCGAGTCCTTTGGTTTCTCATCAGGTTTCTTGGAGCGCGCCATGATGTTTGGCAGTGCTGCTAGGGAGCGTGTAGGGTGAAGTTGAGGTTGCGGTGTTGGTGACGGGATAGGGTTGGGGGGTTGCAACGTGGGAAGGAAGAAGAAGATTAAGTGAGTGTCGGGGGGGGCGGTGCCCTTAAAGCGCTGCCGGGAAAGGGCCGCGGGGTTTCCTTCAAGCCCACCCCCTTTACCCTGATCGCTGCAATGCCAATCCTGCTGGCCTGGCCTTGCCTCTATTAATTCTCCCGAATTTCCAGTGCCCAGTGCCCCGTGCCCAGTGCCGGGCTGTCGCCCTGGCCCGAGGGCTATCGCGACCCTACAATGACAAATGGGCGAATCAAGCCTGGTGGCCCCCCCCATCTCTCCCGTCTCTGTCGAGCCTGGCCTCAAGTGCGTTAGACCCTTGTCACGCCCTGTTGGCACCAATGTCCCTGGGCATGGCGTATGGCGTATGGCGTATGACTTACGGCGGAGCCTGTCGTCCAGCCTTTAATAACGTGCCCCGGTCCTCATTCTTTTGAAAGTTTCTGCAGGGACTCGTCGCGATCTACCCCAAGCGACTCGGAAGAGGGTGCCGCCAGGGCTTGAGGCTTACAGAGCCACAGAGCCACCCAACGAGCCGCAAATCACGAAGGCCGCGGCTACTCTTTATGCACGTGCACATATTCTACTGTGATCGAGATCCCGCCCGAAAGCAATTCTTCCATTTCACCTCTCTGCATTTTCAGGCGCTATTTCTGAGCGCTACAAGGTGGGCGACATGAACTCGCTACCTCCTGCCACCGTGGTACGAATGGTGCCTCGTAGTATGGAGATTACCAGACCCTGTGCAGGCCGACATCGTAATCGGAACGCTCCTGAAAAGGACGTGACAGGGTATCTGTGGACCCTCTAACCACGATTCTTGAAGATGAAAGAGAATTGAGAGCCCTCTAGATCTATTCTTCTATTACTCGCGTGTGAAATTAGAGTCTTATTAAGTATATAATATAATTAAATTAAATACTAGCTAACGGAATAGTAGTATTAATTATTTATTTATACTCCTACTCTAGTAAAACTATATTACTAATAAGAGTGTTCCTTATACCTTTTACCTCCGAGTATTAGATATACTCGTTAGCCGCTAGAGAAACCGTTAGAGTCTACGCTCTAGTTAAAAACTCCCTCTTATCTATATAATTTACTAGTTATTAACCCTACGGCGGTACCGCTAGGTCCCTTATACTACGGTAAGAACTTACGCTAGTTCCTATTCTTACGTATTAATAAGTTATAATCCGAATTACCGCTTTACGGCCGGTAGAGTAAGTAAAGTAGCTAGGTTTACGCGGTTAGTCTCGGGGCGGTTATTACCCCTTTAGCTCCCGCGCTTTTCTTCTTCCTCTTTCTCCTCTTTCTTACTAGGCCCTCTATCTTAATACCCCGTAGGAGCTTCGACTTTACTAGTTACTCCCTTACGAGCGAGAAGGATATAATTACCCTAGTTTCTACTATCTACCGTGCCGCTACTCTAATACCCTTTATTTCGGTTAGTATCCTCCGAGTATCGATCGTACTAGCCTCTATAAAAAGCCGCTATCGGGCCTCCCTAAACTTAGGGTAGAAGAAAAGAATATACTTTACGTCTTACCTCCTCTATCTATATAAGTATTCGCCGCTATCTACCGTTAAGGCGTATATACGGTAGAGGAAGTAGTTTAGGCCGATCTTACCGCTCCGAAGCTAGGTCGCTATTAAGCTTTCTACTCTCCGTAGTATATAGTAATAGTCTAGGCAATTATCGAATAGACTACCTTATTAAGCGGGGAATATTTACTAGCTCTAGAGGCCTACCTTATACTTCTCCTACCTATCGACTAAACGTCGCCGTACCTAGTACTTTACGTTCTCGTTAATTACCTTAATACTCTAGTATTCCTCGGCTTTAGTACTAGAGGTCTAGCCCTATATAGTAGTAGGTCTATTAGGTTAAATAGACTACTTAGGATATAGAAGTATTAGGTAATAATTATATTAATTCTTAATCGTTACCTATATTATAAGAATTACGATATAGCTGTAGAGGCTATATCGCTCTTACTAAACTAGACCTATTAGGCCTACTATAGCTTCTATAATCCCCCCCTTTATTCCCTATAGCCCCTATAGGTCGTTATATCTATTATATCCGTTATAAGTATCGTATATAAGTACGATTAATCTATAAGGTTACCGGAATTAAAGTAGTCCTCTAAGCCTTCCTCCTTCTTAATCTCGGGCTCTACGATAGTGTTATTAATCGTTAGCTTAAGAAAATAGAACTAATAGAGAGGGTCTTAGCTACGAGAGTCTCTTTAGTAGCGCTCTAGGCCTAATAGGGGTAGTTATAGCGATTTATCGTAAGTAAAGACGCGATAGGCGTCTACGGTATCTCCTATTATAGTACGGCCGGCTTTACGATACGTGTAACCGAGGTTAAAAGACGGCTTAAGCGCGTTATACTTATTAATAAAATCGTCGTTTAAGTCTTTATTTATCTTTACGGCGATAGCCTTAAAATTATCCTTCTTCTCTAGACTTACCGCCTCTACGAGAGGTAATAGGTCTTTAAGGATATTTCGGGCGGCTATTAGGCCTAATAAGAGTTCTACTACCGCCGCATCGATACGCTCTAACGCTATAGTTATATTAATATAGTCGTCTATAAGCGTAGCGAGAGCCGGGGTAATAGCGTTATTAATATATAAGTCTAGGTCCTCTAGTTCTAGGGATATTAGGTCTAGATCGGTACCTTATAGAGATATATAGCTATTAGGTATAGCTAGGGATAAACGCGTTATTAATAGGCGTGCGGAGGAGAGAGGAAGGTCGGGGGTATAACGTCCTCGAGAGGCCGTAATCGTTTATTTTTATAGCTAAGAGACTACTTTAGCTAGGGTAGTAGTAGAAGAGGTCTTAGGACCGATAGAGCGCGTAGAGGCTAGGGCGGGGCTAGAGAGAATAGCTTTTTTAGACGCTTATAATTTAGGCCTATTAAGTAAGAAGACTACGCTAGTAGCCTTATCGAATATATTAGTACCGTAGAGTATATATAAGGTATTTCTAGTGCGGCCTAGCTAGGCGTAATAATATATATCTTTCTTATCTACTATAATATATACGTTACCTATATATCCCCTCGCCGGCTCTATTAGGACTAAGCCGGAGGAGTTAAATTCTAAAGGGTAATAAGCCTTATAATTATAGATCGAGACTCTAAGAGCTATAATTAGACTAATACCGCTATTACTAAGCTTAACGCGTTTAGGGAGAAGTTTCTCTATACCGGGTTAATAGCTCTATAACGCGTCGAATTTAACGGTATTAAGTAAACGGTCGATAAGGGATATATCGGGGTTAAAGAGGTGCTATTTAGAGAAATCGCCTTTAGGCCCGTTTCTATTCGCCGGGGACTAAATAACTCGGGTACGGATATTCATCTCTAGGGCGATTACTATACGTAAAGCTATCTCCTTAAGATAGGCTATAGCGTTAATAGGGCTATTAGGCTCGTAACTAAAGACGCCTAGGAGGAGTCCTAGAGATTCTTCTAATACGAACCGTCTAATAGGGAATAATAGAATAAGAGACGGATTATAGTTATTATTAGAGAAAGGCATTTCTAGAGTAAATAATATTACGTACGTTCGGAGTAATTAGCCTCCGGGCCTAGCGATCGGAGTATAATTATAAATAATTATCTTTTTTATCTAGAAAATATGCTTATACTATATATCTATGCTGCTAAGACGCTATATCTAATAGCTCTATACCCTAACTATCGGCTCTACGCCTATTTTCTACCCTATATAGCCTCCGGGCCTAGTTTAAAAGGATGCCTCTAATAGAATATATATACTAGTTCCGGGGCGTCTTTAACGTATACCGCGGGCTCCTACTAGTTATCTTCTAGGCTATAGCCCTTCTACGAGACGAAGTATTAGAGCTTACGACGGATATATTTAGAGTTAAGGACCCCGTCGATTTCGTATTAGCGGTTATCCCCCTTATCCGTAATTTTACTAATTAGAGGTAGCGGAGCCTCGATACGGCCTTCGAGGGTGTTACCGTAATATAGCTCGAGGAGTAAGATATAGAATACGGGGTAGATCTTTATTTAGTATAGTAGTATTAGGCGATAGGAGTTAGGACTAACGACCTTATCGACCTTAAATAGGCCGAGTCTTTTATAGTTAAGCTTTTTAGAAGGCCTCCGGGAGCGGATATTTATCGTAGAAAGCTATACTAAATCGCCTATATCTAGATTTATCCGTTAGCGGGATTTATCGTAGTATTAAGCCTAGGTATTTTAAGTCTTAATTAGCCTCTCTATAAGGACTTAGTATAACTAGTCTAGTTTCTTTACTATCTCGTCGGTATTAGCGTTAGGCGCTATATTCGGTATATTAGCTAATTAGAAAGGTTTAATATACCTTCCTATATAGACGAAAAATGGACTATACCGGCTAGTACTATATATACTTCTATTATAAGTATATTCGGCTAGTAGGAGTAGACGAAACTAATCGTCCTATTAGTAATCTACGAAGACTCTTAGAAACTGCTCTAAAACCTAGTTTAGCCGCTTAGTAAGGCTATTTATCTATTAGTAATAGGCCGTAGAGAGCCTATAGTCTATACCTAATACGGCCGCTAGGGTTAGCTAGAAGTAAGAGGTAAATAGAGTCCCGCGATCGCTAATAATAGTATCTAGTATACTATATAGACGAAAGATTTCTCGAAGAAATAGGGCTATAAACTATATTAAGGTCATCGTTTTACGTGTTAGTACGAAATAACATATTTTACTAAATTAGTTAATTATGACTATAATATAGTCGTATTCTATATTATCGATTAGGCACTAACTAGTAGGTAGGTCTATAATAAAGTTCGATAGCTATTAATGCCTAAGATACGTTAGGGATAGGAATAGGCGTAAGTTCCCCGTAGGGATAATATTTAGCCTATTTAGACCATTAGTATATATTATAGGTCTTTATATACTTAGTAATATAGTTTACTATTTAGGGCTAGTAAAACTACCTACGGATAGATATAATTATCCTATTACGGCTATAATAGCCCGCCGTACGCGAGTTATAGAAATTGCGGAGAATACGAAATCGTAACCCCTAGTCGTTAGGAATAAAGAAGCGATTACCTTAATAGTATAATAGGCTAGATACCTATTTATAGTCGGGACCGCTAGCCTCTTAGGCCTCGGCGTCGTCAGGTAACTTTTGCCTAATCTCTTCTAAAATGGTCTATAAGAGTTAAGAAACCGTGTTATCCTTATACTCTAAATTAGTTAAATTATCCGTAACTTAGTAGGCCGCTTATCGGCCTTTATCGAGGGTAGTTAGGGCTAATTTAAATAAGGGAACTATTATATAAGATATATCCGGTTCGTTATAGTTAGCCCTTCGAGAAGGGGCGTCTACTAGGTTACGCTTCCTAGGCCTATATTAGATTTCGAAATTAAATATAGAGAGGAACTCTATCTAATAGGCCTAACGTCTACTAAGCGTCTTTACTATAAGGAAGGATTTAAGGTTATAATAGTCGGTAATAACCGTAATACAGTGCGTAGCTCCTTCGAAATACTTCCTCTATACCTAAAACGATATAACTATAGCTAAGAGCTCCTAATTAGGGGTACTATAGTTTATCTCCGCTAGGGTAAGTTTCCGGCTATAGAAAGTAATTAGG